>CZQE01000029.1_pt1 | contig 13961 bp, 13 predicted proteins | sample 734431 | NCBI WGS metagenome assembly CZQE01 (sample SAMEA3597869, study PRJEB11362) | hydrothermal vent metagenome | biome: marine hydrothermal vent biome; feature: marine hydrothermal vent; material: ocean water | place: Atlantic Ocean | collected 2010-09-19/2010-10-04
CGCCGACCAGGCATAGCCGCGATAGAGCGGCTTGAACGCCGCATCGAGCCCCTGCACCACGGCAATCTCCTCCACCGCGTTTCGCAAGGTCGCTCGCGGCGACACGTCGAACTTCGCCAGCCACACCAGCAACAGCCTGTGGAACGCCCGAGGCAGGCCCTCCTGCTGGCCGAAATCGACGATGTCGAGCCGCCCGCCCGCTCCCACCTTGCCCGCGCCCTCGCGCAGCGCGCCCTGCCAGTCCGGGATCATCGACAGCGTATAGCTCTGGAATACCCGGTCGAACTGCGCGACGCCGAACAGCGCCTGCGCGTCGAACGCCGTCGCGTCGCCCTGCGCGAAGACGATCCTGTCGGCCAGACCCGCCTTGGCCACGTTCTTGCGCGCCGTCTCCAGCATCGCCTCCGAGATATCGATCCCGTAGAAGCGCGCATCCGGCCAGGCCCGGGCAGCGACGATCAGGTTACGCCCGGTGCCGCAGCCGATCTCGATCACGCTGCCGCCCGGCGGGGGCGCCAGTTCACGGATCAGCCGGTCGCGGCCGAGCAGGTAATATTTGCGGGTCAGGTCGTAGAAATGGCGCTGCGTCCGGTAGATCGCATCCATATGCCCCGCATGGCCGGCGTCCATGCTCAGGCTGCGTCGCCCAGCACGTAGAGATGCACGCCGCCATAGATCGAGGAACGGTCGCGCCGCGTATAATCGAGTGAATCCTCGGCACGGTAGTCCCAGCGGCCAAGCACTGCGTCCGGCACCCGGCCGGGCAGGATCGTCGCGGTACCAGCGGTGCGGAACAGCACGCGCGCACCGGGCTTTGCCGTCCGCGTGATCTCGGTCCACAGGTCGGTCAGCTGCTCATCGGTCATCCAGTCCTGCGCGTCGAGCAGGATATAGCGGTCGAGCGACGCGTCCTCGCGGCTGCGCAGATAATCGGTGAAATTGATGTGGCGCACCTCGATCCGGTCGACGCGCTCAACGATCTCCTCATAATGCTCGCGCTGGAGATAGGGCGGCAGCGGCGCTGACGGACCATCGCCATAGCCGCGGTTGAAGGCCTGCCAGGCGAAATAATTGTCCTTGAGGTCGAAATCGCAGGCAAGCTTCTCGAGCCGCTCGCGCAGCACCGTCGCCATCTTCTCGTCGCCGGCCAGCGCCTCATATTGCGCTGGCGGAATCCCGAGGCCGAACAGCGACGCGGGCTGGTCGGTCAGCCAGCGGATGAAGCCCTTGTCGAACATCGGCGCGAACTCGCGGTCGAAGATCTCGCGCTGTTCCTCGATCGAATTGGCCTTGAGCAGCACCTTCGGGTTGAGGCCGTTGAGCCGCGCCAGGATATGGGCGACGCTGATGAAATTGCCGAGCAGCCCGCGCTTGTACACGCCGTGCGCGAAACCGCCGATGCGGCGGCGCCCGATCATGTCGCGCCCTTCCCAATAGCGCCGCGTCGTCTCGTCGAGATGCGGGCGCACATAGGTGCGATAGGCGAGGATGTTGGCGCGGCTGTTGGCGTTGCCGAAGAAGCGGTGGAACGCCTCATATCCGGGCAGGCGCCGCGCCGCGGCAAGCTTCAGCTTGTTGAGCGCGATATGCGCCGTGTTCAGGTCGACCGCAGTGATCGCGCGCGGATTGGCCGTCAGATACGACAGGACGTTGCAGCCGCCCGAGGCGATGGTGACGACATGGCTGTCGGGCGTGATCGCCAGCGCCTCCATGTCGACCGCCGGGTCCTCCCAGATCTGCGCATAGACCAGGCCGCGGAACGCGAAGGTGAAGGCGCGTTCGAGCAGGCCCTGCTTCGACAGGTGATCGTGCCGGTGCACGGCGGCGCGCACGGCATTGTTCTTGGATTCGTTGGGCGATCGATCGGCGATGGCCATGGGAATGCTCTCCTGCGGACCTGAAACAGGCGGGGCCCACGCCCCGCTAGGACAATCCGATGACGCTTCCATGACGAGCTTGCGTCGAAATGAAAAGGACCTGCCGGCGAAGGGGGCCGGCAGGTCCGGTACGCACGGCACCGCATAGGAGGGGGAATGGCGGTACCTGGTTACTCGCCTTTCGCTTGGGAAGGAAAGACAAAGGCTAATACGCGCATGGAGTCCGCTCGGATGCATAGCCGCGCATATTTTTTTCGGATCAGGGCATCATCACCGTGTCGATGACATGAATCACGCCGTTCGACTGGATCACGTTCGCGATGGTGATCCTGCCCTTATGGCCCTTGGCGTCCTCGATCGCCCAGCCCATGCCGCTCTTCATGAAGGTCAGCGTGCCGCCCTGAACGGTCGTGTAGGTCGCCTTGTCCATATGAGCCCTGGCCCTGGCCGCGATATCGGCCGCGGTGATGCGGCCGGGCACCACATGATAGGTCAGCACGCTGGTCAGCGTGCCCTTGTTCTCGGGCTTCAGCAGCGTCTCGACGGTACCCTTCGGCAACTTGGCGAAGGCAGCGTTGGTCGGCGCGAAGACGGTGAAGGGGCCAGGCCCGGACAAGGTGTCGACCAGCCCGGCGGCCTTCACCGCGGCGACCAGGGTGGTGTGATCCTTCGAATTGACCGCGTTCTCGACGATGTTCCTGGTCGGATACATCGCCGCCCCGCCAACCATCGGGTTGGTCTGGGCATTGCTCATTGACGCGCCGCTGACCGCGACGGCGGCGGCGACGATGGCGATTCGGACGGATCGGTGCATGGATGCTCTCCTGTACGGGCGCCCGGCTGGGGCACGGTACAGATACGGCCGGAATCCGATAAGGACGCAGGCGTGCCGGGATCAAACCTGCGAGAGGGCACCCGTGGCGACGACCGGACCGGTCGGCAGGCCGGTCGGCGAGCCGCCGATCGGCTCGAGCGACACTGCCAGCGTCGCCCCTGCGGCAAGGCGCGCGCGATTGGCGGTATTGACCGCGAACGAGGACCCGCCCGAGCTGCGCAGCAGGCCGAGCGAATGCGGCACGCCGTCGCCGCCGATCACCCACAGCTCAGCGCTGCGATTGGCATCGGCAAGCGCCGCCGCGGTAAGGCGCAACGCCCCCGAGCCAGGATCATAGACCGCGGTCACCGGCGTTCCCTTCTCGACCGGATCGATCGAGGCGACGAGCATCTTGGCCGGCACCGCGGCGACCGGCGCGGTCGGCGTCGCAGCCGGCCGGACCGGGTGCGGCACGTAGCTGATCGGACGCAGCACCACGACGAGCAGCAGGGCGGCAGCCGCGACGCTTGAGACGCCCGCTATCGCCGGCCAGAAGAAGTGGCGCCGCGGCGGCGCCGGGGCCGCCATGGCGGCCGGCCCGTCAATCGACCATTCGACCCGCTCGAGCACGCCAGCGGGCGCGGGGATCGCCGGCCAGAGATCGAACAGCTGCGCCAGATGGCCGCGCCACCGCTCGACATCCTGCGCGAAGCCGGTCTCGGCGAGCACGCGGCGCAGCGCGCGCGAACGCTCCTCGCCCTCGAGCAATCCCAAAGCGAGCTCGGCCGCGGCCATGTCGGGCGTGTCGTCCAGGGTGCGATCGTCGCTCACCGGTCGAGACACTCCCTGAGCTTGGCAAGACCGCGCCTGACCCAGCTCTTCATCGTGCCGAGCGGCACGGATTCACGTTCGGCGAGTTCGGCGTAGGTCACGCCATCGAAAAAGGCGGTGCGGATCGCGCCGCGCTGGCGATCCTCAAGGCCTTCGAGGCACCCGTGGAGCCGGTGCGCCTCCTCGTCAGCGACCAGCGTCTCGCTGACCAGCGGCGCGTCGTCGGCAATCGGCGGCGCATCCTCGATCGGACTCGCCCGGCGGATGCCCTGCGCCCGGCGCCAGTCGATCGCGCGATTGCGCGCGATCGTCGCGAGCCAGGTGATCGGGCTCGCGCGGTGCGGCTCATAGGCGCCAGCCCGTTTCCAGATCGTCAGATACACGTCGTGCAACACATCTTCAGCCGCCTGCCTTTCGCCGCAGATACGGTAGCAGATGCCGAAAAGCTTCGCCGAGGTAAGCGAATAAAGATCGCGAAAGGCGGCGCGGTCCTCATGCCCGGTGCGGACCAGCGCCTCGACCAGCCGCAGGCGGGCGTCGCTCGCTGGCTGTCGCTGGGCTGCTTGGGGCACATCCGTCACGCGCCGACGCTAGACCGCCCAGGAAGACGCGGCAATCCCACCTTACTCCCAACCGGTTGTTTCTCCACCGGCGCTGATAGTTCAGCTTGGCACCGCAACCGACTCTAGCCTGTAGCGTTCGCCGCGCGCTTTGCGTAAAGGCCCCCGCATCCGCTTTCGCCGAGTATAAGGAGCGCGTCGTTCATGCGCATCGCCATAGCATCCGATCATGCCGCCTTCGCACTGAAGGACGTGCTGGTCGCGTGGCTGGGCGAACAGGGGCATGAGGTCGCCGATCTCGGCCCGCATTCGGACGCGCGGGTGGATTATCCCGATTATGGCTATGCGCTTGCCGGGCACGTCGCGGCCGGCAAGGCCGATCGCGGCATCGCGCTGTGCGGTTCGGGCATCGGCATCTCCATCGCGGTCAACCGCCATCCCGCCGCGCGCTGCGCGCTGGTCGGCGAGCCGCTGTCGGCGGCGCTCTGCCGCGAGCATAACGACGCCAACATCCTTGCCATGGGGGCCCGCCTCACGGGCGAGGACATGGCCAAGGCCTGCGTCACCGCTTTCCTGACCACCGAATTCGCCGGTGGCCGCCACACCCCGCGCGTCGAGATGCTCGGCGCGCCCAGCTTCGCGAAGGAACCAGCATGAGCACGAACCCCCGCAGCCTCAACGACGTCCAGCCCGACGGTTTCTTCACCCGCGGCCTCGCCGAGGCCGACCCGGCCGTGTTCGGCGGCGTCGCCCATGAGCTGCGGCGCGAGCAGACCCAGATCGAGCTGATCGCGTCGGAGAACATCGTCTCCAAGGCAGTGCTTCAGGCCCAGGGCTCGGTCTTCACCAACAAATATGCCGAAGGCTATCCCGGCAAGCGCTATTACCAGGGCTGCGAACCCTCGGACGAGGTCGAGAGCCTCGCGATCGAGCGCGCGAAGAAGCTGTTCAACTGCAACTTCGCCAACGTCCAGCCGCATTCGGGCGCTCAGGCCAACGGCGCGGTGATGCTCGCTCTGGTCAAGCCGGGCGAGACGATCATGGGCCTCAGCCTCGATGCCGGCGGCCACCTGACTCACGGCGCCAGGGCGGCAATGTCGGGCAAATGGTTCAACGCGGTGGCTTACGGCGTCGACCCGGTCACGCACCTGATCGATTTCGACCAGGTCGCTGCCCTTGCGCGCGAGCACAAGCCGAAGCTGATCATCGCCGGCGGCTCCGCCTATCCGCGCCAGATCGATTTCGCGAAGTTCCGCGCCATCGCTGACGAGGTCGGCGCGATCTTCATGGTCGACATGGCGCATTTCGCCGGCATCGTCGCCGGCGGCCTGCATCCCTCGCCGCTCGAGCACGCCCATGTCGTGACCACCACCACGCACAAGACGCTGCGCGGCCCGCGCGGCGGCATGGTGCTGACCAATGACGAGGCGATCGCCAAGAAGATCAATTCGGCGGTGTTCCCCGGCCTCCAGGGCGGCCCGCTGATGCACGTCATCGCTGCCAAGGCGGTCGCCTTCGGCGAGGCGCTCCAGCCCGAGTACAAGAGCTACATCGCCGCGGTGGTGGAGAATGCCAAGATCCTCGCCGCCACGCTCAAGGAGCGCGGCGCCGAGGTCGTGTCGGGCGGCACCGACACGCATCTCGCGCTGATCGACCTGACCCCGCTCGGCGTGACCGGCAAGGACGCCGACGAGGCGCTCGAGCGTGCCGGCATCACCTGCAACAAGAACGGCATCCCCAACGATCCGCTGCCGCCGACCAAGACAAGCGGCATCCGCGTCGGGTCGCCGGCCGGGACGACGCGCGGCTTCGGCCCCGCCGAGTTCCGCGAGATCGGCAACATGGTCGCCGACGTGCTCGACGGCCTGCGCAAGAATGGCGAGGCCGGCGACGGCCAGGTCGAGGCGGCGGTGCGCGAGCGGGTGCTGGCGCTGTGCGCGCGCTTCCCGATCTACCCGGAAGGCATCTAGCAACTTCCGTTCGCGGCGGGTAGCGAACGAGCGACGCCGGGCGCGCGTATCGAGGGGCATGCCCCTCGATACGGCGCGTCGGCGAGCCAGACATCTACCTCGACACGAACGGGATATTGATCCGATGCGTTGCCCCTTTTGCGGCCATGAAGACAGCCAGGTAAAGGACAGCCGTCCGACCGACGACGGCGCCGCGATCCGCCGGCGCCGCCAGTGCGAGGGCTGCGCCGCGCGTTTCACCACCTTCGAGCGGATCCAGCTCCGCGAGCTCCATGTGATCAAGAGCGAGGACAAGCGCGAGCCGTTCGACCGCGAGAAGCTGCTCCGCTCGGTCTCGATCGCCGCGCGCAAGCGCCCGATCGACGCGGTGCGGATCGAGAAGCTCGTCTCCGGCATCCAGCGCCAGCTCGAGACTCAGGGGGAGAATGAAATCCCCTCGAAACGTATCGGCGAGATGGTGATGGAGGGGCTCAAGGGCCTCGATTCGGTCGCGTACATCCGCTTCGCCAGCGTCTACAAGGATTTCCGCGAGGCCAGGGACTTCGAGGAATTCGCCGGCAATGTGAACGAGGTGGCCAAGGGGTGAGGAGTGCGAAAATTGCGTGCTTTTCCGCCTCCGCTCGTCCCGAGTAGCCATCGAGCTTGTCGAGAGGGCATATCGAGGGATAGGCCCGAACCATGACTTTCTGGGCCTATATCCTGCGCTGCAACGACGGCAGCTATTACACCGGTCACACCGACAATCTGGAACACCGGATTGGCCAGCATCAGGCCGGCGAGGTCGAAGGCTATACTCATAGCCGGCGTCCGGTGACGCTGATGTGGTCGCAGGACTTCCCGTCGCGGATCGAAGCCCTGGAAGCGGGGCATCAGGTCAAGGATTGGTCGCGCAAGAAAAAGGAAGCACTGTTCCGCAGTGACTGGGCCGCGCTGTCCGCGGCGGCAAAGAAACCTTTTCCCGCGCCTGCCCCTCGATACGCCGTCCCGACAAGCTCGACGGCTACTCGGGACGAACGGGCAGGGGAGACGGATCTGCCGGCGCCTGCTCCCGTCGCCCCCTCACCCTCCCCGCCCCCGGTCATCGTCCTCGTCCGCCCGCAGCTCGGCGAGAATATCGGCAAGGCAGCGCGCGCCATGCTCAATTTCGGGCTGACCGAGATGCGCCTCGTCACCCCGCGCGACGGCTGGCCCAATCCTTCGGCCGGCCCGGCCGCTTCAGGCGCCGATATCGTGCTCGAACAGGCGCAGGTGTTCGACAGCGTTGCCGAGGCGGTGGCCGATTGCACCCAGGTCTATGCGACCACCGTGCGCAAGCGCGGCGTCACCAAGCCGGTCATCACGCCCGACGCGGCAGCGACCGCGATCCATTCGAGCGCAGGCCGAACCGCGATCCTGTTCGGCCCCGAGCGTTCGGGGCTCGAGACCGACGACGTCGCGCTGGCGCGCACCATCATCACCGTGCCGATCAATGCCGAGTTCGGGTCGCTGAACCTCGCCCAGGCGGTGATCCTCGTCGCCTATGAATGGTCGAAGCGAATCGCGCTCGCCTCCCCGCCGGAGACCGACCTGCCCGAGCCGGCGCCGCAGGAAGAGCTCGAGGGAATGATCCTTCAGCTCGACGCGATGCTTGAGGATGCCAACTTCTTCTTCCCGCCGGACCGGACGCCGGTCACGCGGCGAACGTTGCGCACGCTGCTGACCAAGCCGGGCTGGTCGAGCCAGGAGGTACGGACCCTGCGCGGCGTGCTGTCGGCGCTGGCGGGCGCGAAACGGCCCAAGACCCCGCGCCAGCGCTGAGGCGCCGACGGCGGACCGCCCCTATATTCTAGCCTGGTCATCCCGCCGGTCGAACGCCTTCATTTCATAGGCGATCGAGATTTCCACGAGCCGGTCCCACAAGGCCGCGATCTCGGCGCCGGGCAGGCCGGCCGCCTCGGCCGCCGCACGGGCATTCGCGATCACCCTTGCCTTTCGCGCTTCGTCGCGCACCGCGCCACGCTCAGTCTTGATGCGCGCGGCGGCATCCATATAGGCGAAGCGGCGGGCGAGCAGGTCGACCAGGTCGCGATCGACCTGATCGACCCCCGCGCGCACTTCGACCATCGTCGTACAGTCGATGCCGGACAGGATCGTTTCAGTCATGCCGCCTGATAGCGCCGTCGAAACGCGTGTCCAGCACCGGCACGCCCGGCGATTGGAACCATCGCGCCGGAAACGGCTGCGTCGTTATTTAAACGCCGTTTTTTCAACTCTTGCGGCCATCCATGCGCGACGATACGTCCTGTCGCCATGCTGCCTGACGGCGACTGTCGACTCTTTTTCGAAACTGGGGATAATCATGCGGACCTTTGCCACCCTGGCCCTCACCTGCGTCATGCTCTCGTCGGTTCCGGCGCTTGCCAAGGGCGAGGAACCGGCCAACCCCGACAAGAAGATCTGCCGCCGGGACCAGGCGACGGGATCGAGGGTGCGAAGCAAGCCGCAATGCCACACCGCGGCGGAGTGGAAGGCAATCGAGGACGCGAACCGCGATTCGTCGCGCTGGTATGCCGACCGGCGCGGGGGCAGCGCGTCAAGCGACCGCCAATAGAAGGTTGACCGCGGCGGCGCTTTCTGCAAGAGGCCGCCCCTTCGCAAAAGGCCCCGCACTCCGGTGAAGCGGCGGCCCTGCCTGATTTCCGAATCAGCTAGGCAGAGCGATGACCGGATATCGATCGGCACCGCCAGGTGCAGGTCTTGTTGTTGGCACTTGCAAAGGAATACATATGTCGAAGCGCTCCAGCGCCAAGTACAAGCTCGATCGCCGCATGGGCGAGAACATCTGGGGTCGTCCGAAGTCCCCGGTGAACAAGCGCGAATACGGCCCCGGCCAGCACGGCCAGCGCCGCAAGGGCAAGGTTTCCGATTTCGGCATCCAGCTCCGCGCCAAGCAGAAGCTCAAGGGCTATTATGGCGACGTGACCGAGAAGCAGTTCCGGGCATGCTACCATGAGGCCGCCCGCATGAAGGGCGACACCGGCCAGAACCTGATCGGCCTGCTTGAGCAGCGCCTGGACATGATCGTCTATCGCGCCAAGTTCGCCCCGACCGTGTTCGCCGCGCGCCAGCTCGTCAGCCATGGCCACATCAAGGTCAACGGCGTGAAGTGCAACATCGCGTCGCGCCGCGTCTTCCCGGGCATGGAGATCACGCTTGGGTCGAAGGCGCAGGAAATGGCGCTGGTGATGGAAGCGCAGAGCCTCGCCGAGCGCGACATCCCCGATTACGTCGCGCCGGACGGCAGCGCGAAGGTGACCTTCACCCGCGTGCCGACCCTGGACGAAGTGCCTTATCCGGTGAAGATGGAACCGAATCTGGTCGTCGAGTTCTACTCGCGCTGATCGACCGGTCTTCCGGCAGGAAACAAAGGGCGGTCCCGCGAGGGGCCGCCCTTTTTCTGTTGGTCAGAACTTCATCGATGCCCGAAGGAACTTGTCCATCTTGTCGAGCATCCCGGTGCGGACATTGCTGTCGTCGAGATAATGGTCGAGATTGTGGAACTCGACCAGTTCGACCGGCTTCCCCGCCTCCTTCAGGCGCGATGCCATCATCCGCGATTCGCGGATGCCGACATTCCGGTCGCGGTCGCCATGGAACATCAGCACCGGCGCGGCGATTCGCTCGACATTCTGCGCGGGCGACCCTTCCCGCACGTGCGGGCCGTGTCCGATAAAGGCGTCGACCCGGTAATAGTTCGAAAAACTCTGCGATTCGGACCGGAGGGTCTCAAGATCGGTGACCGGCGCCACCGCCACGATCGCCTTGAACAGCCTCGGCGCGAGCACCGGGGATTGCAGCGCGGCATAGCCGCCATAGGACCAGCCAACGATGCCGAGCTTCGCCGGATCCGCGATGCCCTGCTTGACCAGCCAGCGCCCGCCATCGTTGACGTCGCCGACGGCGATCTTCCAGGATTTGAAGCCGTTCTGCTTGAACCAGGCTGAGCCATAGCCCGCCGATCCACGGAAATTCGGCTGAAGCACGGCGTAGCCGCGATTGGCGAAATATTGCGACAGCCAGTCGAAACCCCATTCGTCGCGGTCGCCGGGCCCGCCATGCGGCATGACGATCGCTGGCAGGTTCTTGCCGTCGCTGCCCGGCGGCAAGGTCAGATAGCCCGGAATCTGAGTCCCGTCGGCAGCGGGAAAGCTGATCGGCTTCACCGTGGCCAGGGTCATCTTGGCAAGCTGCGGCCGTTTCGGAAGAAGCTCCTCGAGTTTACGGGTCTTCTTGTCGAACAGATAATAGCGGCCGGGATCGACATCGCTGCCAGCGAACAGCAGCAGCCTGCTCTCGTCAGCACTGGCATCGACGACCGATACGAGCGGCAGGCCGGGCAGCGCCTTGGACAGCGACGCCGAAAGCTTCTTCAGTTCCGGATCGAAGAATTCCACCTGGCGCCGCTCGGTCGCATAGCTTGCGCCGACGACACGCTGCTGCCGGCCGATGCGGATCAGGCCGTCGACATCCACATCGGGCCGCGCCAGCACCAGATTGCGCTGCAGCGTTCCGTCGAGGGCGATCGAATAGAGCGCGACATGTCCCGCATTGTCATCGAAACCATAGACGACGTTGAGGTCGCGATCGACCGCATAGGGATCGAAGCCGTCCCCGGCACCGGACGAATCCTTGACCGAACTGAGCGACGACCAGTCGCGGCTGCCCTGTTTGCGATAGAGATAGTTGATCTTCGTCTGGTCGTACCCGTCCGCGGTCTTGGGGCGCATGCCCATGATCCGCACTACGCCATGACCGTCGGAAATATACTCAGCCGCGTCCACCCGCGGGGTCTCCACCATGGCCCGCTTCAGGCTGTTGGTATCGACTCGCTCGATACCAAGCCCGTCGTGCGAGTTGGCAAGCCTGGTGCCTGTGCTCTCCTCCGGGACATACTGGCGCGTCATCAGCACGTTGCCATCGGCATTGTCGCTCAGCCAGTCGATGACGGTGCCGCCATTCTGCGTGATGTCCAGCGCCTTTGATGAATCGCGCGCGCTGAGCACCTTCAGATTCTTGCCGTCGGCATCGACGCCGATCATCCGCGTGAAGCCAAGCACGCCGATCCCGCTCGGCACGATCATGTAGATACCGCAGACGAGGCGCTTGCTGGTCGACCAGCGGCAATAGCTCAGCCGGTCGGGATCGCCCGACGAATTCAGGATGGCCACCGGCTGGGCAGTCGCCAGATTGACGATATAGAGCGAGGCGCCCCGCCCGGCAGTCGGCTGGATATAGGCGATGCTGTTGCCGTCGGGCGACAGGCTGATCTGCTGGACACCCTCGCGCGCGCCGAAACTGGCCGCTGCCTCATTCGCGACAGGCGCAGCCTGCGGCGCGGCGAGCACTCCCGCGAGCGCCCCCAATATCCAGAATGTCACGAACCTACCCCCCAAACTCGCTATGCTATCTCATAGTACTGGCGGATATGGCGGGAACAATCGAACAATTCATCCGAATCGGTTCTATTTCCGGATCGCTTGCGCCGACCCCGGCGCGCTGTCAGAAAGCGGCCCGTCACGAAATCCCGAGGAGCCGTCATGCGCCCCCTTCTCCTTCTGTCCGCTGCCATCATCCTCACCGCGGCGGCGCCCGATTCACCCGAGATCCCGCTGCAGACCCTGAAGGACGTGACGAAGACGCTCTCGTCCGACGCGTTCGAGGGCCGCGCCCCGGCCACCCCCGCCGAGGACAAGACCACCGCCTATATCGTCGAGCGCTTCAAGGCGGCCGGGCTCAAGCCCGGCAACAAGGGCAAGTGGTTCCAGGATGTGCCGCTGGTCGAGATCACGGCGCAGAATGTCGGCCCGCTCGTCTTCACCGGCGGCAAGGCGCCGGTCAGCCTCGCCTACCGCACCGACATCGTGATCGGGACCTATCAGGTGGTGCCGAAGGTCGATCTCAAGGACAGTGAGGTCGTCTTCGTCGGATATGGCGTCAACGCGCCCGAGCGTGGCTGGAACGACTATGCCGGGGTCGATGTGAAGGGGAAGACGGTCGTCATCCTGATCAACGATCCCGACTGGCAGACCATGACGCTGGACGGCGATTTCGGCGGCCGCGCCATGACCTATTATGGCCGCTGGACCTATAAATTCGAGGAAGCCGCGCGGCAGGGCGCGGCCGCGGCGATCATCGTCCACGATACCGAGCCGGCCGCCTATGGCTGGGGCGTCGTCCAGTCGAGCTGGACCGGGCCGCAGCTCGAACAGGATACGCCGGGCAACCATATGGATCAGTCGAAGGCGATCGGCTGGATGCAGAAACCCGCCGCCGAGGCGCTGTTCACCAGCGCGGGCAAGGATTTCGCGGCCCTCGCCGCAGCGGCGAAGGTCAAGGGCTTCAAGGCAGTGCCGCTTGGGCTGAAGGCCAACGGAAGCTGGACCAACACGATCCGCCGCCAGGCATCGAAGAACGTGGTCGGCGTGCTGCCGGGCACCGAACGGCCCGACGAGGTCGTGCTCTATTCGGCGCACTGGGACCATCTCGGCCGCTGCGACGCGGTCAATGGCGACGATATCTGCAACGGCGCGGTCGACAACGCCTCCGGCGTCGCCGCCCTGGTCGCCCTGGCCGAAGCCAACGTCAAGGCGGGCGCCGCAAAACGCTCCCAGGTGTTCCTTGCGGTCACTGCCGAGGAATCGGGGCTGCTGGGCTCCAAATTCTACGCCGAGAATCCGGTCTATCCGCTCAACAGGACCGTCGGCGGCGTCAACATGGACGCGCTGAAGATCTATCCCGAGGCACGGGACTTCGTGATCGCGGGCGCCGGCAAGTCGGAGCTCGAGGACATGGTCAAGCCGATGGTGGCGGCGCAGGGCCGGCACATCGCACCCGAGCCGTCGCCTGAGCGCGGCTATTATTACCGCTCCGACCATTTCAGCTTCGCCAAGCTCGGCGTGCCGATGCTCGACGGCAGCGCGGGCGAGGATCTGGTCGTTGGGGGCCCGGCCGCCGGCAAGGCAGCGTCGGACGACTACAATACCAACCGCTATCACAAGCCGCAGGACGAATATGATCCCAACTGGAACTGGGGCGCTGCGCTGCAGGACGTGAAGCTCTATTACATGATGGGCCGTACCCTTGCTGACGGCACTGCATGGCCCAACTGGTATCCGACCGCCGAATTCCGCGCGGTCCGCGACAAGAGCCGCGCGGAGGCAAAGTGAAACGAATTACCCCGCCCGCCGAATGGGCCCCGCACAAGGCGGTCTGGATCGGCTTTCCGAGCCACCCCGATCTGTGGGAGGAGGATCTCGATCCCGCCCGCGCTGAAGTCGCGGCGTTCGCCCGCGCAGTCCATGCCGGCGGCAAGGGAGAGCGCGTGCTGCTCGTCGCCGCCGACGAGGAAGCGGCGAAGGCCGCCAGAGCGCTCGCGGGCGACGCGGCGCAGGTCGTGGTCGAACCGTTCGGCGACATCTGGCTGCGCGATACGGCGGCGATCGTCACCGGAGACGGCCATGCACGGGATTTCCGGTTCAATGGCTGGGGCGGCAAGTACGACCTGCCCGGCGACGACGATATCGGGCTGCGCCTCGCCGCGCGGCGACATATCCAGACCGAGACGTGCGGCTGGATTCTCGAGGGCGGCGCGATCGACGGCGACGGCACCGGCCTGGCCGTGACGACCGAGCAATGCCTGCTCAACCCCAACCGCAACCCTGGCCTGTCGCGTGCGGACATCGAGGCACGGCTGGCCGAGGATCTCGGCTATTCGGAGGTCATCTGGCTCGGCGACGGGCTGATGCACGACCATACCGATGGCCATGTCGACAATCTCGCGCGCTTCGTCGCGCCCGGAAAGCTCGCCATTCCCGAGCCCGACGACAATGACCCCAACTGGCTGGTCTATCAGAATGCGGCGCGCGACGCC
>CZQE01000225.1_pt1 | contig 13863 bp, 8 predicted proteins | sample 734431 | NCBI WGS metagenome assembly CZQE01 (sample SAMEA3597869, study PRJEB11362) | hydrothermal vent metagenome | biome: marine hydrothermal vent biome; feature: marine hydrothermal vent; material: ocean water | place: Atlantic Ocean | collected 2010-09-19/2010-10-04
TTCCTATGCCAGCATCAACATCCAGACCGCCGAATGCCTCGACACTCATTATTATGCGGTGCTGATCGGCGTCGGCGCGACGACGGTGCATGCCTATCTGTCGGAGGCATCGATCGTCGACCGGCACCAGCGCGGGCTGTTCGGTGACCTGACCCTGGAGAAGTGCCTCGCCAATCATCGCCATGCGGTCGACGAGGGGCTGCTCAAGATCATGTCGAAGATGGGGATCGCGGTGATCTCCAGCTATCGCGGCGGCTATAATTTCGAGGCGGTCGGGCTGTCGCGCAGCCTGGTCAACGATCTTTTCCCGGGCATGCCGGCAAAGATCTCGGGGGAGGGCTATGCCTCGCTTCATCTCAACGCGGCGCTGCGCCACGAAGCTGCCTATGACGAAGTGGTAGTGAACCTGCCTATCGGCGGCTTCTACCGCCAGCGTCACACCGGCGAAACTCATGCCTATTCGGCGCAGCTGATGCATCTGTTGCAGACCGCGGTCGCGACCGACAGCTACTCGACCTATCTGCAATTCTCGCGCGGGGTGGAGGCGTTGCCGCCGGTCTATCTGCGTGACCTGTTCCAGTTCAACTACCCGAACGAAGGCGTGGCAGTCGACCAGGTCGAGGCGATCACGGAGATCCGCAAGCGCTTCGTCACGCCGGGCATGTCGCTCGGCGCCCTGAGCCCCGAAGCGCACGAGACGTTGGCGATTGCGATGAACCGCATCGGCGCCAAGGCGGTGTCGGGCGAGGGTGGCGAGGATAAGGCGCGCTACAGTCCCTATCCGAACGGCGACAACGCCAATTCGGGTGTGAAGCAGATCGCGTCGGGCCGGTTCGGCGTGACGGCGGAATATCTCAACGCCTGCGACGAGATCGAGATCAAGGTCGCGCAGGGCGCAAAGCCGGGCGAGGGTGGGCAGCTGCCCGGCTTCAAGGTGACCGAGTTCATCGCGAAGCTGCGCCATGCGACGCCGGGGGTGATGCTCATCTCCCCGCCGCCGCACCACGACATCTATTCGATCGAGGATCTGGCCCAGCTCATCTATGATCTGAAGCAGATCAACCCGGTCGCGCGAGTCTGCGTGAAGCTGGTCAGCTCGGCCGGCATCGGCACGGTCGCGGCGGGTGTCGCCAAGGCGCATGCCGACGTCATCCTCGTCTCCGGTCATGTCGGCGGCACCGGCGCATCGCCTCAGACCAGCATCAAATATGCCGGCACGCCGTGGGAAATGGGCCTCTCCGAGGTCAACCAGACCCTGACGCTCAACGGCCTGCGCGGCCGGATCAAGCTGCGCACCGATGGCGGGCTCAAGACCGGGCGCGACATCGTCATCGCTGCGATCCTCGGTGCGGAGGAGTTCGGCATCGGCACGCTGTCGCTGGTGGCGATGGGCTGCATCATGGTGCGGCAATGCCATTCCAACACCTGCCCGGTCGGTGTGTGCGTGCAGGACGAGCGCCTGCGCGCGAAGTTCACGGGCACGCCGGAAAAGGTCATCAACCTGATGACCTTCATCGCGGAGGAAGTGCGCGACATCCTTGCCCGGCTCGGTTTCCGCAGCCTTGACGAGGTGATTGGCCGCACCGAGCTGCTCCGCCAGGTCAGCCGCGGCGCCGAGCATCTCGACGATCTCGATCTCAACCCGATCCTCGCCAAGGTCGATGCCGACGATGCCGAACGGCGTTTCAGCCTGTCGGCGTGGCGCAACGAAGTGCCGGACAGCCTCGATGCGCAGATGATCAAGGATGCGGCGGCGGTGTTCTCGCGCGGCGAGAAGATGCAGCTGACCTATTCGGTGCGCAATACGCACCGCGCGGTCGGCACGCGGCTGTCGAGCGAGATCACGCGCAAGTTCGGCATGTCGAAGCTGGCCGATGGGCATGTCCATGTCCGTCTGCGCGGCTCGGCCGGTCAGTCGCTGGGGGCGTTCCTGTGCAAGGGCATCACGCTCGAAGTGTTCGGCGACGCCAACGACTATGTCGGCAAGGGCTTGTCGGGCGGCATCATCGCGCTGCGCCCGGTGGTCAGCTCGCCGCTCGCCAGCCAGGACAACACGATCATCGGCAACACCGTGCTGTACGGCGCGACTTCCGGCAGCTTGTTCGCGGCCGGCCAGGCGGGCGAGCGGTTCGCGGTGCGCAATTCGGGCGCGACCGTGGTGGTGGAAGGCTGCGGTGCGAACGGGTGCGAATATATGACCGGCGGCACCGCTGTGGTGCTTGGGGCGGTCGGCGCGAACTTCGGCGCCGGCATGACCGGCGGCATGGCCTTCGTCTATGACGCGGACGGCAGCTTCGAACGCCGCGCCAACCCGGAAAACATCGCGTGGCAGCGCCTGTCCTCGATGCATTGGGAGGCGGTGCTGCTCAACCTCGTCCGCGCCCACCATGCCGCGACCGACAGCAAATGGTCGGCGGCGTTGCTCGACGACTGGGGCCGTGCGATCGACCGATTCTGGCAGGTCGTGCCCAAGGAGATGCTGACGCGCCTGACGCACCCGTTGGATGACCGGTCGGAGATGGTGGCGGCCGAGTAGGGCACACTCGACCACATACGCGTCATGCCGGGCTTGTCCCGGCATCCATGGTTCCGCAAGCGCCGCAGTGCTCATGTGTGCTGAGCGATGGATCCCGGAACAAGTCTGGGGTGACGGGAGGGGGCCAGATCCGATCGTCCGAAAAGAAAGTCGATCGCGCGTGCCTTGGCAAGATCGCGACAATCGTCCGCCATCATGCCTTCCCCCGCTCGCCCGCTCGGCCTAACAGGGCCTTATGTGGCAGCTTTATCAATTCCCCCTGTGCCCCTTCTCGCGCAAAGTCCGTCTCCTGCTCGGTGAAAAGGGCGTGGGCTACGACCTTGTGCGCGAGAATCCCTGGGATCGGCGCGACGAGTTTCTCGACATGAATCCGGCCGGCCAGGTGCCGGTGATGGCCGATCCCAAACGCAACATCCTGTTGATGGATTCGATGGCGATCTGCGAATATCTTGAGGAGACGGTCGACAAGGCGGCGATGATCAACGGTACGGCGGTCAACCGCGCCGAGATCCGCCGGCTGGTCGCCTGGTTCGACACGCAATTCTTCCAGGACGTGACCGCTCCGCTGCTCGGCGAGCGGATGATGAAACGGATCGTGACCCGGGATTCGCCCGACGCCAAGGTGCTGCGCGAGGCGATGAAGGCGGCCGAGCGCCATCTCGATTATACCGACTATCTGCTCGACCATCACAACTGGATGGCCGGCGCGACGATGAGCCTGGCCGATCTTGCCGCCGCGGCGCAGATTTCGGTCGCTGATTATCTCGGCGGGATCGACTGGAAGGGTCATGAACAGACCGCGCGCTGGTATCGCGGCTTCAAGAGCCGGCCCAGCTTCCGGCCATTGCTGTCCGAACGGATGACGGGGATCACGCCGCCCAAGGAATATGACGATGTGGATTTCGACTTCTGATGCACAAGGTTCCTGATCCGGCCGAGGGTGTGGTGGCGCAGATCGGCTTCGACGATTTCCTCGCGGTCGACATCCGTGTCGGCACGATCCTGGAGGCGCTCCCGTTTCCGGAGGCGCGCAAGCCTGCCTATAAGCTGACGATCGATTTCGGGCCGGTCATCGGCGTGAAGCGTTCCTCGGCGCAGATCACCGATCATTATACGCTCGAGGAACTGCCCGGCCGGCAGGTCGCCGCGGTGGTGAACTTTCCCCCACGCCAGATCGGCCCGATGATGTCCGAGGTTCTGACGCTCGGCTTTCCCGATGGCGAAGGCCGGGTCGTTCTGATCAGCCCGAGCGTTACCGTCCCCAATGGCGGCAGACTCTTCTAGGCAGCGGATTCGCATCGGGACGGCGGGCTGGTCGCTGTACAAGCCGCCGGCCGGCCGCTTCCCCGACAAGGGCAGCCATCTCGAGCGTTATGCGGCGACGTTCGATGCGGTCGAGATCAACTCGAGCTTCTACCGCCCGCATAAGCCAGAGACCTACGCACGCTGGGCGGCGAGTGTCCCGGCGGGTTTCCGTTTCGCGGTCAAGCTGCCCGGGGCGATCACGCACGAGCATCGGCTGGTCGACTGCGAGACATTGGTCGAGCGTTTTGCCGGGGAGGTCGCGCATCTCGGGGAGAAGCGCGGGCCGGTCCTGGTCCAGTTGCCGCCCAGCCTCGGCTTCGATGCGCCGCGCGCCGACCGGTTCTTCGGCTTCGCCCGTGAAACATTGGGGGGCATGATGGTGTGCGAGCCGCGCCACGCCGGCTGGTTCACCGCCGAGGCCGATGCGTTGCTCGGGGAGTATCGGGTGGCACGCGTTGCCGCCGACCCGGCGCCGGTGCCGGGTGCGGCCGAGCCCGGCGGGTGGCGTGGCCTGCGTTACGCCCGGCTCCACGGATCACCGCGTATCTACTGGTCGCACTATGACGCGGCGGCGATCGAACGGCATGCCGGCGTGGCGCACGCAGCGGAGGTCGAGAACTGGACAATCTACGACAATACCGCGTCGGGCGCTGCGCTCGGCAACGCGCTGGAGATGCTCGATCGCGTCAACACGATCCGTAACTGACGGGGATCAGCCGTCCAGGCTTCGGGTCGCCTGTTCGAACATGTCCTTTGACAAGCCCGGTGTCGCCACGATCCGCTGGAGCTCGGCGCGCATCAGGCTGCCGCGCGCTTCGTCGAAGCGGCGCCAGCGGCCGAGCGGTGGGATCAGTTTCGCCGCTGTCTGCGGGTTGAGCTTGTCTAGCGCGATGAGCTGGTCGGCGACGAAGCGATAGCCCTCGCCCGACACGGCGTTGAACGCCCGCTGGTTGACGCTGAACGCGCCGACCAGCGATCGCGCGCGGTTCGGGTTGGCCAGGGTGAAGTCGCGATGCCGTGCCAGCTCAGTGACGCTGGCCAGCGTATCGTCACGCGACGACAGCGCCTGGGTCGAGAACCATTTGTCCAGCACCAGGCCATTGTCGGAATAGCGGTTGTAGAAGATGTCGAGCGCGGCGATCCGCCTGTCCGAATTGCCGTTGACCAGCGTGGTCAGCGCGCCCTGGCGGTCGGTCATGTTGTCGGCCGCCTCGAACTGGGCGAAGGCGAGTGCAGCCGCCTCGTCGCCGCCATTTGCCGCGATATAGCCGAGCGCGACCGTGCGCAGTCGGCGCAGTCCCTTGGCCAGCGGCGAATATTCGAAATGGGCAGCCCGGGCGCCCTCATATTCGGCACGCCATTTCGCATCGAGCGTCCGCCCGATATCCCGGCGCAGCGCCTCGCGCGCTGTGTAGATTGCTTCGGGATCGACGACCTTCATCTGGTCGCCGATGAAGCTCTCCGACGGCAGCAATACCGCTTCCGCCACGAAGGCGCGGTCGAGATGGGGGTCGTCGAGCGTGTTGGCGATGGCGGCGATCACTGGCGCATGATCGGCACGGCCGAGGCTGACCGCGCCAACCAGTGTGTCGAGCATCAGCTGTTGCATCGCCTCGTACCGGGCGAACGGATCGTCGTCATGCGCCGACAGGAAGGCGAGATCGGCCGCGGAGCGATCGGTCTCGATGACGACAGGCGCGGTGAAGCTGCGGTTGATCGACAGGACCGGACGCTCGGTGATCGTCTCGAAGCTGATCCGCTCCTCGGCATCGGTCAGGAGGATCAGTTGCTCAGGGCCGATCGGGCTCGCGCTGTCCGCTCCGAACAGCTTCAGCTTGAGCGGCAGGACCATCGGCAGTTTTTCGGGCTGGCCAGGGGTAGGCAGGATTCGCTGCGACAGGGTGAGGGTGGCGCGGCCGCTGCCGGCCTCATGCGCCAGCGAGGCAGTGACTCGCGGCGTGCCGGCTTGGCTGTACCAACGGCGGAACTGGGTGAGGTCGATCCCGCCCGCTTCCTCCATGCAGGCGACGAAATCCTCGCAGGTTGCCGCAGTGCCGTCGAACCGCTCGAAATACAGGTCGGTCGCGGCGCGGAAGCGCTCGGCCCCGAGCATCGTCGCCATCATGCGGATGACCTCGGCGCCCTTGTTGTAGATCGTTGCGGTGTAGAAGTTCGAGATTTCGAGATATTCGTCCGGGCGGATGGGATGGGCGAGCGGGCCGGCATCCTCGGGGAACTGGGCGGCTCGCAGGCCGCGCACGTCCTCGATCCGCTTGACCGCCGCCGAACCTTGGTCGGCGGAAAAGCTCTGGTCGCGAAAGACGGTGAAACCTTCCTTCAGCGACAGCTGGAACCAGTCGCGGCAGGTGACCCGGTTGCCCGACCAGTTGTGGAAATATTCATGTGCCACCACCGCCGCGATCGCGTCGAAATCGTAATCGGTCGCTGTATCCGGATCGGCCAGGATGTAGCGCGAGTTGAAGATGTTGAGACCCTTGTTCTCCATCGCGCCGAAGTTGAAATCGTCGACCGCGACGATGTTGAACACGTCGAGATCATATTCGCGGCCATAGACTCGCTCGTCCCAGGCCATGCTGGTCTTGAGCGCTTCGAGGGCGTGGCCGGTCTTGGCGACGTCGGCGGCGCGGACCCAGATGCCGAGCGCCACCTCGCGGCTCGACCCGGTGACGAAGGTGCCGCGGTTGGCGACGAGGTCGCCGGCGACCATCGCGAAGAGATAGCAGGGCTTGGGGAAGGGATCGTGCCACTCCGCCCAGTGGCGCCCGTCGCCGAGATCGCCCTCACCGACCGGATCGCCATTGGCGAGCAACACGGGGAAGCGCGCCTTGTCGGCCGTCATGCGCACCCTGTAGCGGCTGAGCACGTCGGGCCGGTCGGGGAAGAAGGTGATGCGGCGGAAACCCTCCGCCTCGCACTGCGTGCAGAGATTGCCGCCGGAGGCATAGAGACCCATCAGCTGGGTATTGCGATCGGGCGTAATTTCGACCTCGGTCTCGACCACATGGGCTGAGCCGGTGAGCGGGATGACGAGGGCATCATCCTCCAGCGACCAGTCGTTGATCGCCGCGCCGTCGACCTTCACCGAAAGCGGGGTCTGGCCGCCGCCGTCGAGGCGAAGCGGTGAATCATGCGCGCCGTTGCGGATGATGTGCAGTACTGCCCTGACTCGTGTCGCCTCCGGCGCCAGGTCGAAATCGAGCGCGATCTCCGGGACAAGCCAGTCGGGTGCCTCATAGTCTTCGCGGCGCGTGACATGGGGCTGGGCGGTGGCGGTCTGGACGTCGAGCATGTCGCTGGATGTAGGGTGGAGATTCTCCTCGTGCCACCGAAATCGCCGCCCCGGTCGCCGCACTTGCGCGCGCGCGCGGCAATGCTACGCCGTCGGCCATGATCCCGATTGCACAAGGAAAAGGCATGTTTCGTTCGGTTGGCGCGATCGCGCTGATGAGTTTCGCGGGCGCTGCGCTGGCCCAGACGGCTCCAGCCCCGACCCCGGCTCCGACCGCGCCGGTGGCGAAGGATACGAAGGCCATCAACGATCTCGTCAACGCGGTGCTACCGGACGATCAGGCGGCGATGAAGGCGCATGTCATGTTCCTCGCCTCGGATGCGATGCGCGGGCGCGAGGCTGGCAGCCCGGAATATGACATCGCGGCCGAATATGTCGCGGCGCAATTCTATGCGGCTGGCCTGCGCCCCGCGGGCGATGACGGCGGCTATCTGCAGAAGGTGCCGCTGGTCACCTATCGCGCCGGCGACAAGGGGGATCTCGTGGTGACCCGCGACGGTGCGCTGCCGCAGCGGCTGGTCTTCGGGGAGGATTATGTCCCCGGCGCGCATGCCGGCGCCGCCTCGACGGCCATCGACGCGCCGGTGGTGTTCGTCGGCTTCGGTATCGTCGCGCCGCAATATAAGCGCGACGATTATGCCGGGGTCGACGTGAAGGGGAAGATCGTCGCCTATCTTGGCGGTGCGCCGTCGAGCTTCCAGAGCGAGGAGCGCGCGCATTTCTCGGGCGGTACGACCAAGGCGATCTACGCCCAGTCGCGCGGCGCCGTCGGCACGATCCTGATCCAGCCGCGCCCGCTCGGCAACGCGGTGCAGGGCTGGGATCGCCCGCGTGTGACCTGGGCCAGGCCAGACGGTACCGGCGATTCGCCGGGCGCGCCACAACTGGCGACGATCAGCGATATCGGCGCGGCCAAGCTGTTCGCCGGGGCGAAGACGCCCTGGGAAAGCGTCCTGAAGCGAGCGACCAATGCCGAGGCGAAGTTCAAGGCGGAGCAGTTGCCCGGCAGCCTGGCGGTCGCGGTCAGGACGACGTTCCGGCAGGGCATGAGCAGCAATGTCGCCGGCATGATCCCCGGAAGCGACCCGAAGCTCGGATCGGACGTCGTGGTGCTGTCGGCCCATCTCGACCATCTCGGCGTGCGTCCCGACATGAAGGGCGACAACATCTTCAACGGGGCGGAGGACAATGCGGTCGGCATCGCCTCGCTGATCGAGGAGGCCAAGCGCTTCAAGGCGAGCGGCAAGCCACCGCGTCGCAGCGTGATGTTCCTGGCGGTCACCGGCGAGGAGAAGGGGCTGGTCGGTTCCGACTATTTCTCGAAACATCCGACCGTGCCGATCAACCGGATCGTCGCCGATGTGAATCTCGACATGCCGATCCTGAGCTACCGGTTCGAGGACATGACGGTGTTCGGCGCCGACCGTTCGACGCTCGGGCCGATCGTCAGCAAGGCGGTCGCGACGCTCGGGGTGACCATGTCGCCCGATCCCGATCCGGCCCAGGGCATCTTCGTCCGGTCGGACCATTATCGTTTCGTCCAGCAGGGCGTGCCATCTGTGTTCCTGTGGCCGGGTCAGGCCGGGCCCGGCAAGGCCGCGACGGCCGAGTTCTTCGCCAAGCGCTATCACCAGCCGTCGGACGATTTGTCGCAGCCGATCGACTGGAGCCAAGGCATCCGTTTCGTCGATGCGAACTATGCCATCGCGCGGGAGATTGCCGACGGCGACGCGCGACCGCGCTGGAACAAGGGCGATTTCTTCGGCCTGCTCTATAACGGGTACGGCGCGAAATAACCGATCTGCTCGTCTTCGGCCTGGGCTATTCAGCCCAGGCGCTGGCGTCCCGGCTGCGGGGCGAGGGCTGGCGGGTGACCGGCACCAGCCGCGACGGCAGGCCCGGCACGATCGCGTTCGGCGACCGCGCGGCGGTGACGGCCGCGATCGCCGGGGCGACCCACATTCTTTCCTCGGTGCCGCCCGAGGAGGAGGTCGACCCGGTGCTGGCGACATACGCGCCGGCGCTCGCGGCCGCTGGCGCGTGGTGCGGCTATCTTTCCTCGACGGGTGTCTATGGCGACGCCGGCGGGGCATGGGTTGACGAGAGCGCCCCGACCGGCGGCGGACGACGGCGCGCACGGGCAGAGGCCGATGCTGCCTGGCTGGCGATGGGCGCGCGGGTGTTTCGCCTGCCGGGCATTTATGGCCCGGGCCGGTCGCCCCTCGACCGGATCGCGCAAGGGCGCGCGCATCGCATCTACCTGCCGGGGCAGGTGTTCAGCCGGATCCATATCGACGATCTTGTATCGGGCGTGATCGCCGGGTTCGACGCGCCGGCCGGGGCGTACAACCTCTCGGACGATCTGCCGGCCGGCCAGAATGCGGTGATGGCGTGCGCCGCGCGCCTGCTCGGCCGCGATCCGCCGCCCTTCGTTCCGCTGGGGGCGTTGTCGCCGGCGGCGCGCGCCTTCTACGACGAGAATCGACGAGTTGCGAACGGCAAGGCGAAGCGGGTGCTCGGCTGGCGGCCCTTCTATCCGGATTATCGGGCCGGCCTGCGCGCCCTCAGCGCGATGATCAGCCCGACGCCTGTCAACGCGGCGCCGGCACCGGCAAGCAGCGACCAGCGATAGCCTTCGAAGATCGTCGACAGCAGCATCGCGATCACCGGGATGATTACGCTCGAATAGGCTGCCTTGGCCGGGCCGATGATGCGCAGCACCCCGAAATAGAGGGTGAACGCCAGCGCCGAGGCGATCACGCCGAGATAGAGCAGGCCGAGTATATAGCCGAACCGAAGCTCGATCACCGGCGGGCCGGCGATCGTCCAGGCGATCGTCGCATCCATCGCCGCGCCGAGCAGCATGGCGATGCCGAGCGTCGGCGCCATCGGATAGCGACGCGCTGTCTGGGTTCCCTGCAGGATGTTGGCGGTCGAGGCGGACAATACCGCGAGCAGGGTGACGCCGACCCCGGCGAGCGCTGCCTGGGGGCCGTGCGGATCGGAACGCGCCTCATGGACGAACAGCAGCGCGACACCCGCCATCGCCACCACTGATCCGACGATCAGCTGCCCGCCAAGCTTCTGGCCCAGGAAGATGCGGCCGAAGATCGCATTGGGGACAAGCAGCAACGCGAATACCACCGCGACGAGGCCTGATGTGATGTAGGTCTCAGCCCGATAGACGAAGTTGAAGTTGAGGCAGAACTGGGTGAACGCCAGGGCGAGCACGAACAGCCAGCCGCGCCTGTCGAGCGTGACCGTCTCGCGTTTCCACGCGGCATAAGCGAGCATGGTGAGCCCGCCGATCGTGAAGCGATAGGCGACCGACCAGTTGAGCGGCACCACGCCGAGCTGGCCGGTGATGACGATCCAGGTCGATCCCCAGATCAGGGTGACGATGCCGAACGGGATCAGCACCGCAAGGCGCGTCGATGGCGGTGCAGGCTGGTCGGACATCAGCCTTCGCCCTAGCGCCGGGCGGCGCGAGACGGGACGGGCGATTTCCTTGTCGGATGATAAGCTGAGCCTATCAAAGTGCCGCGATCGCGTCGGCGAGGGGGCGGATATCCTCCTCGCGCTGGTTCCACGAGATCACCAGTCGCGCCTCGCCGGGCCCCCAGTCGTAAAAGTCGAAGCCGAGCGCGCGCAGGCTTGCGGCCTCTCGGGGCGAGACGCGGAGGAACACCTCGTTCGCCTCTACCGGATTGACCAGCCGGTCCCCCGCCGCGCTGGCGAGAAGCGTCGCGCCGGCATTGGCGCTGCGGGCATTGTCGAGCCAGCGATCGTCATCGAGCAGCGCGAGGATCTGTACCGCGAGATAGCGTCCCTTGGACAGCAGCAGCCCGGCGCGCTTGCGGCGATAGAGGGTGGCGGCCACCAGATCGGGTTTGAAGAAGATCAGTGCCTCGGCGCTCATCCCCCCATTCTTCACGAAGCCGAAGCTGAGCGCATCGACGCCAGCGCGCCAGGTCACGTCGGCCGGCGAGCAGCCGAGATGCGCGACGGCATTGGCGAAGCGCGCGCCGTCCATGTGCAGCCCGAGGCCCTTCGCCTTTGCCAGGTCGCCGATCGCGGCGACGTCGTCGGGTGAATAGACCAGGCCATATTCGGTGGCGTTGGTGATCGAGATGGCGTGCGCCTGGACCTGGTGCACGTCGTTGCGCGTTGCATCCAGCACTGCCCGGATTGCGGTGGGATCGAGTTTCGCACCCGGCCCTTCCGCCAGCAGCAGCTTGGCACCGTGCGTGTAGAATTCGGGCGCGCCGCATTCGTCGTTCTGGATGTGCGCCTCGCGGTGGCAGACGATCGCGCCATGCGGCTGGCAGAGCGCTGCGAGCGCGAGGCAGTTGGCCGAGGTACCCGACGGTACCCAAAGCGCACTGACGTCGGTCTCGAACAGGTCCGAGAACAGCCCGTCGAGCTGCTTGCTCCACGCGTCGCCGTCATAGGCGGTATCGAGGACATTTGCCTCGGCCAGCGCGGCGAGCACGGCCGGATGGACCGGGGCGGCATTGTCGGAGAAGAAGCGCATGCGAGTCGCCTTGCTGCGCGTCGCGGCGAACGTCAACTCGCCTTATTGCTCCTCGTCGGCCGGGACGCGCGGCGGGGCGCGGTCGTCACGGCGGGGCCGGGGATCGGGCCGCGGATCTGGGGTGTCGCGGTTCGAGCGATTGATCTCGATGCTGCCGTCCCGGCCGATATGGAGGTTGAGGCCAAGCCCCTGCAGCTCGCCCTCGACGGGAAGGCTGACCGCGTCGGGGTCGATCATGTTCTCCGCATCGGGGTCGACCTCCTCGGCTGCCGGCTCGGCCGCATGGGCGGGGCCGACATTCAGTGCCTGCTGCATGAAGTCGCGCCACACTCGCGCGGGAATGCCGCCGCCCGACAGGCCGGGATTAGGGGTGTTGTCGTCATTGCCGACCCACACGCCGGTGACGAGCCCGCCGGCAAAGCCGAGGAACAGCGCGTCGCGATTGTCCTGGGTTGTGCCGGTCTTGCCGTAGGTGTCGACCGACAGGGCCGCCTGGCGCCCCGTGCCTGATTCGGCCGAGGCGGAAAGCAGGTCGAGCATGTCGTCGCGGATCCGACCGGTCAGCGGGCGGGAGCGCGTGGTCAGCGCCGCATACCAGCTCTGGTCACGCACCTCCTCCAGCCCGCGGGCAGCGACCGGATAGGATTCGGCTGCCACCGCCGCATAGGCGGACGTCAGCTCGAGCAGCGACATGCTCGACGTGCCGAGCGCGATCGTCGCCTCATTCGGGATTGGCGTGGTGATGCCGAGATCGCGCGCTGCCTTGATGACATTGGCCACGCCGACCTTCTGGATCAGCCGGGCCGCGGCGACGTTGCTCGACCGGGCAAAGGCCTGGCGCAGGGTGATCTCGCCGAGATAGCGGCCGTCGGCGTTCTTCGGCGACCAGTCGGCGATGGTGATCGGCGAATCGTCGACCATCGAATCCGGGGTCATGCCGCTGCGCAGCGCCGCGAGATAGACGAACAGCTTGAAGGCTGATCCTGGCTGGCGCCGGGCCTGGGTGGCGCGGTTGAACGGGCTGTCGGCATAGGATTTGCCGCCGACCATCGCGACGACTCGGCCGTCGGGGCGCATCGCGACCAGGGCGATCTGCGCCTGGCGGAGGCCAGCCCGCCTCACCGCGCGTTCGGCGGCGTTCTGCAGGCGGCGGTCGAGCGTGGTCTTGACCGTCGTCTCGGTGGCGATCTCGCCGGCGCGGTCGCGCGCCTCGGGCAGGACCCAGTCAGCGAAATAGGTGCCGTCGGGCAGCGACTTGATCCGGTCCACGGCGAGCCGCGCGGGGCTGACATCCTCTGCCGTGCCCTTGTCGATGAAGCCGGCGGCGGCCATCGCGCCGACCACCAGCTTCTGCCGGTCGCGCGCGCCCTTCAGGTTGACGGTCGGTGCGAGTTTGGACGGCGCCTTGACCAGCCCGGCCAGCATCGCCGCCTGGCCGATCGACAGATCTTCCGGGTCACGGTTGAAATAGTGCTTCGCCGCGGCGCGCAGGCCATAGACGTTGTCGCCGAAATAGACGTTCGACAGGTAGCGCGAGAGGATCTCGTCCTTGGACAGCCACGCCTCGAGCCAGAAGGCGATCATCACCTCGCGCACCTTGCGCGCGGCGGTCCGGTCCGAATCGAGAAAGGCGTTCTTGGCGAGCTGCTGCGTGATGGTGCTGCCGCCCTCGCGCACCCGTCCCCGGCTCATATTGTGGAAGAAGGCGCGGATGATGCCCTTCGGATCGATGCCCCAGTGCGGGCGGAACCGCCGGTCCTCGATCGCGAGGAAAGCATTGGTGACGTTCTTGGGCAGTTTCGCCGCATCGACCGGCGCACCGATGATCGCGCCGCGTCTCGCGATCGGCGAGCCGTCATCGGCGAGCAGGGTGATGCTGGGCGGCGTCAGCGGCTTGAGCGATTGCGACAGGGGCGCCGTCACCGCGAGCCAGCCGACCGCGAGCACGAACAGGATGATGAGGATGCCGATGCCGCGCGTGAACCAGCGCCAGTAATTGCGCCGCCGCACCACGGGCAGGTTGGTCGTATAGGGTTCGGGCGGCCCGGGCGCATGGTCGAAGCGGCCTGAAAAGGCCGGCGGCGGCAGGCCCTCGGTCAGGTCCAGGGGAGATTTGCCCTGCGATGTGGAAGGCTCGAAAGGATAAGGACGCATGGCTCCTGTCAGTCCGTCCCCGGT
>CZQE01000167.1_pt1 | contig 13811 bp, 11 predicted proteins | sample 734431 | NCBI WGS metagenome assembly CZQE01 (sample SAMEA3597869, study PRJEB11362) | hydrothermal vent metagenome | biome: marine hydrothermal vent biome; feature: marine hydrothermal vent; material: ocean water | place: Atlantic Ocean | collected 2010-09-19/2010-10-04
CGCTGAACGATTTCCTTCGGGCGCATCCGGAAATCGACCTGACGCTTGACCTTGACGACGGCTTTGTCGACGCGGCGGCGAGCGGGTTCGACGCGGTGATCCGCCATGGCCCTATCGGCGATACGCGGCTGGTCGCGAAGCGGCTCGCGACGACGCGGCGCCTGCTGGTCGCCTCGCCCGGCTATCTGGCGGAGAAGGGCCGGCCGGCGACCCTGGCCGACCTGGCGGGGCATCGCGGCATCCTCTACGCCAATCGCGATGCCGACTGGCGCTTCGCGGGGGCCGAGGGCTGGATGGTGTTGCGGCCGCGTGCCGGGCTGCGCGTCAACAACGGGCTGGTCATGCGCGATGCGGCGCTGGCGGGGCTCGGCATCACCCTGCTGCCGACCTTCTTCGTGCATGAGCAACTGGCGAGCGGCGCCCTGGTCGAGGTCGATATCGGCATGGCGGCCGAGGGCGCCGAGCTGTTCATCGCCTATCCGCGCGACCGAAGCGCCTCGGCCAAGATCGCCGCGCTGACCGCAAGCCTGCGGCGCAGCTTCGGCGACCCGCCTTATTGGGACAGATAGGGCCGAACGACCGGCCCCGCCCATCAGCCCATCACTGCCTTCGGCTCGAGATAGGCCTCAAGCCCGAACACGCCATTCTCCCGGCCGATGCCCGATTGCCTGAAGCCGCCGAACGGGGCCAGCGGCTCCATCGGGGCGGCGTTGATGATGACCCGGCCGGCCACCAGGCGACCGGCCACCGCGCGGGCGCGGGCTTCGTCGGTGCCCGCGACATAGGCGTGGAGGCCGTAATCGGTATCGTTGGCGATCTCGATCGCCTGCTCGTCATCGGCATAGGCGATGATCGACAGGACCGGCCCGAAAATCTCCTCGCGCGCGATCGCCATGTCGTTGCTGACATTGGTGAAGATGGTCGGCCGCACGAACCAGCCACGCTCCTCCCCCTCGGGCAGCCCTTCTCCGCCCGCCAGCAGCGTCGCGCCTTCCTCCTGCCCCTTGCGGATATAGGACTGGACGCGGTCCCACTGGCGCTGGCTGACCATCGGGCCGATCGCGGTCTCGGGATTGCGCGGGTCGCCAGACCTGATGCCGGCCACAGCCGCCTTGATCGCCGCCTCGAACTCGGCGAGCCGCGATGCCGGCACCAGGATGCGCGTGCCGGCGATGCATGCCTGCCCACTATTGGCGTAGCCCGCCATCAGCGCGAACGGCACGGCCTGGGCGAAATCGGCATCGTCGAGGATCAGCATCGGTGACTTGCCGCCAAGCTCGAGCGTGACTCGCTTCATCGTCTCGGCGCCGGCGCGGAGGATCGCGCGGCCGGTCGCGGTCGAGCCGGTGAAGCTGATCTTGGCGATGTCCGGGCTCGCGCTCAGCGTCGCGCCGACCACGTCGCCACGACCGTTGACGATGTTGAACACGCCCTTCGGCACGCCGGCCTCGTGAAGCGCCTCAAGCACGATCCTGGTCTGCATCGCGCTCATCTCGCTCGGCTTGATGACGCAGGTCGATCCGGAGGCGATGACCATGGCAAGCTTGCCGCAGATGAAGCCGGCATTGGCATTCCACGGCGTGATCACCCCGACGACGCCAAGCGGCTCCATCGTCACCGTCGCGGTGCCGATCCGGCGGGTGAAATCATAGTCCGCGAGCGTCTGCGCGGCGAGGCGGAAGACAGCGACCGCATAATCGGCCGTCCAGGCCGAGCGCGAGACCGGCGCACCATATTCCTCGATCGTCGCCTCGACGAGATCGGACGAGCGCGCCTCGACGGCATCGGCAAGGCGGCCGAGCAGGCCGATCCGCTCCTCCTTCGTGCTGCGCGAGAATGCCGGAAAGGCACGCTTCGCCGCAGCGATGGCGGCGCGGGTATCCGTCTCGTCACCAAGGCGAACCGTGCCGATGACCGCACCGGTCGCCGGGTTATGCAGGTCGAACAGTTCGGTGCCGTGCGGGGTGACGAACGTGCCGTCGATATAGATGGTGTCGATATGGTCCATGACAGCCTCCTTGGGTGTGGCGCTGATCTAGGGGGCGGCGATTGATGGTATAAGCTGGACGAATCGGCATGAAGTGATGCGGAAAATCGTACAATGAAAACCGGCCTGACCGAGTTCGATGCCATCGTCGCCGTCGCGCGGCTGGGCAGCTTCCGCGCCGCCGCGACCGAGCTCGGCATGTCGCCGTCAGCGCTGAGCCACGCGATCGCCGCGCTCGAGACAAGGCTCGGCGCCCGGCTGTTCAACCGGACCACCCGCAGCGTCTCCCCCACCGACGCGGGCGAGCAGTTCATCGCGCGCATCGCGCCGGCGCTGGGTGAGATCGGCGAGGCGATCGAGGGGATCAACAGCCATCGCGATACGCCCGCCGGCATGCTTCGCCTCAACATGTCGGCGGGCGCGGCGCGGATGATCCTCACGCCGCTGATCCTGGAATATCTGCGCCGCTACCCCGACATGAACCTGATGCTCGTGACGGAGGGCAGGCTGGTCGATGTGGTCGGCCAGGGCTTCGATGCCGGCATCAGGCTGGCTGAATCGGTGCCGCAGGACATGATCGCGGTGCCGATCGGCGGACAGCAGCAGATGCTGGTCGTCGGGTCGCCCGACTATTTCGCGCGTCATCCGAAACCGCTGGTACCGGAGGATCTGCTCCACCACCGCTGCATCCGCGCGCGCATGGCGAGCGGGGCGATCTGGCACTGGGAGTTCGAGCGCGGCGGCGAGGACATCGCGGTCGACGTGCCGGGATCGCTGATCCTGGACGAAATGACGCTGATGCAGGAGGCGGTGCTGGCGGGAACCGGCCTCGCCTATCTGAGCCAATGGTCGGTCGCCGAGCACATCGCCGCCGGGCGGCTGATCGCGGTGCTCGAGGACTGGACGCCGGCCTATCCGGGGCTGTGCCTCTATTATCCGGGACGGCGGCATGTGCCGGCAGGCCTGCGCGCGCTGATCGCCCTGATCCGCGAGATGAACCTCCTGGGCTGGCAGAGGTTGTAGACCAGCAGACTATGCCGTCGATATGGGGACAGTTTCTGAAGACTTTCCCCACAGCATGTCATATATTTCAAGAATAGACGTCATGATGGTGTGCTCACCATCCAAAGCAATATGCCATCCCTGTAATGGATGACATGATTATCGTCTGCGTTCATCAGGAAATATGTAGCGGGAGTGGCTGCAAATGTCTTATATGGTAAAGGCCAGGCTTGCAGCTCTCCATGGAAGTGCCGCAACATTGCTCATCATCGGCGGGCTTGTCCAGTCGGCCTCCGCGCAGTCGGGCGACCTTCAGGCATCCGGGCCGCTGGTCCGCCAGGATTCCTCCGATTGCGGCAACAACAATGTCAACGGATCCGATCCGGCGCGCAACGGCGGCCTGGTGACCATCACGCAGAACGACGCGGGCGACACCAGTGCGGCCGTGCAGATCAGCAAGGGGACGCCCAACACCTCCTATGATTTCTACTGGAAATGCCAGCGCGGCCTGGGCCAGGTCCGCACCGACGCGAACGGTGCCGGCAGCGGCACGTTCGGCTTCAAGGCGGGCGCCGGCGCGACGCTGACCTTCGACATGTATCCTGCCGGCGCCCCTCCCGGGAACAAGTTCCAGAGCGTGCGTCTCACGCCGGTGCGCGTCGCGACCCAGCGCAAGTCCATCCTCCAGCTCAACGCAACCGAGCTGGCCAGCCTGCGCCGCGGCGTCGCGCAGATGAAGGCGTGGAGCAGCGAGCCGCGCGGCAGCGCGAACTATCGGCGGAGCTGGATCTACTGGGCCAACATGCATGCCTATTTCGGGACCGGCTGCGCTTCCGCCTCGGGGCTAAACGCGGCGGGGATGAGCGGCCTGACGGCCCAGGCAAAGAGCAATGCCGACGAGAACGCAACCTGGTGCACCTGCCAGCACGGCACCGTCCAGTTCCTCACCTGGCACCGCATGTACCTCTATTATTTCGAGAAGGTGCTTCAGGCGGCCTCTGGCGACGTCAATTTGCGGCTGCCTTATTGGGATTATGAGAGCAATGCCCAGATGCCGGCCGCCTATCGCGACCAGACCTATGTCAATGCGAACGGCCAGACCGTGGCCAACCCGCTCTACATCCCCAATCGCCAGGCACAGCTGAACGCCGGGACGAGCAACCTCGCCCCGTCGGTAGTGTCGACGGCGAATGCGATGCAGCAGACCAGCTACAACCCGTTCAACAGCGCGCTCGAATCGACGCCGCACGGCGCGGTGCATTGCGCGGTGGGCGTGGCCAACTGCCCGACGGGCTATATGGGCGCTGTCCCGGCGGCAGGGAACGATCCGATCTTCTACACGCACCACACCAATATCGATCGGCTGTACGAATGCTGGCTGAAGGTGAATCAGGCAGCGCGACTGCCCAATAACCAGGGCCAGCTCAACGCGGCCTTCAACTTCATCGACGGGACCGGCGCCCTGGTGACGCGCACGGTGAAAGACATGCTCACCACCGCGCAGCTCGGCTACAGCTATGCGGGCGGCGGCGGATGCCCCGCGACGCTCAAGGTTCGCCTGCCAATCTCGATCCTGCAGGAGACACCGTTGCGCGTCTATCCGCTGGCCGGCCCGACCCCGCTCCAGCGCGGCACGACCGTGCTGCCGCTGAAGATCGCCCCCGATGCGCGCAAGGCGATGCTCCAGGCGGCTCCCGAAAAGGGCGGCGAGACGCCCCGATCAATGGTGGTGATCGACGGCTTCACCTTCGACGAAGCGCCCGGCGTGCTCTACGAGGTTTATGTACAGGGCGCAGGCGGCAAGCGCGTGCTGCTTGGCGTCATCAACTTCTTCAACCTCACCGCCCCGCATGGCGATCATGGCGACATGCCGGGCATGGCGGGCGCGTCCGACGAGAAGACCTTCGACGCGACCGACGCGCTGAAGACGCTCGGCGCCGGCAATACGTCGCTGGTGATCGAGCCGAGCACCGGCGTCACCGGCACCACCCCTGCTCTTGCGGCGCGCCAGATCAGCCCGCGCGCCAATGTCCGCTTCAGCTCGGCACGGATCGAGCTGCGCTAGTCCCGCCCCCGGGAGGGCCGTCGGAGGAAGAATTCCGGCGGCCCATATTACCGGCGGCAACCGATCCTGGGAAAATCAGCCATGGCGCGGATCGCTCCGCTCGCCGGCTCATCCCTTGCGCCGGAACGGGATCACCAGCGTCGCACGCTCCCTGCCGTCGGCGCGGTCGAGAAAATAGACGGTGAAGCTGTCCGGCCCGGTCCGGGCGAAGGTGATGCCGTCGAAATAGAAGGTGTCGCCGTCCCGCCCGACGAGCGGCCTGTCGATATAGGCCTCCCGTGCTTCCCAGCCGGCAAGCGACGGAGTGAAATGCTTGACCCGGACCGAGAGCGAGCCGGCGACCTCAACGAACACGCTGATCTCGTAAAAGACAGGGCCCTGCGGACTCAGCGCCCGCACGAAGCTGGGCATATGGCCGAACGCGGCACCCAGGATGACATGCTCGACCGGCCCTTCGGGCATCTCGCCAAGCCAGTGCCCCTCGATCCAGGCAAGATCGGCAATGCTGGCCGGTGGCGAAACCTGTTCCTGCGCTTGCAGCCTGATCATGGCGCGAGGCTCCGCTGCCTGGGCACCCGCCTGACCGTTCAGCAGGAACGATGCCGCCAGACCGAGCAGGATGCACGCCACACTGTCATTCCGCATGATCTTGCTCCCCGACCGGCGCGAACAGCAGGTGCTGCGCGAAGAAGGGCAATACGTCGGTGCGGACACGCCCCTGCTCGCCCCAATGCCGGTCTCGGAAACCGCCGGCATGTTCCTCCGCCTCATGCGGCACGCCGAACTCATCGAGCCGGTGGGCGAATGCCTGGTTGGCATGGATATGGTCGAAGATCGGATCGGCGCGGCCCCAGTCGAGCTTGAAGCCGCGCAGCACCTTCAGATTGCCGGCATGGGTCGGGAGCAGGTCGATCAGCCCGAAACGCTGATGGAACTGGGCCATGACCGCGCTGTCGACCACCACATGTCCGTCCACCCGGCGCGCGGGCAGATGGATATACAGCGGCGGCCGGTCCGGGTCGGGCGAAAAGGCCTGGTAGATCGACGTGAATATCCGCGAAAAACCGTCATTGCCGAGATCGCCGATCGACCGGGCACGGGCGAGCAGGTCGAAATCCGGCCGGCTCCAGGACGGCTGGACGCCCGATCCGGCGCCCACCGGCTGCATCGCATAGACCGAGCCGAACAGATCGGGGTGGAGCATGCCGAACCGGATCGCGCCGTAACCGCCGACCCCGTCCCCCACCACGCCGCGCGACTCCCGCGCGGCGAGGGTCCGGTAGGTCGAGTCGATATAGGGAACCAGTTCGCGCACCATGAAGTCGTCCCACTTCCCGGTGACCGGCGAGTTCACGTACCAGGAACTGCCGGCCGGCGTCGTGAAGTCGGCCGTCACCATGATGATGTCGCCGATCACACCCGCGCCGATCGCCCGGTCGAGCAGCCCCTGCGCATCATGGCTGGCAAAAGGCTCCGCCTGGTCCTCGAAGAAGCTGTTGAGGAAATAGAGCACGGGGAAATGCCGGTCGCCGTCCGCATAATGCGGCGGCAGGTAGACGGTCAGGTTGCGGAGCGGGGAGATACCGATCCTGTTTCCAGACAGACTGGCCGAGTTAAGCTGCGCGGTGACCAGCCGGCTACGGGCCTGTGCGACTTGTGGGAAGACGAACAGCGCCAAAGCAAGGCAGAGCGACAACGCACGACGCATGAGGTTCCTCCCGGTTTGCGACATGCCGCAATGGCCGGAACAGAAGACGTCACGGCAAGGCGCCGTCGCCAGGCGGGATCATGGGATCGCCGGGCGGGATCAGCGAGCCAGATGGCGGTCGATCGCCTCACGGTAGCGGCGGCTGAGGCGCAACTCCGCACCGCAGGACAGCCGCACCATGGCGTCTCCGTGCGCGCCGGGGCGAAGCTCCGCCAGCCGGTCGAGGCGCACGATCGCCGAACGATGAATCCGGGCGAACGCATCGACGGGAAGCCGAGCCTCGAGCGACGCCAGCGATTCGTTGACAAGCGATGCCCGGCCGCCGGCATTGACTTCGGCATAATCGCCCGCCGCCGCGATCCAGTCGATCTGGTCGAGCGGGATCAGCCTGATGCTGCCATGCGACCGCGCCACCAGTCGGGGCGGATCGCCGAGCGTGGCGACGATCGATCGAAGCCCGTCGCTCCGCTCCCCACCCTCGGCAAGCTGCCGGCGCACGCGGTCGAGCACCCGGCCGAAGCGCAGGTCGTCGAACGGCTTGAGCAGATAATCGAGCGCCTGCACCTCGAACGCCCGCACCGCGTGCGCGTCGAACGCGGTGACGAATACGGTCAGCGGCATCGCTTCGACGCCGACCGTCTCGATCACGTCGAAACCGCTCATTTCCGGCATCTGGACGTCGAGGAACACGAGATCGGGACGCAGCACGGCGATCGCCTCGACCGCTGCCCGGCCATGACCTGCCTCCGCCACCACCGCAAACCCGCCATACGCCTCGAGCGGCGCGCGCACCGCGCGGCGGGCAAGCGGCTCGTCGTCGACGATCAGCGTGCGGATCATCGCGGCACCATGATCGTGACACGGAAACCGCGCCCGGGCGCAGTCTCGATCTCGAGCGACGAATCCGCCCGGTAAAGCTGCTGCAGACGCAGGCGTGCATTGCCCAGCCCGACCCCCTCGACAATCTCCCCCGCACCCTTGCCGTCATCCGCCACCACGAGGCGCAGCCTGCCTCCGACAAGGCCAGCCTCGATCGTCAGGGTGCCGCCCGACACGAGCGGCGCGATGCCGTGCCGCACCGCATTCTCCACCAATGGCTGGAGCAGCAGCGCGGGTACGGGAACCGTCAGCGCTTCGTCAGCAACGCGACGGACGATACGGAGCCTGTCCCCCAATCGCGCCTCCTCGATCGCGAGATAGGTGTCGGTAAAATCAAGCTCGTCAGCGAGCGGGCTTCGCTGCGAGCGATGCCGGTCGATCGACAGCCGCAACAGATCGCCAAGGCGCGCGATCAGCCTCTGCGCCGTCACCGGATCGTCAGGCACCAGGGCCGAGATCGCGTTGAGCGTGTTGAACAGGAAATGCGGCTGAAGCTGAGCCCGCAAAGCCGCCGTCTCCGCCTCGGCCAGCCGGGTCTCGAGCCGGGCGGCGGCGATCTCGCGGTCGCGCAGCGTGCGATAGGCGCGCGCGCCCAGCACGATCCCGACGATGATCGCGTAGATCATCAGCTGCACATGGATGCTTCCGGTGAGCTTGAGCAGCAACAGGTCCCTGCTCCACGGTGCCCAGGGCGCGTTGCCGTAGATCATCGCGTTGAGCGAGGCGTAGAGCACCGAATGAAGCACCACGACGGCAAGACCGGCGCCGAGATGGATTGCAAGCAGCAACGCCACACGCCGCTCGTCAGCGAAACGGCGCGCCACCGCCACCACCAGCGGCGTCAGCAACGCCCATACCGAATACCAGGGGACGCCATTGCCGAACGCCGTCAGCCATGGCTGCGGCGTTCCCGTGGTGAGGCCGGCGACATAGGTCTGCACTGACGTGATCAGCGCGACGACGAGCCAGTTGGCCCAGATGCCGGCGAGCCGGATGAGAGTCTGTCCCCTGCGCATGGCGTCGGCGCGATCATGCCCGAGCACCGCATCGCTGGATAGACGCGATTCCCCGCACGTCCTGTGCGCCGGCACCCGAAACCTCCGATGAACCAAGGGTCCAGAACAGGTTCAGACACGTTGTGGCACCACTCAAGCAGCTTCACTGCCAGAGGAACATTCGCCATGGCTGGAAAGACACGCATTTTACTGAGCGCAGCTAGCGCAGTCGCGCTTGCCCTGACGCTCGCCGCCTGCGGGCCGCAGCAGCGGCAGGCCAGTGTCGACAATCAGGCGGGCGCCGCCACGCTGCCGCCTTTGCCCCAGGTGCAACCGCTGGTCGCGGGGCCAGCGACACCGATCCGCCGTGCCCCGCCGACAGCGGCACTGCCCGCGGTCCAGCGGCTTGGCTATGCCGATGCGCCCCGCGACGATCGCTATGCGTGGATCGATCGCGCCGACTGGATCAGCGACACGATCGGCGATGCCCCGCCCGATTATTCTTTCGACTATGACGGCGTCGAGCCCTGGGTGTGGCAGACCAGCGGGGATTATGTGACCTATGCCGAGCCGATCGACGACGGCTATCGCTATTATTATTACGAGCCGGGCGCCGACGAGCCCTATCTCGTTCGCGACCCCTATTACAGCTATGGCTATCGCGACGGGCGGATCGTCACCGTCTATGGCCGCGACGGCAGGTTCATCGAGGCGATCGAGGCCCAGCGCCAGGCGGAAGCGGCATCACGCTATTATGCCCGGGCACGCGCGCTGCGCATTGCCGCGCGGGAGCGCGAACGGCAGGGCGTGGTCGCGGCGCAATGGGTAGCACGCCGGCCGGTGCTGGCCGCGGCCCGCGCCGACTGGAGCGAAGCACGCCAGCGCGTGCCGGACTGGCAGGCCTATCGCCAGCGCCATGCGGTCGAGGAAAGCCAGCGCCTCCAGCCGGAGCGGATCGCGCGTACTCAGGCGGCGGAGCGCTTCGCCGCCTGGCAGCGCGAGGGCCAGCCGGGTCGCCCGCCACACCTCTACGCACCGGACACGGGCCGCGCCGACCGCAGCGATGGCGCCCGCCAGATCGATCAGGCACGACAGCAGGAACAGCGTGCCGCCGATCTCCAGCGACAGGCCCAGCGCGACATGGCGCAGCAACGCGCCGTTGCCGAGCAGCAGCGCGTTGTGCAGGATCGGCAGCGGCAGCAGGCGACCGAGCAGCAGCAGGCGCAACGCATCCAGGTCAATGCGCAACGCGACGCCGCCCGCCAGCGGGCCGCGATTGACCAGCAGCGCGCTCTCCAGGAACGGCAGACAGCCGTCGACCAGCGCGGGCAACGGATACGCCAGCAACGCGACGCGCAGCGCCAGCAGGTCGAACAGCATCGCGCCGTGCAGCAACAAGAGGCGCAGCAGCAGGCCATCGAGCAGCGCGGCCAGCTGGCGCGCCAACAGCGCGAAATGCAACGCGAGCAGGCCGGGCAGCAACGCGCCGCGCAACAGCAAGAGGTGCGCCAGCGCACCATCGAGCAGCGGGGCCAGCAGATGCAGCAACAGCGCGAGGCGCAACGTCAGCAGGCAGATCAACAACGCGCCGCACAACAGGCCCAGCAACGGGCCGGCGAACAGCGCGGCGAGCAGATGCGGCAGCAACGTGACGCGCAACGCCAGCAGATGGAGCAGCAGCGGGCGCAGCAGATGCAACAACGCCAGCAGGCACAGCAACAGGCGGCTCAGCAACGCGCGGCCGAGCAACAGCAACGCGCGACCCAGCGCCAGCAACCGGGGCCCGGCCGCGACAGGGAGCGTTGAAGAGGCTGAAGCGACGAGCCCTTACCGGCGCCCGCGATAGCTCGGCAATGCAAGGTTCCAGTGGATCGCCGCGGCCCGCAGGCTGAAGCCGGCCGCCGCTGCCGCCACCGCCGCCCCGAAGGCAGGAACGCCGATCAGGACGAGAAGGACATGCAGCCCCGCAGCAAGCGCGGCCGCCGTCACATAGAGTTCGGGGCGCATCAGGATCGAAGGCTCCCCGGCCAGCACGTCGCGGATGATGCCGCCGACACAGGCGGTCATGACCCCCATCAGCGCAGCCGGCACGGGAGGAACGCCGAAGGCAAGCGCCTTGGCCGCGCCGAACACCGCATAGGCTGCCAGACCCACCGCATCGAGCCAGTCGAGCGCCTTGTCCTTCCACCAGGCCTGGGGCGTGATCCAGACCAGCCCGGCGACCGCGAGGCAGACCGCCGCGACCAGCGGATCATGCACCCAGAAGACCGGTGCGCCGATCAGCAGGTCGCGGACCGATCCGCCCCCGACGCCGGTGATCAGCGCGAAGAAGGTCGCGGTGACGAGCGTCTGGCCGCGTCGCGTCGCGGCGAGCGCGCCGGTGGTGGCGAACATCGCGATGCCGAACAGGTCGAGCCAGGGAAGGATCGAGCCGAATTGCCAGGGAGCATGGGGAAGCATTGGTCGTCTTACTTCCTGCCGTTCATATGGAACAGGGCGTGCGCGTGTCGAGAATCCGTATCGAGACATATCTGCCCCGCGGCACGCCCTTTCGACAAGCCTGTCTCAAGCACCGTCGGGAGGCTCGATGACCCGTCGGGACGAAAGGACATGGTTGCGATTGGCCGGTCGCGGCTCTGGAAAGTCGCGGCGCACTGCGACATAGCGGTGCCATGCAACGCTATCGCCCGTCGATGATCGCCCTTGCCACCTGCCTCGCCGCTCTTGCCGGATTCGTCGATGCGCTGGCCTATTCAAGCCTTGGCGGGTTCTTCGCCTCGTTCATGAGCGGCAACTCGACCCGGCTCGGCGTTGCCTTCGCCACCGAACGCCATGACGAGGTACGCATGGCCGGTGCGCTGCTGCTGAGCTTCGTCAGCGGCGTGATGATCGCGACGGTGATCGCGCGACGCTGGGCGAAGCATGCGCAGGCGGCGGTGATGATCGCCGTCACGATACTGCTCGGCACGGCCGCGACGATCATGCAGGTGCAGCCCAACACGAAGGCGCTGCTGCTGCTCGCCGCCGCGATGGGCGCGGAGAACGGCCTGTTCCTGCGCGACGGCGAGGTCAGCATCGGCCTGACTTATATGACCGGGTCGCTGGTACGGATGGCGCAGCGGCTGGCCGGTGCGCTGATGGGTGACGCCGACCGCTGGACCTGGGCGCGCTATCTGCTGCTGTGGCTCGGCTTCGTCTGCGGCGTGGTGATCGGCGCGCGCTGTTACGCGGCATTCGATACGGGTGCGCTGTGGCTTGCGACGGGCGCCGCGGCGGCGCTGACGGCAGTGGTCGCGATCGTCACGCGCGGCAAGGAGCCGGCCGGGCCCTGGGGCGTGCGGGCGGTTTAGGGCAGCGAGCCTTAGATCGGAACCAACCCCGTTCGTCCCGAGTAGCCATCGAGCCTGTCGAGAGAGCGTATCGAGGGACAGGCGTTCCCGCGTCACCTGTGCTTCGATACGGACCCTCGATACGGCTGCGCCTACTCGGTCCCTACTCGGCACGAACGGAAACAGGGGCGCCGATTCCAAGTGCGACGCCCCCAGTCTTCAGATGTGGATCGGCTTGCCGAGCACCGCCATTGCGGCTTCCTTGATCGCTTCCGAATGAGTCGGATGCGCGTGGCAGGTATAGGCGATGTCTTCGGAAGTTCCGCCGAACTCCATCGCCTGCGCCGCCTGTGCGATCATCGTGCCGGCAACCGAAGCGATGATCCAGACGCCGAGCACGCGGTCGGTCTTCGCATCGGCGATCACCTTCACGAAGCCGTCGGGCTCATGATTGGTCTTGGCGCGCGAGTTGGCCACCATCGGGAACTTCCCGACCTTGACCTCGCCACGCTCCTTCGCCGCTTCCTCGGTCAGGCCGACGCCGGCGATCTCGGGGCTGGTATAGACGACGCTCGGGATCACATCGTGATTCACGATGCCGGTGAGGCCAGCGATATTCTCGGCCACCGCGATGCCCTCGTCCTCGGCCTTGTGCGCGAGCATCGGTCCGGGGATGACATCGCCGATCGCCCAGATGCCGGGGACCGAGGTGAGGAAGCGGTGGTCGGTCTCGACCTGGCCGCGCTGGTTGGTCGCGAGACCCGCCTTGTCGAGGCCGAGGCCTTCGGTGTTGGGCCGGCGGCCGATCGACACGAGCACCGCGTCAGCCTCGATCGTCGTGGCGTCACCGCCAGCCGCGGGTTCGAGAGTGAGCGTCGCGGTGTCGCCATCGACGACCACGCCAGTCACCTTGGTCGAGAGGCGGAACTCGAGGCCCTGCTTCTTCATGATCTTGTTGGCTTCCTTGCGGACATCGCCGTCGAAGCCGGGCAGGATCTGGTCGAGGAACTCGACGACCGTCACCTTCGCGCCGAGGCGCCGCCAGACCGAGCCGAGCTCGAGCCCGATCACGCCGCCGCCGATCACCACCAGATGCTTCGGCACCGCAGGCAGCTCAAGCGCACCGGTCGAATCCACCACGACCTTCTGGTCGATAGTCACGCCGGGAAGCGGGGTGACCGAAGAGCCGGTCGCGATGATGATGTTCTTCGCGCGAACCTCGCGGTCGCCGACCTTGACGCTGTCCTTGCCGGTGAACGCCGCATAGCCCTTGAGCCATTCGACCTTGTTCTTTTTGAACAGGAACTCGATGCCGCCGGTAAGCTGCTTGACCGCGTCCTTGCGCTGGCCGAGCATCGTGTCGAGATCGAGGCTGGTCTCGACCTTCACGCCGAGCTTGGCGAGCCGGCCGGAGACCGCCTCGTCGTACAGCTCCGATGCGTGCAGCATCGCCTTGGACGGGATGCAGCCGACATTGAGACAGGTGCCGCCAAGCGTCTCGCGGCCCTCGACACAGCCGGTCCTGAGCCCAAGCTGCGCCGCACGGATCGCGGCGACATAGCCGCCCGGGCCTGAGCCGATTACCAGGACGTCGAAATCATAGTCAGCCATATCTCACTTCCACGGATGCGCCCGGATCATGGCATATTGGCCAGACCATTCGATGGGCTCTGGGTTGCGGCCAGCAAAATCGTCGGCCTGAGCGTCAGTCAGGTTACTGAACCACTTATAGAATTCCTCGTACAAACCTTCACCGTACCCCATTCGCCATCCCATCGAACCTCGCGGTATATCGGGAGCCGCAAGCCAAGGCGGAAGGGGTTCAGCCGAGGCCATTTTACAGGTC
>CZQE01000239.1_pt1 | contig 13728 bp, 14 predicted proteins | sample 734431 | NCBI WGS metagenome assembly CZQE01 (sample SAMEA3597869, study PRJEB11362) | hydrothermal vent metagenome | biome: marine hydrothermal vent biome; feature: marine hydrothermal vent; material: ocean water | place: Atlantic Ocean | collected 2010-09-19/2010-10-04
GAAGGTCGACCGCAGCCGTCATGCCCGGCCACGCCTCATGAGCGTCAGGCGGCGGCAGGACATGCAGGGAATTGAGCGGGACCCCGTCTTCGCGCACGAGACGCCTGAGGGCAGCCTGGGCCTCCGCGCTGATCGACTGCGGAAAGGGCACGATATGGTGATCGATCCTTACGCCCGATTGATTCTCTTCCATCAGCCTGTTCCTGGATTGCGACCATGTTGAGGGCGTCCGCTTAGCGCCCCTCGCTTCAGGAAACAGCCCTCCGCTTTTCCCGCCGGCACCATCGCGACGACCGCGAGGCACCTGAAGCATCGCCACCGATATCATGCGTCCGGCCCATAGTCCGGTTTTACCGGGCCCCGAATCCCGCATGGTACTCGACCTCGCCCACGGGATTGTCGCCGCCGAATGCCAGGGCCTGAAAATATTCGGGCGGCACCCCGCCATAGGTCAGGCCGGGACGAGGCTCGAAGCCGAAACGCCGATAATATCCGGGATCGCCCAGGACGACACAGCCCCGCGCGCGCTGCGCCGTCAGGTCGTCCAGCCCCCTGGCGATGAGCCGGGAGCCGATGCCCTCGCGCTGCCGTGCGGGGGCAACGGAAACCGGCCCCAGTCCGAACCACCCCCGGTCGTCACCGTCGATCGTGACGGGCGAGAAGGCGACATGCCCGACCAGCACGCCGCCATCGATGGCGACCAGCGACACCGTCAGCGCGCCAGCGACCCGCAGAGCATCGACGATCGCCGCTTCGGTCTGCTCGCTGTGCGGCTGGCCGATAAAGGCAGCGTGCGTCACGGTGCGGATGGCGGCTTCGTCGCCGGGACGTTCCTGAACGATCTGCATCCTGATCTCCTCGGCGCGCATGCCACCGCAAAAGCGGGAAACGGGGCGCAGCGCATATAACATATCCGTGGCTTGCCAATGCCCTGCGCGCTAAACGCGCGCCATGACGATACGCCTTATCTGCCTCGATGCCGACGATACGCTCTGGCACAATATGCGCCATTTCAACGCGACCGAAGAGGCGTTGCTGGAGATGCTTCGGCCCTTCGCTGACGCAAGCGTGGCACGCCCGACCCTGGAAGCGTGCGAGGCGCGAAACCTGCCGCTCTATGGCTACGGCGCCAAGGGCTTCACCCTGTCGATGATCGAAACGGCCGTCGACCTGTGCGGGAATGACCTGAAGCCGAAGATGGTCGCGGACATCCTGGCCGCCGGCCGGTCGCTGCTTGCCCACCCGGTCGAATTGTTCGACGGCATTGCGCAGACGCTCGAGGATCTGGAGGATCGCGGTCGGCTCGTCCTCGTCACCAAGGGCGATCTGCTCCATCAGGAGGCGAAGCTGGCCGCATCGGGCCTTGGCGACCGCTTCGCTGGCGTCGAGATCGTGAGCGACAAGACCGCCGGCACGTTCGCCCGTCTCTTCGACCGATACGAAGTGAAGGCCGGCGAAACGATCATGGCAGGCGATTCGATGCGGTCCGACGTGCTGCCCGCACTGCAGGCCGGTGCCTGGGCGGCGTATATTCCGCAGGACGGAGCCTGGAAGCACGAGAGCGCGCCCCCGCCCGACGACGCGGCTCGTTACGCCCGGCTCGATCGCCTGGCCGACCTTCCGGCGCTGATCGATCGTATCAACGGCGTTTGAATCCCGTCCTGCTGCTGGCACGAGCGGGAGGCCTGAGCTAGGGGACGCCTGCCCCGGAATAAGGAACGTCCATGTCGCCCAAGGATCTTGCCGCCTACGCCTCGCGAACATTGGACGATGCCACGATCCCACAGCTTCCCCGGCACTATCGCGGCAAGGTGCGCGACAATTACGATCTCGCGGACGGGCGGCGGATCATCATCGCCAGCGATCGCCTGAGCGCCTTCGACCGGATTCTCTGCACGGTACCGTTCAAGGGCCAGATCCTGACCCAGACCGCGCGCTTCTGGTTCGAGCAGACCGCCGACATCTGCGCCAACCATGTGCTCGGCTATCCGGACCCCAATGTCCTGCTCTGCCGGCGGCTCGACATCCTCCCGGTCGAGATCGTGGTGCGCGGCTATCTCGCGGGGACGACGGGCACCTCGGTCCTGACGCTCTACAAGGCCGGCCAGCGCAGCATGTACGGCATGACGCTGCCGGACGGGATGCGCGACAATGAACGGCTGCCCGCCCCCGTCATCACCCCGACCAGCAAGGAATTCGACGGCGGGCATGACGAGCCGCTGACGCCGACCGAGATCCTCGACCGCAACCTCGTCACCCCGGCGCAGTGGGAGGAACTGAGCGCCACCGCGCTCGCGCTGTTCGCGCGCGGGCAGAAGCTGGCGGCCGAGCGCGGCCTGATCCTGGCGGACACCAAATATGAATTCGGTGTGGATGCGGACGGCAGGATCATCCTGGCGGACGAGATCCACACACCGGACAGCAGCCGTTACTGGAAGCAGGCAAGCTATGCCGGGCGCTTCGAGGCCGGCGAACGGCCCGAAAGCTTCGACAAGGATTTCGTCCGTTCCTGGGTGGCGGCGCGCTGCGATCCCTACAAGGACGCCATCCCGGCCATCCCGCAGGACCTCGTGCTGAAGACGTCTGCGATCTATGTCGAAGCGTTCGAGACGATCACCGGGCGGACGTTCGAGCCCGACCTGGCCGGCGCGACGGTGCTCGACCGGATCGTCGAGCGGCTGACGCCCTTTTTCGAGCCGGGCTGACCGGAAATACCAGCGGACCGGCCGTCAGAAAGCGACGCCGGGCCGCAGGACGATCTGGAAAAGAAGCAGCAGCGCGATCAGGGCGATGCCCGGACCCGCCAGGCTGGTTCTTCCAGCACTGGCTATCCTGCGGTTTCCGCGGGCGAGGGAAGCGCCCAGAACCAGCCAGCCCATGCCGATCAGGTTCACGATCGCCGGAACCAGCGCCACCTCGACCGGATTCCGCGGCATGCGGTAGGGCACGACGAGCAGGACGCAGGCGATTGCGGTGAGGAGCATCGCCACGCCGAACGCCCGAGTCCGAAACGCTTCAGGCCTCGCCAGGCCCGCGGGCGCGAGCGTCGCAAGGACAATCCCCGCGAGGCCCATCGCAAGAGTCGCCACCAGCAGGAGAGCACCCTTTCCCGCCTCGCTCACCCCGAGAAAAGCGAGCGCGCGTCCCATGTCGTTGCCGGGCAGGACCGTCCCGATCGCAAACTGGCTCAGCGACTGGAACAGCCCCTGGAACGCCATCCAGAACAGGAAAAGGCGCCAGGTGCCGGAAAGGCGGGGGCGGACAATGAGGATGACCAGCGAGGCAAGGCCGCTTGCCAGCGTGGCGAGCGCGCCGGTTCCCTGGAGCAATTCGGCGACCGGCGCATCGCCCGTCCAGGAATGGTCGTTGTGATACAGCACCGGCGCGAGACCCGGCGTCAGAGCCTTCGGGACGACCAGCCAGAACTCCTGCCAGAAGAAGGTCAGGTTGAAGGCAAGCACGCACAGGAGGATCGAGCTCAGGCCCGGCCTGAGCGAGGTTCCCGGCGCCGGACGCCCAAGACGCGTCATGCCAAGGACAAACGGCGCAAGCCCGACCGCCGCCACGAGTATCAAGAGTGCCTGCATCTTTCCCCCGGACACCCGTCTGCCTGCCAACACGGGCGGCCGCAACCCATTGCCGATGATACGGCGTAGTGCGTTCGTTACTGGCCCGCAGCCGTCATTTGTCCGCGCAGATTCTGCAGCACCTGTTCCGATACGGGCGGCAGGCTGCGGGCTGGTTTGCCGTGGCGGAGGCGTTCGCGATCCTTCTCCGCCGGCTCGACCCGGCGGACCCGCACCGGCGCCCGGCCCTGCACTTTCATGCCGAGCAGTTCCGCCGCGCCGCGCGACAGATCGATGATGCGCGGGCCCGGCACGAACGGCCCGCGATCATTGACCCGCACCACGATCCGCTGTCCGGTATCGAGCGACGTCACCTCGACATAAGTGGGCAGTGGCAGGGTCGTATGGGCAGCGGTCACCCAATCGGGGCAGAAGCGTTCGCCATTGGCGGTGCGATCGCCCGACTCATGTCCGTACCAGCTCGCATAGCCGAGCATGTCATAGGAGGGATCGACAGCCGGCACATAGGTCGTCCCCCGTACCTGATAGGGTTGCCCGATCTTGACCGGGAGATCGGCGACGGGCCGGAAATTGCCCCCGGCGCAGGCCGACAGCGCAAGAACGGCGGCCGCCGCGATCGCCATGGTCATGATCCGCGTCGTGCAACGTGTCCGCATGCGCTGGACCCTAGAAAGAAGCCCGGCAGTCATAAAGCCCCGATAGGCGTCTGCCCGTCTTTAGCCTCCGGAAGATTGCGCCGGGCGCAGGGCCGATCGAGGTGGCATTGCACAAGGGTTCATGTGTACCGGGCCCTGCGCAACCGGCCCGCCGCAACGGGGCCGATGCGCCCGACACGACCGGACCGGCTGACCGGCGCAAATGGAAGACGACCATGAACATGCTGAAGGCCAATGGCATCGATCTGGCCTATGAGAGTTTCGGTGACGACGATGCCGAGGCGATCCTGCTGATCTCCGGGCTCGGGACTCAGATGATCCGCTGGACAATCCCGTTCTGCCTGGATCTGGCGGCGCGGGGCTATCGCGTGATCCGCTTCGACAATCGCGACGCGGGCTGTTCGACTCATTTCGCCGATCGGCCGATCCCGGATTTCGGCGCGCTCGCCGCCATGCTCATGGCCGGGCAGCGGCCTGACGTGCCCTATACCCTCAACGACATGGCCGGCGACGCCATCGGGCTGCTCGATGCGCTCTCGATCGACCGGGCCCATGTCGTCGGCAGGTCCATGGGCGGCATGATCGCGCAGATCGCCGCAAGCGAGCATCCGGGCCGGGTCCTGTCGCTCACCTCCATCATGTCAGGTTCGGGCAACCCCTCCCTTCCGCCGGCCGCGCCGGATGTCATGGCGATGATGACGACACGCGCGCCGGATCCCTTCGCCGACGAGGCCGGATTCCTGGCGCACAGCCTGGCCTTCGCGCGGCGCATCGCCGGCAGCGGCTATCCGTTCGACGAGGAAGTACAGCGCGCGCTGCTTCTCGAGGAATTGCGGCGGGCCCATGATCCTGGCGGCTTCGGGCGACAGATCGCCGCGATCGCCGTCACCGGGGACCGCCGGGCGCGGCTGGCCACCATCACCGCGCCGACGCTGGTGGTGCACGGGGCCGACGACCCGCTGATCCTCCCAGCCTGCGGCGAGGATACCGCGTCATCCATTCCGGGGGCCGAGTTCATGCTGGTCAGCGGCATGGGGCACGATCTGCCGCCGGCCTTGTACCGGACTATGGCCGATGCGGTGGAACGGTTCGCCCGCCGTGGCAGGCAGCGTTAGGCCGGACGATCGAGCCTCGCCCGAAGAGAGATCGATCGCTTTCAGGCCTGAAGGGAAAATAGCCTCTCGCCGGACTCGGGTGCGAGGATCGGGGCCATCAGCGCCGTGGTCCGCCAGATGCCGGTCGTCAGCATGATGCCGATCAGCCCGTCGACGGCGTAGTGCCAGCCGAGGTGGATCGACCCGATCCATATCAGCGCCGCGAAAACGGACATCGCCCAACCGAGCCATCGGTGTGCATTGAACCCGCCGATGGCGAACAACGTCGCCATCGCGACGTGCATCGAGGGGGCGGCCGATATGCCGCCGGCCGGGGCATAATCGCGGAGCCGATAGGCATCCAGAAGCATCGGCTGGAAATCGAGCGCGGCGATCGGCCAGCCTATCGCCTCGGCACGCTGGTCCTGCTTCCCAAGCAACAGATCAAGTGCCCCGAACCCGGGGTGGGGACCAACCACATCGGTGTAGTAGCAGGGCCCTGCCGACCCAAGCAGCCAGGCGGCCAGTCCACCGACGATCACCCAGGCCAGCAGCCAGCTTGCGACGAGTCGGAGGCGATCGAGGGAGGTTCGCGCGCCGATCGCGGCGATCATCGGAAACGCGACCATCATCGGCATCCACAACGAATAAAGCCGGTCGAGCGCGATCGTGGCGTACAGCGAGGGCATCAGCGCGTGCGACAAGCGCCAGGGGTCGTTGCCCAGAAACAGAATCCGATCGATCGCGCCCAATAGCGGATCGAGCGGGAAACCGCGCATCGGCAGCACCATCTGCTTGAAAATGCCGAAAACGGGTATCGTCAGTCCGACAAGCAGCGAAACGAGGAACAACAGCCTCGCCCGATCGCCACCAAAGCGATCCTGCGGGGGAAGGTCGCGCTGGGTGAAACGCAGGCCAGCCCCAAGCAGGGTGCCGATGAACAGCGCCACAGCGACGAACTTCAGCACGACAGGAACGACTTCGACGAAAGGAGTCGCGGTTGCCCAGGTCAGGACCACCCCGGTCGCGGCAACCATGGCCAGCATCGTCCCGACCACCGCCGCATCGGTCATCCCGCGCCAGTGGATCGACGCGCGGAACATGCCACTTGATGTCGAACTGTTCGAAATCACTGACTGGAGCCCCCTTCCCGCCTGCTATTTCCGAAAAATGAAAGAAGAGTGTAGCGCCTCCTCGTGAAGGAATATTAGATCCGGATTGGTGATAGTCGCAGCATTACTCAATGCGATGCGATCTACACTCGGAACGCATCGCATAATCCGGAATATGCACACCTCGCTCTCGAGGCGGATCGCCACATGACCCCCAGTAAGTTTCGCTCAGCCCAGGAAAATGAGAGGGTTACGAAGTCCGTTCGTGTCCGAAGCGGGGTGACGGCGACCGTGCGCGGCGGCTATGGCCCGCGCCATGACCAACATCCTCCTCACCGGCAGCAGCCGCGGGATCGGCGCGGCGATTGCCGTCGCGCTTGCCCGCCCCGGCATCCATCTCATCGGCCAGGGCACGGCGAGCGGCATTCCCGCCGACTTCGCCGATCCGGCGGCCCCGCAGGCATTGTGGGAATCGGCGCTCGAGCTGTTCGAGGGGCGGGTCGACGTGCTGATCAACAATGCCGGCGTGTTCGAGGCGAACCCGGTCGACCGGCCGCATGACGAGTGGGTCGCCGACTGGGAGCGCACGATGCGCATCAACCTGACCGCGTCGGCCGAGCTGTGCCGGCTCGCGGTGCGCCACTGGCAGGAACGCAAGTCCGGTGGCCGGATCGTCAACATCGCCAGCCGCGCCGCCTATCGCGGCGATTCACCGGCGCACTGGCATTACGCCGCCTCCAAGGCCGGCATGGTCGCGATGACCAAGTCGATCGCACGGGGCTATGCCGCCCAGGGCATCCTTGCCTTCGCGGTGTGCCCCGGCTTCACCATGACGGGCATGGCGGAGGAATATCTGGCCAGCCGCGGCGGCGACGCGCTGCTCGCCGACATCCCGCTCGGCCGGGTCGCGATGCCGGAGGAAGTGGCCGAGGCAGCGCGCTTCCTGGCGCTCGACGCACCGCCATCGATGACCGGCGGCGTGATCGACGTGAACGGGGCAAGCTACGTCCGCTGACGATCGGTATTCGGCGGTCGGCGCCCCGCGCTGAACGCCGAACACCCTATGCCGCCCGCACCATTCGTCCACGGGCCTCAAGCACAGTCGCGAAATTCGCCTCGGCCCATTCGACCAGCCCGAGCAGGGGTGCGGCAAAGCTCCGGCCGAGCGGCGTCAGCGAATAGGTGACGCTCGGCGGCACCGTCGGCTGAACGTCGCGGTGGACGAACCCGTCGGTCTCGAGCGTGCGCAGCGTCTGGGTGAGCATCCGCTTCGAGATGTCGGGCACGCCCCGGGCAAGCGCGCTGAATCGCTTCGGCCCGGCCGCCAGCGCCGAGAGAAGCAGCATCGACCAGCGATCCCCGATCTGGTCGAGCAGGTTGCGCACCGGACAGCGCGTGTCGTCGAACCCGAGCGCGACCCAGCTCTCGAACTTGGCGCCGAGCGCCGCATGCGGTGCCGGGTCGGGGTCTTTCATGGTATCCTCCAGGTAACCAGGGCACGGGAAAGTGCCGTCTTACGGACCTGACTTATGGTCTCTATTTGAGACCTGGTCAACAAACCGAGACTGGAACCGATCATGAGCACCAACCCCCGTTTCTTCGTTACCGGCGCAAGCGGACAGCTCGGCCGACATGTCGTCGCCGCCCTTGCCGAGCGCGCCGGGCCGGCCGCCGTGGCTGCAATCGTTCGTGACCCCGGCCGTGCCGCCGGGTTCTTTCCCGAAGGCGTCGCCATCCGCGAGGGTGACTATGATCGGCCCGAAACGCTCGACGCTGCGTTGGCGGGCGCGGAACGTGTGTTGCTGATCTCGTCCAACGCGCTCGGCGCACGGGTCGCGCAGCATGGCAAGGTGATCGATGCAGCGCGCCGCGCTGGCGTCGGGCGCATCGCCTATACCAGCGTGCTCCGCGCCGATGTCTCGACGCTCGGCCTCGCCGAGGAGCATCGCCGGACCGAGGCACTGGTCGCGGCGAGCGGCCTGCCCTTCACGCTGTTGCGCAACGGCTGGTACACGGAGAATTACACCGCCTCGATCCCGTCCGCCCTCCAGCATGGTGCCCTGATCGGCAGCGCGGGCAACGGGCGCATCTCGAGCGCGGCCCGCGCCGATTATGCCATCGCGGCCGCGGTCGCGCTGATCGACGACACCGGCCCCCGCGTCGTGCACGAGCTGGCAGGCGACACGTCCTATACGCTGGCCGGTTTCGCCGCCGAACTCTCCCGCCAGGCCGGGCGAACGATTCCCTATGTCGACATGCCCGAGGCCAATTATCGCACGGCGCTTCTCGGTGCCGGCCTGCCCGAAGGATTGGCCGCGCTGCTGGCGGATTCGGACGCAGCGGCGGCGCATGATGCGCTGTTCGACGAATCGCATGGGCTGGCACGGCTGATCGGTCGGCCGACCACACCCCTCGCCGAGTCGATCGCCGAAGCGCTCAGGGCATAAGCGCTTCACGCCGCCGCTCTTCGGGGCGGCGGCGCTTGTCGAAACCCGGTTCTTCTGCTTGGCGCTCCGTACGAACGGAGAAACCTGATGGCCGAGAGCTGGAAGCTCACCTTGCCCTGCACCCGCGACGAAGCGGAGGCGATCGATTTCGAGTCACCGGCGCTGGCGGCGCTCGATCCCGCGCCGGTGCTGCTGACCAGCGAGGAGGTCGAGGACGATCCCGACAGCTGGCGTCTCGACGCCTTTTTCGACGGCAAGCCCGATGCCGCGACCGTCGCGGTGGTGCGCGCGCTGGTGCCGAGCGGCGCGGCGAGCAGGGCGAAGCCCGAGCGCGTGGTCGAGCAGGACTGGGTCACGCTGAGCCAGGCCGGGATCGAGCCTGTCCATGCCGGCCGCTTCTACATCCATACCGAGGCCAATCGCGGCGTGGTGCCGCCCGGCACCCGTGCGTTCCGGATCGAGGCGAGCCGCGCGTTCGGCACCGGGCAGCACCAGACGACCAGCGGTTGCCTGATGACGCTCGACGGGTTGAAGCAGCGCGGCGCGATGTTCCGCAATGCCATCGATGTGGGCACCGGAACCGGGCTGCTCGCCTTTGCCGCCATGCACCTCTGGCCACGGGCCTATGCCACGGCATCCGACATCGACCCGGCCTCGATCGAGGTGACGGCCGACAATGCCGATCTCAACGGCATCGCGCTGGGACATAGCAAGGGGCAACTCGCGCTTGCCGTCGCTTCCGGCCTCGACCATCCGCTCATCGCACCGCGCGCACCCTATGACCTGATCGTCGCCAATATCCTGGCGGGCCCGCTGATCGCGCTGGCCCCGGCGATCGGCGCCGCACTCGAACCGGGCGGGACGCTGGTACTGGCGGGGCTGCTCGACACCCAGGCTGCTGCGGTCGCCCGGGCCTATCGGCGCGAAGGTCTGTTCCTCGCCGGACGCACGCAGATCGGCGACTGGCCGACGCTCAGGCTGCGCAAGCGGCAGCGCCTCGGGTGGAGAAGGCCCGTGCGGGACAGTGGCAAGGAAGCCGAGACCCCGGGTTTCGGAAGCTGGTAGCCTTCATTCCTCCCCGTGCCGGGAAGGAATTCAGCGGGCCGCCTTCCCCCGCGCGTAATCCTGCGTGCCATGAGTCAGCACCACATCCCCGGGCAGGATCTCCGCCACCGGCACATCCGGCTGTGCCATGATCTCGGCATAGAGCGGCGCGAAATCAGTCTCCACCGTCAGGCGGAGCAGGTCGTCGAAGCTCTGGATCACGAAATAATTCTGCTGGAAGTCGTCGATCCGATACTCGGTCCGCATCACCCGCTTCAGGTCGAAGGCGATCCGGTTGGGGCTTGGATCGTCAAGCGCGAAACGGCTTTCGGCGAAGCTGGAGACGATGCCCGAACCATAGATGCGCAGGCCCTCGGGCTGGGCGATCAGGCCGAATTCGACCGTGTACCAGTAGAGCCGGGCGAGATGCTTGAGCGCCCCGAGCTCGAGCGCGCGCTGCCCGCCGCGGCCATAGGCCTCAAGATAATCGGCGAACACCGGATCGGCGAGCATCGGCACATGGCCGAACACGTCGTGGAAGACGTCGGGCTCCTGCAGATAATCGAGCTGGTCGGGCCGGCGGATGAAATTGCCAGCAACGAAGCGGCGGTTGGCCATATGGTCGAAGAGCACGTCGTCAGGCACCAGGCCGGGCACCGCCACGACCTGCCAGCCGGTCAGGCCCATCAGCCGCTCGGACAGTTCCTCGAAATCGGGAATGCCCGGCTTGGAGAGCTTGAGCACGTCGAGACCGCGAAGATAGGCCTCCGACGCACGGCCGGGGAGCAGCTTCGCCTGGCGGTCGAACAGCGTGTCCCACACCGCATGTTCCCCGGGCGTATAGTGCGACCAGTCCTGCGGAATCGTCCAGTCGGGAGACGCGCCCTCGGCCGGGCAGTCGAGAACATGCGTTTCGTCTGTCATTGAAATACCATATCACACTCGCGATGCCGCCGAAAATCTACCCGCTGCGGAACGGCGCAAGGCTGCTGGGCGCGGCCGTCGCCGCGCTGGTCGCGATCCTCCTTGCTTATGGCGCGGCGGGCATGGTCGGCGCGGCGATCCCGTCCAACCCCGGCTGGACGCAGCCCGAATCGGGCGTGCGAATCTATATCGAGAGCAACGGCATCCACACCGGCATCGTCGTGCCCATGGTCGGCGGGGGCGAGGACTGGCGCGACCTGCTTCGCGCCGCTGACCTGCGCGATCCGCGCTATGCCGGGTACAGCCATGTCTCGATCGGCTGGGGCGAGCGGACCTTCTATCTCGAAACGCCAACCTGGGCCGATGTGAAGCCGCTGACCATCCTCGGCGCGGCGATGGGCAGCGACCGCACGGTGATGCATGTCGACCATGTGCCGGAGCCGCGCATTGACGCCGATGATGCGGGGGACATACGCAGCGTGATGCTGCGCCCCGAGGAATATCGCCGCCTTGCCGCCTTCATCCGCGCCAGCTTCCGGACCGACAATGGGCAGCGGCCGGGCCATCAGTTCGGCTATGCCGGTTATGACGCCTTTTACGAGGCGCGGGGCAGGTACAGCGCGGTTCGGACCTGCAATGCCTGGACTGGCGACGCGCTGCGCCATGCCGGCGTGCGGGTCGGGGCCTGGACGCCCTTTCCCGTGACGGTGCTCGGGTGGTTCGAATGATGGCCGAGGCGAAGGCCCCCTCCCTGCTGCTCTGGGCGATGGAACTGCCGCGCGGCGCGCTTGGGCTCGGACAGTTCCTCTGGGGCCGGCGCAAGCTCGCCGCCGCGCCCCGGGGCGACGGGCGGCCGGTCCTGATCCTGCCCGGACTGGTCAATGCCGACCGGTCGAACTTCGCGATGCGCGGGTATCTCAACCGGCTCGGCTACCGTGCCTATGGCTGGGGTCTTGGCCGCAATTTCGGCGCACGCGCGATCGGGCCAGAGGGCGAGAAGCTGTTCGACCGAATCCGCGAGATCCATAGCGAGACAGGCGAGAAGGTCACCCTGATCGGGGTCAGCCTGGGCGGGATCATGGCGCGGATGGCGGCGCACCGCGTGCCCGACCTGGTGCGCGAGGTGATCACGGTCAGTTCGCCCTTCGCCGGCAGCCCCCGCGCGACCAATGTGTGGCGCGCGTTCGAATGGCTGACGGGCGACCGGATCGACGATCCCCGGGTGAAGGCGATGGCGGCCGAAGTGGCGCGGCCCCTGCCCGTCCCCGCGACGGCGATCTGGAGCGCGAGCGACGGGCTGGTCAACGGCGCGATCTGCCGCGAGCCGGGATGCCGGCACATCCGCGTGCGGAGCAGCCATATCGGCGTGCAGGTGCGGCCCGAAGTGCTGCTGGCGATCGCGACGGTGCTGGGCGGCGAATAGAGGCAGGTTCATCTCGCGCAGATCGTCACCCCGGACTTGTTCCGGGGTCCACCGTGCCGCGTGCAACGGGTTTCGACTCCCGCGGGCCGGTGGATGCCGGAACCTGTCGGGATTCCCAGCCAAACGGCCGTCGCCCGTCAGAAGGCGAAATAAGGTCCCTGCACCCCGCCCGCCGGACGACCCTCGATCGCGGTGTAGACCGCCCGGCCGAAGAAGAAGGGCATGCCGAAGTCGAAGCTGTTGGCGAACGGCAGCGGGGGCGTGACCAGTGTCGGGTTCACCCCGAGTCCGGGCGCCACGGTCGAGGAGCCGGTGACGGTGAGCGGGCTGTACAGGGTGAACATGCCGCTTGCGGTCGTTCCGTTGGTCCCGGTCAGCATCGGTGACAATGGCGTCGGCGACGCCGGGCAATAGAAGGCGATCAGGCTCTTGTCAGTGCAGGGGCTGAGCGCCGTATCGATGAAGTAATAATCGTTGCTGCCGCTATCGAGGAAACTCTGGGTCAGTTGCTTGCCGTTATAGGTGGCGGTGAGCACGCCCGGCCCGAGCCGGCTCGACGTGGTCGTCACCGGCAACACGCTGGCGGCGGTCAGCGCATTGTCGGCCTGGGTACCGATGCCGAAGGTCACCGTGCCGGTCAGCTTCGCCAGCCCGGCCTGCGGCACCGACGGCAGGGCAAGGATGGTGCCGTTATTGTCGACCGGGAAGGCGGCCACCGGGTTTGGCAGCTGCTCGAACGGCGCCGCCGCATTAGACGCACGGCCGATGATCGTGCTGCATCCGCCGGACGGACAATCATAATAGATCGCCGCCGACGATCCCCCTGCGCTCGTGCAATAGGCGCCGCAGTCGGTGGTGGTGGTGCCGACACCGATGATCCCGTTGGCGCCGAAATCCTGCACCGTCGTGATCACGCTGCCGCCGCCCGCAGAGCAGGTCGACGGCACGGCGGCGAAGCTGCCGGAATCTCCGATCGCCTGGAAAGGCATGTTGGCGACCTTCTCCCCCGCGATCGAGAAATCCGCGGTGCGCACCGAGCCGAAGGCGTAGGAATTGACGTATTGATAGCATTCGCCGACCGGATTGCTGGCGCCGTCGGTCTCGGTCGGCAAGGCTGACAGGAGGCTGGCGTTGAGCACCGGCTGGATGATCCTGAGCCCGACCGATCCTGTGTCGAGGATGATATGGTCGATCGTCTGGCAATTGCTGGTCGACCCCGGTGCGCAGATGGTGACCGTCACATAGGGTTCGTTGAACGCGGTGTAGCCGCTGGAGCCGACGCCGAGCGCGGCAGGGCCCGCATCGAGCGTGACGGTCGCCGTGTTCGCGGGCGCGACGGGGGTTGGGGTAGGGGTCGGGGTGGGCGTTGGAGTCGGCGCCGGCGTCACCATCGCGACCGGGGGGGGGGGGGGGGGGGGGGGGGGGGGGGGGGGGGGGGGGG
>CZQE01000082.1_pt1 | contig 13663 bp, 13 predicted proteins | sample 734431 | NCBI WGS metagenome assembly CZQE01 (sample SAMEA3597869, study PRJEB11362) | hydrothermal vent metagenome | biome: marine hydrothermal vent biome; feature: marine hydrothermal vent; material: ocean water | place: Atlantic Ocean | collected 2010-09-19/2010-10-04
GAATCCTAAACCCCAAGGCGGCGCGAAGCCAGGTGATCGGCGCGATGACCATGGGTGTCGGCGCCGCACTGATGGAGGAACTGGCGGTCGACAAGCGCTTCGGCTTCTTCGTCAACCACGACCTCGCCAGCTATGAGGTGCCGGTGCATGCCGACATCCCGCATCAGGAGGTGATCTTCCTCGACGAGGTCGATCCGATCTCCTCCCCGATGAAGGCCAAGGGGGTCGGCGAACTGGGGCTGTGCGGGGTCGGGGCGGCGATCGCCAATGCGATCTACAATGCCACCGGCGTGCGCGTGCGCGACTATCCGATCACGCTCGACAAGCATCTCGACCGGTTGCCGGAGATCGCGTGAGGCGGCTCTTGCCTGTCTTCCGTCGCCGTCATCTGGGCGATGCGATCGGCCGCAGTTTGAAACCGGTGATTTTGGTCCCGTAGCTGCACTCGAACGAGCGTCGTTGCTTGCCGTCGTCCGCCGTCCCCCAGACGACGATCTTGCTTGGGCTGCGCTGCTCGACATCGATGATGCTCACCTTGCCATAGTGCGATGCACGGGCGCTGCAGTCGGTCGCTGCAGCGGGATGCGCCTGCTCGTTGTTCTGCGGTGTCCCTGCCACGCCGCGGGCTGCCATGCCGGCAGCGCCGACGGCGAGGCCGGCGACACAGGCGCTCAGCGCCAACGCACTCCCGGCCAGCAGGGCCGAAGCCATAATGCGAGTCATCCCGTTCGAGCCCCCATCGCCCGCAGCATTCGGTGCCACGGCGCGCAACCTATGGTGACGTTTCACGGGGCGCAATGGCGCGCCGGGACAGGCCAGACTCGTTTTCAGCGTCGCTGAAACGGTCCCTAGGCCGCGTTTGCCGCGCTGAGGACCGCCCTGACCGACGCCGTCGCGATGTCGGCGTCGATGCCGACCCCGAACACCGTCCGGCCGTCCGACGTGCGGCATTCCACATAGGCTGCGGCTTGGGCATCGGCGCCATGGCCGATCGCGTGCTCGCTGTAATCGACCACGTCGAGTTGCGGGCCGGTCGTTTCGCCCAGCGCCGCGATCACGCCCGAGATCAGGCCGTTGCCGCGGCCCGAGATCGAGCGTTCCTCGCCGCCGATCGCGACCCGGCCGACGAACAGGCGGTCGCCCGCGGCACCGCTCTCGTGATAGTCGAGCAGGGTGAAGCGGTCGCCCGCTTTGGCGAGATAGGCCTTTTCGAATGCGCTCCAGATATCCTCGGCGTTGAGTTCGCGGCTTGTCTCGTCGGCGAGCGCCTGGACGTGGCGGCTGAGATCGGCCTGGAGGCGCTTGGGCAGCTTCAGCCCCTTGTCCTGCTCGATCACCCAGGCGACGCCGCCCTTGCCCGATTGCGAGTTGACCCGGATCACCGCCTCATAGCTGCGGCCGAGATCCGCCGGATCGATCGGGAGGTAGGGGACTTCCCAGAAATCGTCGTTGCGGGCGGACTGGGCGGCGAAGCCCTTCTTGATCGCGTCCTGATGGCTGCCCGAAAAGGCGGTGAACACCAGCTCGCCGGCATAGGGATGGCGCGGATGGACGGGGAGCTGGTTGCAATAGGTGACGGTGTTGATGATTTCGTCGATGTCCGAGAAATCCAGTTTTGGATCAATCCCTTGCGTGTACATGTTGAGGGCGACCGTGACCAGATCGCAATTGCCGGTGCGCTCGCCGTTGCCGAGCAGGCAGCCCTCGACGCGGTCGGCGCCGGCCATCAGGCCCAGCTCCGCCGCCGCGACGCCGGTGCCCCGGTCATTGTGCGGGTGAAGGCTGATGACGATGCTGTCGCGGTTGCGGATGTTCTTGCCGAACCATTCGATCTGGTCGGCATAGATGTTGGGCGTGGCGCACTCGACCGTGGCAGGCAGGTTGAGGATCAGCGGATGATCCGGCGTGGGGCGAAGCACCTCCATCACGGCCTCGCAGACCTCGACCGAGAAATCGAGCTCGGCGGTGGAGAAGGTCTCCGGGCTGTATTCGAAATGCCAGTCAGTGTCCGGCTGCGCGGCGGCGCAATCGCGCAGGATCTTCGCGGCGTCGATCGCGATCTGGCGGACTTCGTCGCGGCTCATGCCGAACACGATCTTGCGCCAGGCCGGGCTGACCGCATTGTAGAGATGGACGATCGCCCTGGGCGCGCCGCGCAGGGATTCGAAGCTTGTCTCGATCAGGTCGCGGCGGGACTGGGTGAGGACCTGAATCGTCACGTCATCCGGGATTCGGCCTGTCCTGACCAGGCCCGAGATGAAATCGAACTCGGTGGCGCCGGCGCTGGGGAAACCGACCTCGATCTCCTTGATGCCGACCTTGCAGATCAGGTCGAAGAAGCGGGTCTTCTTCTCGCCATCCATCGGATCGATCAGCGCCTGGTTGCCGTCGCGCAGATCGGTGGAGAGCCAGCGCGGCGGCTTCACGATGGTTCGCGACGGCCATTCGCGGTTGGGCAGGTCGATCTGGGGAAAGGGGCGATATTTGGTCGAAGGGTCACGCAGCATGGTTCGTTCTCGCGGCTCGCGGGGATCTTTGGGTCGAAGAGGCCCTTAGGCGGGTCGCGCGCGCCCGAGGCGCACGTCGAAGGTCGCGCCTAAGGGCGCGTAAGTCGAAGCAGCGGAAGGCGGATGGCCTGCGTCATTGCGACACCCGTTACCGTGTCACGACGCCCGATGTCCAGCCCGTCCGTCGAACAACCGGTCGAACGGGCCGTCGGGCAGGAACCACAGGATGGCGACCAGCGCGGCGCAGGCGATGCCGAGCCAGGGCGAGAGGAAGGAGAGGGGGACGCCCAGGAGATAGAGCAGCCCTGCGACGAGGCCCTTGCGGGCATATTGCCGATGATAGGCCTGCGACGCCGGACCCTGCTTGCCGGTGCGGCGGATGATCGACTGGAGCCAGATATAGGCGGCGGCCGGCAGCAGCATCGTGACCAGGTAGAGGAGCGTCGCCTCCCGGTTGAAATGATGCTCGCCGAGATAGGAGGTGGAGAAGGGGACGAGCGAGAGCGCGAACAGCAGCAGCATGTTCGACCAGATCAGGCCGTTGGTGACGCGAGTCGCATGAGTGAACAGGCGGTGATGGTTGACCCAGTAGATCGCGACATAGGCGTAGCTGAGCACATAGGCGAGGAAGACCGGCCAGAGCGTCCACAGCCTGTCCATCCCTTCGGAGATCGGGGGATGGAGCTCAAGCACCATGATCGTCACGATGATGGCGACGACGCCGTCCGAAAAGGCCTCGATCCGGCCGATGCCCGGCCGGCCCTCCTCGTCCCCGGACGGCGCCGTGTCGCTCATTGCGCGACGAAGCCGGCGTTGATGGTCAGGTCGACCTTGTCGGTGACGCCGGGGAGCAGATAGGTGATCCCGAAGTCGCTGCGCTTGATGCTGGTGGTCGCAGCGAAGCCGAAGTTGAGCTTCTTGGCGCCCTGGGTCGCGTTGCCCGCGCCCACGAAGCGCGCCTGGAGGACGACGGGCTTGGTCACGTCCTTGATCGTCAGGTCGCCGGCGATCGTCGCGGTGGTGCCGTTGACCGTCACCCTGGTCGAGACGAACTTCGCGGTCGGGAATTTCACGGCGTCGAAGAAGTCGGGCGTCTTCAGATGCGCGTCGAGCGCGGGTACCGTGGTCAGCACCTTGTCGATCGAAATGGTGACGTCGACCTTCGAATTGCCCGGATTGGAGGTGTCGACGACCAGCGTGCCGGTCGGCTGCGTGAACTGGCCGGTATACTCAGTGAAGCCGAGATGATTGACCGTGAACAGGATCTGGCTGTGGCGCGGTTCGACCTGATAGGTGCCGGAGACGATCTTGGTCGCGTCGGGGGTGCCGGGAGGGCCGGCAGGCGGTGTCTGCGCAAGCAACGGGGCGGTGGCGAGCGCTAGAACGGCTACAAGGGCGATGCGCATGATGGTCTCCGGGTATGAAAGGGGGCCGCGCCAAGATGACGCGGCCCGGACCGAATGCAAGCGCCGAAGCGGAAACGATCCGTTGGCTGTGCGTGCCCTTGACGCGGCTCGCCCGACATCCGTTCGTCCCGAGTGCCATCGAGCTTGTCGAGATGGCGTATCGAGGGGCAGGGGTTTTGCGCTCCACCTGTACCTCGATACGCGCCCTCGATACGGCTTCGCCTGCTCGGTCGCTACTCGGCACGAACGGGTGGTACAGCTCGCAGCGCGATCAGTTCTTGTCCTTGTCCACAAGCTTGTTCGCGCCGATCCACGGCATCATCGCGCGCAGTTCGGTGCCGACCTTTTCGATCGGGTGGGCGGCGGCTGCCTTGCGGGCTGCCTTCAGTTCCGGCTGGCCGGCGCGGTTGTCGAGCACGAAGTTCTTCACGAAGCGGCCGCCCTGGATGTCGGCGAGCACTCGCTTCATCTCGGCCTTGGTCTCGGCGGTGATGATGCGCGGGCCGGTGGTGATGTCGCCATATTCGGCGGTATTGGAGATCGAATAGCGCATGTTGGCGATGCCGCCCTCATACATCAGGTCGACGATCAGCTTCACTTCGTGCAGGCACTCGAAATAAGCCATTTCCGGGGCGTAGCCAGCCTCGACCAGCGTCTCGAACCCGGCCTGGATCAGATGGGTCAGGCCGCCGCACAGCACTGCCTGCTCGCCGAACAGGTCGGTCTCGCATTCCTCCCGGAAATTGGTCTCGATGATGCCCGACCGGCCGCCGCCGACGCCGCTGGCATAGGCAAGCGCGATGTCGTGCGCGTTGCCGCTCTTGTCCTGGTCGATCGCGATCAGGCAGGGCACGCCGCCGCCGCGGACATATTCGGAGCGCACGGTGTGGCCGGGGCCCTTGGGCGCGATCATGATCACGTCGAGATCGGCGCGCGGCTCGATCAGCGCGAAATGCACGTTGAGGCCATGGGCGAAGGCGATCGCCGCGCCCTGCTTCAGGTTGGGGTGGAGATCGTCGGCATAGATCGCCGCCTGATGCTCGTCGGGCGCGAGGATCATGGTGATGTCGGCCCAGGCGGCTGCCTCGGCATTGGTCATCACCTTGAAGCCGGCGTCTTCCGCCTTCTTCGCGGTGGCGGAGCCGGGGCGGAGCGCGATCGCGATTTCCTTCACGCCGGAATCGCGCAGGTTCTGCGCATGGGCATGACCCTGGCTGCCATAGCCGACGATCGCGATCTTCTTGTTGGTGATCAGGTTCAGATCGGCATCGCGATCATAATAGACACGCATTGATAGTTCCCTTTCTTACCCCTCTCCCAGCGGGAGAGGATACGGAGACCCGGCGGCTTGCTGCCCGGTCGGAGTTGGTGAGGGCGACGAGGTGCGAAGGCCGTTCGCCCTCACCCTCCCACCGCTTCGCGGCGGGCCCCTCCCTCTCCCGATGGGAGAGGTGTATTTTCAGGCCGCTTCTTTCCCCCGGGCGATGGCGACGATGCCGGTACGGGCGACCTCGATCAGCCCGACCTCACGCATCAGCGTGATGAAGGTGTCGATCTTCTCCGGCCCGCCGGTCACCTCGAACACGAAGCTCGACGTGGTCGCGTCCACCACGCGGGCGCGGTAGACATCGGCGAGGCGGAGCGCCTCGATCCGGTGGTCGCCGGTGCCGCGGACCTTCACCAGTGCCAGCTCGCGCTCGACATGCGGGCCGAGCGCGGTGAGATCGGTCACCGAATGCACCGGGATCAGCCGGTCGAGCTGGGCGAGGATCTGCTCCATCACATGATCCGACGCCGAGGTGACGATGGTGATCCGGCTGACCGCCTTGTCGGAGGTCACGTCGGACACGGTCAGGCTCTCGATATTATAGCCGCGCGCAGTGAACAGGCCGGCGATCCGGGCAAGGATGCCCGGCTCGTTGTCGACCATGATCGCCAGCGTGTGACGCTTGGCGGTTTCTTCCTTGATGTGCATGATTACTGGAACCCCCTCCCGCTTGCGGGAGGGGGCAGGGGGTGGGCTCCCGGCCTCGTCCAACGCAGCGGCTGTGGTGAGCGCGAGCCCACCCCCGGCCCCTCCCGCAAGCGGGAGGGGAGTTCAAAAGTGTCACTCATTCAGCAGCTTCCTCGATCGGAGGCAAGTTATGCCCCAGCAGTTTCAACACGTCGCCGGCTGCGTTGACCAGATTGGTCCCGGGACCGAAAATCCCCTGCACGCCGGCGTCGCGCAGATATTGATAATCCTGCGCCGGGATAACCCCCCCCGCGATCACCTTGATGTCGCCCCGGCCCGCTTCGCGCAGATGGCCGATCAGTTCGGGGATCAATGTCTTGTGCCCGGCCGCCAGCGACGATGCGCCGACCACGTCGACGTCGGACGCAATCGCGAGATCGGCGGCTTCCTTCGGCGTCTGGAACAACGGCCCCGGCACCACCTCGAAACCGAGATCGCCGAATGCCGACGAGACGAGGTTCGCCCCGCGATCATGCCCGTCCTGCCCCATCTTGGCGACGAGCAGGCGCGGCTTGCGCCCCATGCGATGGGTCAGCGAATTCACCCCGTCGAGCAGGCCGAGCCAGCGCCGGTCGAATTCATGCGCGCCGCCATAGATGCCGGAAACCGGCGTCGGCTTGGTGCCGTAGCGCCCGAACACATCCTCCATCGCCTGGCTGATCTCGCCGAGCGTGGCACGCTGACGGGCGCATTCGACCGCGAGGCCCAGGACATTCTCGCTGCCCGCCGCGCCTTCGCGCAGGGCATCGAGCGCGGCCTGGCATTTCGCCTCGTCACGCCCGGCCTTTGACCGCTTGATCCGCGCGATCTGCGATTCCCGCACCGCGACGTTGTCGACGTCGAGGATGTCGATCTTATCCTCTTCGGCCAGCTTGTACTTGTTGACGCCGACGATCACGTCCTCGCCCATATCGACCCGCGCCGCGCGGCCGGCCGAGGCTTCCTCGATCATCGCCTTGGGCCAGCCGGCGGCGACCGCTTTCGCCATGCCGCCTTCGGCCTCGACCCGCTCGATGATCTCCCAGGCCCTGTCGTACAGTTCCTGGGTCAGGCTCTCGATATAATAGCTGCCGCCGAGCGGATCGACGACGTTGGTCATCCCCGTCTCTTCCTGGATCACGATCTGCGTGTTGCGCGCGATCCGGGCGGAGAAATCGGTTGGGAGCGCGATCGCTTCGTCGAGCGCGTTGGTGTGCAGGCTCTGCGTGCCGCCGAGCATCGCTGCCATCGCCTCGATCGTGGTGCGGATGACGTTGTTGTAGGGGTCCTGCTCGGTCAGCGAGACGCCCGACGTCTGGCAATGGGTGCGCAGCATCTTTGAGCGTTCGTCCTTCGCGCCGAGCTCCGTCATCACCCGGTGCCACAGCTTGCGTGCCGCGCGCAGCTTCGCGACCTCCATGAAGAAGTTCATGCCGATGGCGAAGAAGAACGACAGGCGCCCGGCGAACGCATCGAGATCGAGCCCCGAGGCCATCGCCGCCTTCGCATATTCGCGCCCGTCGGCGATGGTGAAGGCAAGCTCCTGAAGCTGCGTCGCCCCGGCTTCCTGCATATGATAGCCGGAGATCGAGATCGAATTGAACTTCGGCATGTGCCGCGAGGTGTAGCCGATGATGTCCGAGATGATCCGCATGCTCGGCTCGGGCGGATAGATGTACGTGTTGCGGACCATGAACTCCTTCAGGATGTCGTTCTGGATGGTCCCGTCGAGCTGGGCCTGCGAAACGCCCTGCTCCTCGCCCGCGACGATGAAGAAGGCGAGGATCGGGATCACCGCGCCGTTCATCGTCATCGAGACCGACATCTTGTCGAGCGGGATGCCGTCGAACAGGATCTTCATGTCATCGATCGTGTCGATCGCCACGCCGGCCTTGCCGACATCGCCCGTCACGCGCGGATGATCGCTGTCATAGCCGCGATGAGTCGCGAGATCGAAGGCGACCGACAGGCCCTTCTGCCCGGCGGCAAGGTTGCGGCGGTAAAAGGCGTTGGAAGCCTCGGCGGTCGAGAAGCCTGCGTACTGGCGGATCGTCCACGGCCGCCCCGCATACATCGACGCCCGCACGCCGCGCGTGAACGGCGCGAACCCGGGCAGGCCGGGGTCGATATCGGCAACGTCCTCGGCGGTGTAGAGCGGCTTGACCTCGATGCCTTCCGGCGTGTGCCAGGTCAGGTCCTTGCCCTTCACCTCCTTCGCGGCGGCGGCGCTCCAGGCCTCAAGGGTGGGTTTGTCGGTCATCGAACTGTTTCCAGCCACTCCCGTTCGCGTCGAGTAGAGGTCGAGCGTGTCGAGAACGCGTATCGAGACACACGTGTCCCTCGACACGCCGTCTCGACACGCTCCACGGCTATTCGGGACGAACGGAAAGTCTTCATCACGCCCCTCGGAACTCGGGCTTGCGCTTCTGCAGGAAGGCGATGCCGCCCTCCATCGAATCCGCCGAGCCGCGCGCGGCGCGCTGGTTCTCCGCCTCGCGCAGCATCGCCGTGGCGTAATCGACCTCGAGAGCATGGGCGAGGCCGCGCCGCATCAGGCCGAGCGCGACCGTCGGCCCCGCCGCAAGCCGCTCCGCCAGCGCGAACGCCTCGGCATCGAGCGCCTCGTCGGCCGTGACCCTGTGGATCATGCCCCAGTCCAGCGCCTTTGCCGCGGGAACCCGCTCGCCGAGCATCATCATCTCGGTCGCGCGGGCCTTGCCGATCAGGCGGGGCAGCATCCAGCTTGCGCCGCCATCGGGCACGAGCCCGATATTGACGAAGGCCTGGAGGAAATAGGCGGTCTCGCTCGCCATGCAGAAATCGGCGGCGAGCGCCAGGCTGCATCCGATCCCCGCCGCTGGCCCGCGCACCGCGCTGACCACCGGCACGCCGAGATCGGCGACCGCCTCGATCGTCCGGTTATAATGGTTGGTCAGCGCCTGGTAGGTCGCCTCGCCCGGATTGTCGGACCCCAGCGCGCCACCCGCGACGTCGGCACCCGAGCAGAACGCCCGGCCCGCCCCGGCGAACAGCACCGCCCGCGCCCCGTCGAGCGCGCCAAGCGCGTCGCGCAGTTCGTCGAACATCGCCGGGGGCGCCGCGTTGAGACGTTCCGGCCGGTTGAGCGTCAGGACAAGAACGTCGCCGCGCCGCTCGCTCAGGATATGCTCATAGGCCATTAGTGGCTCCCCTCGCCCCTGGGCGTTTCCATGATCTCGGTCAGCACCCCGCCCATGTCCTTCGGGTGGACGAAGAAGATCGGCGTGCCGTGCGCGCCGATGCGCGGCTCGCCCAGCACGCGCGCGCCCTTGGCCTCGAACCAGGCCTTTGCCTCCTGGATGTCGGGCACTTCGTAGCAGAGATGGTGCTGCCCGCCGGCCGGATTCTTGGCGAGGAAGCCGTTGATCGGCGACGTCGCGTCATAAGGCTCGATCAGTTCGATCTGCGTGTTGGGCGTGTCGACGAAACACACCTTCACGCCCTGCGCAGGAAGATCGAACGGCTCGTGGATCCTGGTCGCCCCCATCACGTCGCGATAGAAGGGGATCGCGTCGGCGATCGACGGCGTCGCCACGCCGACATGGTTGAGGCGACCGATGATCATTTGGACGCAGCCGGAGCGGGAGCAGGCGCGCGCGTCGGGACCTGGCCGAGCACATAGCCGCAGGTCTCGAGCACCTGCTTGATCGGCGTGTCGCTGGGCGGACCAGCGAAGGTCGCGTCGACCGCATTGTTCATCGGATCGATCACGCGCAGCTTGATCTCCTTGGCATGCGCGATCGCCGAGGCCAGCGTGGTCACCACCTGATCGTCGGCGACATAGGTGCCCTTGCCCGGAAACTCCCAGTTGGTGCCGAGCGGCGATCCGCCATCGACCTGGATCGACACCGGTCGCGGCGTCGCGGCGGCGAACGGCAGGCTCGGGATGAACTGGATCGAGACGATATTCTCCGTACGGCGGTCGCAGCGAACGACCAGCTGGCCATTGCCCTCCCGCGAGGCAGCCCAGACCTTGCCCGATTTCGCGCCGGTCGCCGGGTCGGACTGCAGGCGCGGCGTCCAGGGAGCGGCGGGCGCTGGTGCAGCGGCAGCCGGCGCGGCTGCCTGAAGGGCCATGGTCAGGAAAAGGATCATGCATCACCTGTCATCTGTTGAGGGCCTTTACCTGCGCCCAAGCCGGCATTGAGCGCAACAGCCTCGCGCAACGACACGCCTCAAAGCGGTATGTTGTCGTGCTTCTTCCACGGATTCTCGATGCTCTTGCCACGCAGCTTGCGCAGGCCGAGCGCGATGCGGCGGCGGGTCGAATGCGGCTGGATCACTTCGTCGATGAAACCCTTCGACGCCGCCACGAACGGGTTGGCGAAGCGTGCTTCATATTCGGCGGTGCGCGCGGCGATCTCTTCCGGGCTCTTGCCGCGGAAGATGATCTCGACCGCGCCCTTCGCGCCCATCACCGCGATCTCGGCGGTCGGCCAGGCATAGTTGAGGTCGCCGCGCAGATGCTTCGACGCCATGACGTCATAGGCGCCGCCATAGGCCTTGCGCGTGATGACGGTGATCTTGGGCACGGTCGCCTCGGCATAGGCGAAGAGCAGCTTCGCACCGTGCTTGATGATGCCGTTCAGCTCCTGCGCCGTCCCCGGCAGGAAGCCCGGCACATCGACGAAGGTGACGATCGGGATTTCGAAGGCGTCGCAGAAGCGCACGAAGCGCGCAGCCTTCTTGGACGAGTTGATGTCGAGGCAGCCGGCCAGCACCATCGGCTGGTTGGCGACGATCCCGACGGCATTGCCTATGACGATGCGAAGGACCGGATCTTCGTCGCCAACCGCAAGGGTGGCTGGACGATCATCGACCAGATCGACAAGACTCATTACGCGGTCAACCAGACGCTGCCGATCGACGATTATGCCAAGACGGTGACGATCGACCCGAAGAGCCACCGGGCCTTCAGCTCGACCGCCGACCTCCTCTGGACGAAGGACGCGAGCGGCAAGTCGCGGCCGGAGGCGAAGCCAGGTACGTTCCGCCTGATGGTCGTGTCGGAAAAATAGTCGCGCGCGGTCGCGGCGTCCGCGACGACGATCCAGCTACCGTCGCCGTCCAATATTGGCGATTTGTATAAAGCGCGAAAAGGGTGACCAATCCGCGCTGGTGCAAAGCCGATACAGGAGGACGCCGTGTTGAAAGTGCTGGTCGCTGAAGATGATGGCGAGACACGCGATTATATCGAGCGCGGGCTGCGCGAGCTCGGCCATGTGGTGACCACTGTGGCCGATGGCCGTGACGCGATGTTCCTCGCGACCGGCGAGCCGTTCGACGCGATCATCCTCGATCGCATGCTGCCGGTGCTGGATGGCATGACGATCCTGCGGTCGATCCGCTCGGCGGGCATCGCCACTCCGGTGCTGATGCTGACCGCCCTGTCGCGGGTGGAGGATCGTGTCGCGGGTCTCGAGACGGGTGCCGACGATTATCTGGTCAAGCCCTTCGCCTTTACTGAGCTGACGGCGCGGCTCAACGCCCTGTCGCGGCGGCCGGCAGCGGTCGCGACGGAGACTGTGCTCCGCGCGGGCGATGTCGAGATGGACCTGCTGAAGCGCGAGGTGCGTCGCGCCGGGCAGCGCATCGAGGTCCAGGCGCGGGAATTCGCCCTGCTCGAGCAATTGATCCGCAATGCAGGGCGGGTGGTGACCCGGACGATGCTGCTCGAACGCGTGTGGAATTTCCATTTCGATCCAAAGACCAACATCGTCGAAACGCATATCAGCCGGCTCCGGTCGAAGCTCAATGCCGGCTCGGGCCGCGACCGGATCCAGACGATCCGGGGTGCCGGCTATCTGTTCGACGCCGATGCCTAGATTACCTTCCTCGACCGCGTTCCGCTTCGCGGCCTTTTACAGCCTTGCCTTCACGGCGCTGATCCTCGCGCTGGGCACGGCCATGTATTGGGCGATCCGGCAGGAGCTGCGCTACGAGCTCGAGCAGCGCGTGGTGACTGAACGCGGTGCCATTCTGCGCGAGGCGAGCAACCTCGGGGCAGGCGGGCTGGAGAAGATCATCGCTGAGCGCGCACGCCAGGAGCGGGGCGATATGCGCTACGCCGTGCTCGACGCCGCGGGCCGGTTGCAGGCCGGGCGCAAGGTGACCGCGATCCCGTCGTCCGGCTGGTCGAACATGTGGTTCGTCAAGGACGGCGGAATGCTGGACGATACGCGCGCCTTCGCGTCGCGCACCGCCGGGGGCGGCACGCTGATCGTCGGTGCCGACCCCGAGGCGATCGAGGAACTCGACGGCCGGATCATCCCGCTGTTTGCGATCGCCTTCAGCCTGATCGCCGCCATCGGCGTCATCGGGACCTTCCTGTTGAGCGGCGCTCTCGGACGGCGGCTCGGCGCGATCAATCGGACGGCTGATGCGATCATCGGCGGCGATCTGGCGCAGCGCATGCCGTTGTCCGGCACCGGGGACGAATTCGACCGATTGTCCGAAACGCTCAACCAGATGCTCGACCGGATTGCCGGGCTGCTCGACAATCTGCGTCAGGTGTCGGGCGACATCGCGCACGACCTGCGCACGCCGCTCGCGCGCCTGCGGCAGAAGCTCGATATCGCGCTGGCAAGCAACGCCGATGCGCCGGCGCTGCGGACGGCGATGCAACAGGCGATCGAGCAGACCGAGGACATGCTCGACCTGTTCGCCGCGATCCTGAGCATCTCGGAGGTCGAGGCGGGCGGTGTCGTCGTGCGCATGACTGGGCTCGACCTGAGCGCGCTGATGACCGATCTCGCCGATTCCTATCTGCCCTCGGCGGAGGATTCCGGGCGGCAATTGCTGCGCAGCATCGCACCCGATGTCGAGATCGACGGCAATCGGGAACTGATCGCTCAGCTTGTCGTGAACCTGCTCGACAACGCGCTTCGCCATACGCCGCCCGGCACCGCGATCGGCATCGCCCTGGCTGCCGGCGAGGAGGGCGTCCAGCTCGTCGTGAGCGACAGGGGGCCGGGTATCCCCGAAGCTGATCGCGAACGCGTGTTCGCGCGCTTCGCGCGGCTGGAAAGCAGCCGCACCACGCCTGGCCACGGCCTGGGCCTCAGCCTCGTGGCGGCGATTGCCAGGGCGCATGGCGGCACCGTTCGCCTCGACGACAATTATCCCGGAGTGACAGCGATGGTGAACCTGCCCCGGAGGCCACGATGAGGTGCGCGCCGCTCGCCTTGCTGCTGGCGGGCAGTCTGCTTTCGGGCTGCGTCGGATACAAGGCGGCACCGCTTTCCGCCCCGTCGGACGTGCTCGCGCCACCTGATGCAGCGATCCTGTCGGCGGATGCCGCGAAGATCGACCGGCCCTGGTTGCTGCCCCAGCCGATCAACCTGTCGCAGCCGCTGACGCCCAACGCGCTGGCGGTGATCGCAGTGCTGGAGAATCCCGAGCTGAAGGCGCAGCGGGCGAAGGCAGGCGTGACCGATGCCCAGGCCTTTGCCGCACGGCTGCTGCCGGATCCGAGCTTCCAGGGCAGCTTCGAGAAGATCCTGTCGGGCCCGGATGTCTTCAACGCGCTGGGCGCGCAGCTTGGCCTCGACATTGCGCAGCTCCGCACCGCGCGTGTGACGCGCGAGGCGGGCGATGCGAGCAAGCGGCAGGTGCGGCTCGATCTCGCCTGGGCCGAATGGCAGGTTGCTGGGCAGGCCCGTCTGCAGGGGGGACGGATTCTCGCGCTGGTCGCCCAGCTCGCCATTGCGCGCACCAGC
>CZQE01000197.1_pt1 | contig 13622 bp, 13 predicted proteins | sample 734431 | NCBI WGS metagenome assembly CZQE01 (sample SAMEA3597869, study PRJEB11362) | hydrothermal vent metagenome | biome: marine hydrothermal vent biome; feature: marine hydrothermal vent; material: ocean water | place: Atlantic Ocean | collected 2010-09-19/2010-10-04
CGCTGCGGCAGCCAGCTTCGCGACATCGCGATGAGCGGTGAGCGCAAACACCTCGAAACGATCGGGCTCTCGCTCGATCAGGTCGAGCGTGGAGCTCCCGACTGATCCGGTCGCGCCGAGGATGGTAACTGTCTTCATGAATAGAATCTCGGAAGAATGACCAGCAGTGCGGCGACCGGCGCGACGGGCACCAGCCCGTCAAGACGGTCGAGGACGCCACCATGCCCGGGCAGGAGGGTACCGCTGTCCTTTACCCCCGCCCGCCGTTTCAGCCAGCTTTCGAACAGGTCCCCGCCCTGCGCCAGCACTGCCAGCACCGGCGTCGCCAGCGTCAAGCGCCAGGGTAGACCGTAGAATATGTGCATGGCCGCACCAAAGGCACCAGCCAGCAGGACGCCCCCGGCAAGGCCCGCCCATGTCTTGTTCGGGCTGATCAGGGGCGCCAGCTTGGGGCCGCCGATCGCACGGCCGCTGAAATAGGCACCAATGTCGCAGACCCACACCAAGGCAAGCGCCCAGAAGGTGAAGACGATGCCTTCTTCCTGCCGGCGGATCAGCAGCAGCGCGAGGATGGGCAATCCGACATAAACCGCCCCCAGAGCAAGGGCCGGGCGACGCTGCACGATAACGATGAAGAACGCCGCTGCTGCAATCAGCCCCAGCGCAAAGAAATTAGGCCCCGCGGCCATCGGCGCCATGATCGCCAGCGGCACGGACAAGGCAAACTGGGCCAGTCGCTTCTGCGACGCCGTCGCACCGTCGAGATCAGCCCATTCACCCATCATGAAAATGCCGAGTACTGAGCATAATACCCAGAATATCGCGTCCCCGAACCACAAGGCGGTGACGGCGACCGCGACCAAGCCAAGCCCGACGACCGTACGGAGCGCCAGGTCGGACGGTCGCTTAGTCGGTGATGTAATGTTCACAAGCCTCCGAAACGACGCTGGCGATTGCCGAACGCCGCCACTGCGTCGGCCAGGGTGGTCGCATCGAAATCAGGCCATAAGGTGTCGACGAACAGCAACTCGGCATAGGCCGCCTGCCAGAGCAGGAAGTTCGACAGGCGAATCTCGCCCGAGGTGCGGATCAGCAGGTCAAGCGGTGGCAGGTCGCTGGTGTCGAGTTCAGCCTCGATTGCAGCCGTGTCGATCGTCGACGGATCGATCGTGCCGTCGCGCGCCTTTTCGGCAAGACGCCGCGCCGCCGCGGCGATCTCTGCCTGAGCGCCATAGTTTAGCGCGATCACCAGGATCGGGCCGGTATTGGCCGCCGTCCGCGCGATCGCATCTTCAACCAGTGTGACCAGATCCGGCGAGAAGCGGCGATAATCGCCGATTACGCGCAGCTGGACATTTTCGCGCACCATCTCGTCCAGGTCGGTGCGGATGAACAGCCGCAACAGACCCATCAGGTCGCTGACCTCATCCTCGGGCCGGCGCCAGTTTTCGGACGAGAAGGCGTAGAGGGTCAGCGCCTCGATTCCCATCGCGCGCGCAGCGCGGGACACCCGGCGTACCGCTTCGACGCCCTGGCGATGCCCGGCGACGCGTGGCAGGTGCCGCTTCTTCGCCCAGCGGCCATTGCCGTCCATGATGATCGCGACGTGGCGCGGCAACCCCGCGCCTCCCGCCGGGATCGGTGCCATGGCGGGCGACGAGCTCACTTGCCCAGGATTTCCTTTTCCTTGGCCGCAGCGGCTGCGTCGATATCGGCGATCGTGCTGTCGGTCAGTTTCTGCACCTCGGTCTCGTGGCGCTTGCGCTCGTCTTCGGAGAAGACGCCCTTCTTCTCGTCGGCCTTCAGATTGTCCATGCCGTCACGGCGCACATTGCGCGCGGCGATGCGTGCCTTCTCGGCATATTGCCCGGCAAGCTTGGCCAGTTCCTTGCGGCGTTCCTCGGTCAGGTCGGGGATTGGGAGGCGAAGCGTGGTGCCGTCGACGATCGGGTTCAGGCCGAGCCCGGCCGAGCGAATCGCCTTGTCGGCGGGGCCGACATTCGACTTGTCCCATACCTGCACCGATAGCATGCGCGGCTCGGGTGCCGACACAGTCGCGATGGTGTTCAGTGGCATGTGCGAACCATAGACCTCGACGGTCACCGGATCGAGCAGCGAGGTCGAGGCACGGCCGGTGCGCAAGCCCCCCAGATCGTGCTTCAGCGCGTCGACGCTGCCGGCCATGCGGCGTTCGAGATCGACCTTGTCATAGGCGGCCATTGGCTTCCTCCTCTTCGTTTCTGACGATCGTCGACGTCCCCTCGCCTCGCAGCACGGCGGCGAGATTGCCTTCGCCGCGAATGTTGAAGACGACGATCGGAATATTGTTCTCGCGGCACAATGCCACGGCAGCGGCATCCATCACCTTGAGGTTGTCGGCAAGCACCCGGCCAAAGCTCAGACTCTCGTAACGGGTGGCGGTCGGCACGATCTTGGGATCGGCATTGTACACGCCGTCGACGCTGGTGCCCTTGAACAGCGCATTGCAGTTCATCTCAGCGGCGCGAAGCGCGGCCGCGGTATCGGTGGTGAAGAACGGGTTGCCGGTGCCGGCCGCGAAGATCACGATCCGGCCCTTCTCGATATGCCGCTCGGCACGCCGGCGGATATAGGGCTCGCACACGCTCGCCATCGGGATCGCTGACTGGACGCGGGTCTGGACGCCGATCTTTTCCAGCGCGTTCTGCACCGCCAGCGCGTTCATCACGGTCGCCAGCATGCCCATATAATCGGCGCTGGTGCGATCGAAGCCCTTGGCTGCCGCGGCGAGCCCACGGAAGATATTGCCGCCGCCGACGACCAGGCACAATTCATGCCCGGCCTCCTTGGCTGCCTTGATCTCGCCCGCGACGCGGTCGACAGTCGCCGGGTCGATACCGAACTGGTTCGGCCCCATCAGGACCTCGCCAGACAATTTCAGCAAAATGCGTTTGAAGCGCGGTATTGTCACAAGTTCCAACATGCTGAGGGCCGGGGCGGCGCAAACCTTAGTAGCGCGCCAGCGCGATGCCAAGCGATGATGCCGCCCGCGAACGGTGCAAAACCGATGCACCCTTCAGCCGAAAGCGTTATATCACAGCTATTTAAATAACAACATATAAGAAGGGCGAGGCCCGACAATGCCGAACCTCGCCCTCATATTCGGTATCGAAGCGATCAGACGCCGGCAGCAGCCGCGACTTCAGCCGCGAAATCGCTGACTTCCTTCTCGATGCCCTCGCCGAGCTGGAAGCGGACATAGTCCTTCAGCTCGATCGGCTTGCCGGCCGCCTTGGCAGCATTAGCAACGACGTCGGAGATCTTGGTCTTGCCGTCCATCACCAGCAGCTGGCTGACCAGCGCGTTTTCCTTGCGGTACTTGGCGATCGACCCTTCCACCATCTTGGCGACGATGTCAGCGGGCTTGCCCGATTCGGCCGCCTTCTCGGTCGCGATCGCGCGCTCGCGCTCAATGATCTCGGGGTCGAGACCGTCCTCGTTCAGCGCCAGCGGGAAGGCAGCGGCGATGTGCATCGCGATCTGCTTGCCCAGCGGCTCGAGCACGTCGGCACCGGCTTCGCTCTCGAGCGCAACAAGCACGCCGATCTTGCCGAGGCCCGCAGCGGCGGCGTTGTGCACGTAGGGAACGACCGCGCCCGACGTCACTTCGAGGCGCTTGGCGCGACGGATCGTCTGGTTCTCGCCGATCGTCGCGATGTTGTTGGTCAGGATCTCCTCGACGGTCTTGTTGCCGATATGCGCAGCCTTGATCGTCTCGATCGAATCGCCCAACTCGAGCGCAACCGAGGTCACGTCACGGACGAACGTCTGGAACTGGATGTTCTTGGCGACGAAGTCGGTCTCGGAATTGACTTCGACCGCTGCGCCCTTGGTGCCGGACACCTCGATGCCGACCAGGCCCTCGGCCGCGGTGCGGCTCGACTTCTTGGCAGCGGCGGCGAGGCCCTTGGTGCGCAGCCAGTCCATCGCGGCGGTCATGTCGCCGTTGTTTTCCGTCAGCGCCTTCTTGCAGTCCATCATGCCCGCGCCGCTCTTCTCGCGCAGGTCCTTCACTGCTGCTGCCGTGATCTCGGCCATGTCTCTTGTCCTCTTGTGCTTCGGATATGGTTGCGGACGGGGAAAGGCCTGCGCCCTACCCCGTCCGTATGTCAGTTCGGCGACGCTCAGGCGTCGAGCTGGCGCTCTTCCTCGGCTGCAACGGTCTCGTCGGCCGCCGGAGCGACGGCTTCAGGTGCCGCTGCGGGCGTGAAGTCGATCGCTTCGACCGGCGCGGCGGCAGGCGCCGGCTCGACGGTCAGCGCTTCCTCGACGGGCGGAGCCTCCATTGAACCGACATCGATGCGACGTGCCATCTGCTCATGGCCACCACGGGTCGCTGCGATGGCGATCGCCTCGCAATACAGGCGGATGGCGCGGCTGGCGTCGTCATTGGCGGGCACCGGGAAAGCGATACCGTCCGGCGACACGTTCGAATCGAGGATCGCGACAACGGGAATACCAAGGGTGTTGGCTTCCTTGATCGCCAGCTCTTCCTTGTTGGCGTCGATCACGAACATCACGTCCGGGATACCGCCCATGTCGCGGATGCCACCGAGCGAGAGCTCGAGCTTGTCCTTCTCGCGGGTGAGCTGAAGCACTTCCTTCTTGGTCAGGCCGTGCGTGTCGCCCGAAAGCTGCTCTTCGAGCGTCTTGAGGCGCTTGATCGAGTTGGAGATGGTCTTCCAGTTGGTGAGCATGCCGCCCAGCCAGCGATGGTTGACGAAATGCTGGCCCGAACGGCGGGCCGCGTCGGCGACGGGCTCCTGCGCCTGGCGCTTGGTGCCGACGAACAGCACCTTGCCGCCTGCCGCGACCGAGGCGTTCACGAATTCGAGCGCACGCGCGAACAGCGGCACGGTCTGCGAGAGATCAAGGATATGGACGCCGTTGCGGTCGCCAAAGATGTAAGGCTTCATCTTCGGGTTCCAGCGGTGGGTCTGGTGGCCGAAGTGCGCGCCCGTTTCGAGCAATTGCTGCATGGTGACGACAGGTGCCGCCATAAGGTAGTTCCTTTCCGGTTGTGCCTCTGGGAAGCGAGTAATCCGGATTGCTCCGGACACCGGCGATGTGTGCTTCCCATGCGGTGTGAAGGCGCGCCCTCTAGCTGAGGCCTTGTTGGAAATCAAGCATTGACAACAGGAACAACATGAGAACATAAAGTGATCGCAACAGGGACATGGAACGGAACGCAAGGCTCCGCGGTTCTCCGGCTTCGGTTTCTGCCCGCGCAATCAGGGAGTTGGGCAATGATGGCAGTTCTCGGCATGGTGGTTTTCGCTGGCGCCTTTGCTGCGGCAGCGTGGGTGTTCGCGTTCACGCTCGTTCCGGCGCTGCCCCGAATCGTGGCGTTGCTCCGCGGCGAGGCTGATCCGGCCCAAGCCGTCGCCCCGATGCTGACTCTCAGCGACCGCCAGCTTCGCGCCCGGGTTCGTCCGGTGCCGGCAGCGGCAATTGCGGCTCGGTCGCGGGCGTTCCGCGCAGCCGCCTGACCCGCCGATAGGCACTGACGCTGAACGGCATCGACGCCAGATAGGCGATGCAGACCGCCGTCAGCGTATGCCAGGGTGCCGAGATCAGCGCCGCACCGAGCAGCACGACGATCGCGATTGCCTCGAACCTTATGTTGTTGCGGAGCCTGAGCGACGACCAGCTATAGGTCGCGATGCTCGACACCATCAGCATGGCGATGATCGCGACCCAGGGCGCAACCAGCCAGGGCGAGCGCAACAACGGCTGATCGTTCCAGAAGGACAGATAGAGCGGCAGCATCGCCAGCCCCGCGCCGGCGGGTGCCGGGATGCCGGTCAGGAACCCGGCCGATTTATGCGGCTGCTCGGTCACGTCGATATTGGCGTTGAAGCGAGCGAGGCGCAGCGCACAGAATACCGCGAACACCAGCGCGACCAGCCATCCGAGGCGCGGAATATCCTTCAGCGACCAGAGGTAGACGATCAACGCCGGCGACACCCCGAAAGAGATGGCATCGGACAGAGAATCGAGTTCGGCGCCAAACCGGCTCTCGCCGCGCACCAGTCGGGCGACGCTGCCGTCCAGCCCGTCGAGCACACCGGCGATCATGATCATCGTCACCGCCATCTCCCACTGTGCAGAGATGGCGAAACGAATGCCGGTCAGGCCGAAGCACAGCGCCAACGCCGTAACTGCATTGGGGGCGACCGCGCGAAGCGGCAGGCCGCGGGGCGACCGCCTCCGGAGCGGATGCCTCACAGGGAGCCGCCCGCCATCTGGAAGCAGATCATTGGGCAATACCGGCCACTGCGCTCACGCCGGGGCGTCCAAGGACGGTCTCACCCGCAACGCTACGCTGGCCGAGTGAGACCTGGGGCGCGATATCGTCGGGAAGATAGACATCGACCCGGCTGCCGAAACGGATCAGGCCAACGCGCTGGCCGGTCGCGACCATATCGCCGGGCTTTACGAAGCCGACGATCCGCCGCGCAACGAGGCCGGCGATCTGGGTGAAGCCGATGCGGCGCCCGTCGCGGCTTTCGACCACGATATGCTGGCGCTCATTCTCCTCGCTCGCCTTGTCCAGATCGGCATTGAGGAATTTGCCGGAGATATAAACGACCTGGCGAATCGTGCCTGCGATCGGCGTGCGGTTGATGTGCACGTCGAACACCGACATGAAGATCGAGACGCGTATCAGTGGCGCATCGCCCAGGCCGTTCTCGCCGGCCAGCTCGCGCGGTACCGGCACGCGCTGGATCATCGTGATCAGCCCGTCGGCGGGAGCGATGATCAGCCCTTCCCCCTGTGGCGTGACGCGTACCGGATCGCGGAAGAACGCCGCCACCCAGACCGTAAGGCCGACCAGCGGCCAAGCAACGAACCAGCCGAACCACCAGAGCGCCACGAGCGTGACAGCGCCCGAGACGAGAACATATTTGCGCCCCTCGGGGTGCATGTCGGGAAGGCGCCATTTAATCGCGGGGGTGCCCGACGGCGGCGTGTCTGATGAAGCCATCGGCCCGGTCTATCTCCTGCGCGATCCCAAGACAATGACCGGGGCGGGATTGAAGGGGATCCGATGAGGCGATCGGCGGGCATCCGGGAGAGAAGGTCGCCACGACGATGTTGATCCGCGCCGACCTTCCTCCTAGACGCTCACCGAAACCTCCCCTCTGGAAAGCGAGTATCGATGGCGAAGATCAAGGTAAAAACGCCTGTCGTGGAGATCGACGGCGACGAGATGACGCGGATCATCTGGCAATGGATTCGTGAGCGCCTGATCCTTCCCTATCTCGATATCGACCTCGATTATTACGACCTGGGCATCCAGAAGCGCGACGAGACTGACGACAAGATCACTGTCGACAGCGCCCGCGCCATCCAGAAGTACGGCGTCGGCGTGAAGTGCGCGACGATCACCCCCGACGAGGCGCGGGTCGAGGAATTCGGCCTCAAGAAGATGTGGAAGTCGCCCAACGGCACGATCCGCAACATCCTTGGCGGCGTCGTGTTCCGCGAGCCGATCGTGATGAAGAACGTGCCCCGGCTGATCCCGGGCTGGACTCACCCGATCGTCGTCGGTCGCCACGCGTTCGGCGACCAGTATCGCGCGACCGACTATCGCGTCCCCGGCCCCGGCAAGCTGCGCCTCGTGTTCGAGGGCGACGACGGCACCGTCATTGACGAGGAAGTGTTCCAGTTCCCGTCCTCGGGTGTCGCCATGGCGATGTACAATCTCGATGATTCGATCCGCGATTTCGCCCGCGCGTCGATGCATTACGGCCTCAACCTGGGGTGGCCGGTCTATCTCTCGACCAAGAACACGATTCTCAAGGCCTATGACGGTCGCTTCAAGGACCTGTTCGCCGAGGTGTTCGAGAGCGAGTTCAAGGATCGCTTCAAGGAAGCGGGCATCGTCTATGAGCATCGCCTGATCGACGACATGGTCGCGTCGGCGCTGAAATGGCATGGCGAATTCGTCTGGGCCTGCAAGAACTATGATGGCGACGTCCAGTCGGACCAGGTCGCCCAAGGCTTCGGTTCGCTCGGCCTGATGACCTCGGTGCTGCTCACGCCCGACGGCAAGACGGTCGAGGCAGAAGCCGCGCACGGCACCGTCACCCGCCACTTCCGCATGCACGAGCAGGGCAAGGCGACCTCGACCAACCCGATCGCATCGATCTTCGCCTGGACCGGCGGCCTCAAGTATCGCGGCAAGTTCGACGGCACCCCCGAGGTGACCGAGTTCGCCGAACTGCTCGAAAAGGTCTGCGTCGACACGGTCGAGAGCGGCAAGATGACCAAGGATCTCGCGATCCTGATCGGCCCGGATCAGCCCTGGATGACCACCGAGCAGTTCTTCGAGGAGGTTCGCATCAACCTCGAACAGGCGATGGGAAGCTCGAAATAACGCATGGCAACACCGCCGCCGCATCCGGATGGGGTGCGGCGGCGATGTTCATGCCCTCACAGTCGCCCCTGATACGGGCGCGATATCGCGTGCCGGCGGCACAAACGCCCGGCTGACGGCAAACCGAACCGATAATCGACATATCGCCGTCACTCATCGGCTGACAAAGTCGTTTCGGCATGCCTAAATACCCCCATGGCGATGGGATTGGACAATAAGGGCTTCAGCGACGCACTCGTCATTCTTGGCGCTGCGGGACTGGTTATTCCGGCATTTGCCCGGCTGAAGATCAGCCCGGTGATCGGCTTCATTCTGGTCGGCCTGCTCGTCGGCCCTTCCGGCCTTGGCACGCTCGTCCACGAATATCCCTGGCTCTATTACCTCACCATCTCGGACGCGCACGCGATCGAGCCGTTCGCCGAATTCGGCATTATCCTGCTGCTTTTCTCGATCGGCCTCGAGTTGTCGCTGAAGCGCCTCTGGTCGATGCGGAGGCTGGTGTTCGGCACCGGCGCCGCCGAGCTGCTTGGGTCCGGCCTCATCATCGGCGTGGCCATCCATCTGACCGGACAGAGCTGGCCCGGGGCGATCGGCCTCGGCCTGGCGCTCGCCCTTTCCTCCACCGCACTTGTCCTGCCGATCGCGGGCACGAGCAGCCCGGTCGGCCGGTCCGCCTTCGCGATGCTGTTGTTCGAGGATCTCGCGCTCGTCCCGATCATCTTTGCGCTGGCGGCGCTCGGCCCGGGCGCGGGTGAAGGCTTGAGCGCGATCGCCGGCGTGATCATCGGCGGCATCCTGACGATCGCCGCGATGTTCATCGGCGGACGGGTGATCCTGCCGCGCCTCTTCGCCCAGGCAGCACGGACCAAGAGCCCGGAACTGTTCCTCGCCGCCTCGCTGCTCGTCGTGATCGTCGCCAGCCTCGCCACGACCGCAGTCGGACTCTCGCCCATCGTCGGCGCGCTGCTGGCCGGCGTGCTGATCGCCGAGACCGACTATCACAGCGAAGTCGAGGTGATGACCGCGCCGTTCAAGGGCCTGGCGCTCGGCGTCTTCCTGATCACCGTCGGCATGAGCCTTGACCTTGCCTCCATCATGGAAAACTGGCCCGCGCTCCTCGCGGCGATCGTCGCGGTGGTGGCCGTAAAAGCGCTGGTGACGTTCGGCCTGCTCAAATTCGCGGGCATCCGCAACGGGGTAGCGGCCGAAACAGGCCTGTTGATGGGCAGCCCGTCCGAAACCACGCTGATCGTGCTTGGTACGGCGGCGCAGGCGCGGCTGATCATGCCGGACACCGCGAGTTTCTGGCAGACAGTCACCGCCATAGGGCTGACCATCACCCCGCTGCTCGCCTGGCTCGGCCAGCGCGTCGCCCGACGGATCGAGCTGCGTGGCGGCAGCAATGAATCCGAAGCGGAGATTCCCGTGGCAGGGCCCGGCACGGTGGTGATCGGCTTCGGCCGCGTCGGGCGCATGGTGGCCGACATGCTCAAGGTGCATGACCAGCCCTTCATCGCGGTCGAGGCCGATATCGACGCGGTCAAGGCAGCGCGAGCGGAAGGATATCCCGTCATCTTCGGCGACGTCTCCCGGTCGGAACTGGTCGACCGGCTCAATCTCGGTCGTGCCAAGGCGCTGATCCTGACGATGGACGATCCGGTCCTGTCAGTGCAGCTCACCCGCCGCGTGCGGAGCTGGGTGCCCAACCTCACCATCGTCACCCGCGCCCGCGATACCGCTCATGCGGCGGAACTTTATCGCGCCGGCGCCACCGACGCCGTACCTGAAACGCTGGAAAGCTCGCTTCAATTGTCGGAAGCGCTTCTGGTCGATCTCGGCATTGCCGTTGGTCCGGTGATCGCCTCGATCCACGAAAAGCGCGACGAATTGCGCAAGGAGATCAAGGAAGCAGCCGACATGGTCCGCGAGCCGCGCCTGCGCCGCGCCCGCAAGGCAACCATCGAGACCTGAATCTTCCCAACAATGGCGATCAACCCTGGGTCGCCGTCCCGGCCACGACATAGAGGGTAATCAACATGCCAGCGAGCACGGCGCCGGGCCGATGGCTGCCGGTGCGGCTCCAGCCAAAGGTCATCACCGCTGCCACCGCCGCCAGTACGGGCACGAACTGGATCGCAATGATGGTCGACAGCGGATCGAACCCGGTTGCCAGCGTGCCTGTCGCGAAGAACGCGCCATAGACCAGAGCGAGCAGCACGGCGAACCCGCCGCACAGCACCAGCATGGGCGAGAGATAGCGCGCCACGCCACGGTCACCCGCAACCGTCAGCGAACTCAGCACCCTTCCCGTCATCAGGAAGGCGAACGTCATCGGCACGACGTAGATCAGCGCGATCAGCCATTGTCGGACGCTCGGCGGCTTGATCGCCATGATCCAGAAGCGGAGATCGGTCATCAGCACGCACTGAACCAATGCCAGAACCAGATAGGCGACCAACGTCACGGCGAGCGCGAGCAGGATCGTCCTTAGCCAATCAATTCCAGCTTCTCGTCCGGCCGGTCGCCGTCGCCCGAAGAGCCAGGTCAGCCCTGCCCCCACCAGCGCCCACACCGTCACCTGGGTCGTCACCGTCTGCGGCAGGAATGCCGTCGCCGGCACCAGCAGGAAGATCGCGATGAAGACCGGGAAGAAAATCAGCACCGGCACCACGGCGGCGATCGCCGCGCCACGCCACCATCGCGCGTCCCGGGAAGGCATCGCGGCGACGGGGTTGCCCCGCAGCGATGCAAAGAAGGGAAGCGCCAGCAGCAGATCGAACAGCCCCAACACCAATGGCACAAAGCCGAGCAGGCCAAGGCCGGTGCCAATCTCCTTCCAGAACCATATCTGATCCCCGGCCGGACGCGGATGGCCGCCGGAAAGCGTGCGAGCGAACCAGTCGGTTGCGGCGCCGATCGCTGCCGCCGATATATGATCGCCCGGATGAGTCGTCGACGGCTGCACCAGATATCGCGCCGTCCCGGCCGGGATCGAGCCATAGAGCATGCCTGGCTGCACCGCCTCCGGCGTGCCGAACAGCTGCTTCAGCTTCACGCTTTGCCCGACATCCATGGCACGCCCGGTACCCCACATCAGCTGCGAGAATTCGTCGTAGCGGCTATAGACCAGGCCCAGATTGCGCGGCCATCCGGGCGTGCCTTCCTTCGCATAAGGCGCACCGGTGGACGATCCCTCAAGCACGATCGCGCGATAGGCATCGGGCATCGCCGCGGCCGCGGCGAGCACAGTCCAGCCGCCCATGCTGTGCCCCTCAAGCCCGATCTGGTCTTTGTCGACGAAGGGCAGCGAGCGGAGATAAGCCAGCCCGTCCGGCCCGCCAAAGCCATTCGAGAATGCCTTGCCGCCGCTATAGCCATGGCCGGTCTGGTCCATCGCCAGCACGACATAGCCGCGCCGGGCGAACTCGATCGCAAAGCCGTCCTGCGTCTCGCGCGAATTGATATAGCCGTGCACCGCCAGAATGCCGGGCGCCAGCGTTGTCGGGGTTGCACTTGCCGGAACGTAGAGAAGCGCGCTCATCTCGGTGCCGTCGGCGCCGTTGAAACGGATATCGCTCATTCGAATGCCGCCGGAGGTCTGGATCGCGCTGGCGAGCAGCACCCCGCCCAGGATCATCACCATGCCGATCGCTGATAGCGTCCAGCGCGGCCATCGGCGGACCGTGGGCGGTTCGAAGCCGACCGAATCCTGCTGCTGGCTATCCATCGCATCCCTCCCCTTCGGGCGCGGTCGCGGGGCGCCGGCGCTCTCGGACGATGTCATGCGCCACCGCACGAACCGATGTCAAAGCCGCCCGGGCCGTTCTAAGAAGCCTCCATGTGTGTCCTGGCCTTTGCGTGGCAAGCGCATCCCCGCTGGCGGCTTCTGCTGGCCGGCAACCGTGACGAACTCCATGCCCGACCGGCTCAAGCGCTTGAGCGCTGGCAGGAGCCGGATCATCTGCTCGCCGGTCGCGATCTCCAGTCGGGCGGGACCTGGCTCGGCGTGTCCGAACAGGGCCGCCTTGCAGTGGTCACCAACCTGCGCGGCTTTGGCTTGCCCGAACCTGGCCTGGCCTCGCGCGGGGCACTGGTGACGGACTATCTGGCGGGGAACGGTGCTTATGCCGACGCGCTCACCGCTGATCTGTCGGCCTTCAATCCGGTCAACCTGATCGTGGCTGACCGGCGAGGAGCGCATTTCCTCTCGAACCGGCCGGACATCACGCGAAGCACCCTCGCCTCAGGCCTGTACGGCCTGTCGAATGGCCGGCTCGACGAGCCGTGGCCCAAGACGATGCGACTCAAGTCACGGCTGCTCGACTGGATCACCGGCGACGCCACAGACCCCGAACTGCTGTTCGACGGGCTGCGAGAACAGGTCCTGCCCGACATCGGCCTCGAACCCCACACACCTTCCGACGTGCCGCAGGAACCGCTTCATTCGCCGATCTTCATTCACAATCCGGTCTATGGCACACGGTGCAGCACCATCGTGGCAATCGACATGTCGGGACGCGGCGTCATCATGGAACGACGCTTCTCGGCCGACGGCGACGAGACTGGCAGGACAAGCCTGCCCTTCTCCTGGCCGGAATGACCGCAGGGTTCAGGCCGTTGCCTGCCCCTCCGCAAGGGCTGCCCTGATCGCGTCGATCGCCTCAGCGGCTTTCGATCCGTCGGGGCCGCCGCCCTGCGCCATGTCGGGCCGGCCGCCGCCGCCCTGCCCGCCAAGCACGGCGACCGCACGGCGGAGGAGATCGACGGCATTGTAGGTCGCAACCAGATCGTCGGTGACCCCAACCGCGATCGAAGCACGCCCCTCATTGACCGCTACCATTACCGCGACGCCCGACCCGATCCGCTGCTTGGTCTCGTCGACCGCGCCGCGCAGGCCCTTGGCATCGAAATCCTGGACGACCTGGCCGACGAAACTGACCCCGCCGACCTGCTCAGGCCCGGCCGCGGCGGCCGAGCCGCCGCCAAGCGCCAGCGCCTTCTTCGCCTCGGCCAGTTCACGCTCCAGCCGCCGCCGGTCTTCGACCAAAGCGGCGACACGTGCCGGCACATCATCGGGCGATGTCTTGAGCGCCGCCGCCGCGTCGCGCAGCTTCTCGTCGCGTGCGGTGAACCACTGCCGCGCCGCCTCGCCGGTCAGCGCCTCGATGCGCCTGATCCCGCTCGACACTGCGCTCTCGCC
>CZQE01000218.1_pt1 | contig 13622 bp, 14 predicted proteins | sample 734431 | NCBI WGS metagenome assembly CZQE01 (sample SAMEA3597869, study PRJEB11362) | hydrothermal vent metagenome | biome: marine hydrothermal vent biome; feature: marine hydrothermal vent; material: ocean water | place: Atlantic Ocean | collected 2010-09-19/2010-10-04
GAAGCCCTTCGTGTTCGGCGACACGCTGGACGCCTTCGCGCGAATCGGGCGAATCGGCAATTCGAGCCTGACCCAGCGATTCGAACTTTGCCATGCGCAGACCGGCGACCTGCACACCGTGATCGACATGGTGATCGTCAACGTCCACCTGCCGACGGGAAAACCGGTCCCGATCGATCCGGCGATCCGCGCCTATCTGGAAACGCTGCCCGGCTGACCTATTCGGCCGCCCGCATCTCGGGCTCGTGGACGACATCCTCGGCCAGCGCCCAGAGCAGGTCATGCTTGGTCAGCACCCGCCCGTCCCAGGCGCGCACCTCGATCGGGCCGATCGGCCGCATGTCGCGCGCATCGACCAGCACCGGGGTCGCCGGCATGCCGGTTTCCCAGCGCTCGCCCCATTGGCGCAGGGCGATCATCGTCGGCAGCAGGGCCGCGCCCTTCTCGGTCAGGCGGTATTCGATCTTGCGGCGATCCTCCGGCATCGCCTCGCGGGTCAGGATGCCATGCTCGACCAGCCGGGCGAGCCGGTTGGCCAGGATGTTGCGCGCGATGCCGAGTTCCGACTGGAACTCCTCGAAATGATGGAGACCGTTGAACGCAGCCCGCAGGATCATGAAGCTCCAGCGTTCGCCCATCGCCTCGAGCGCGGCAGGCAAACTGCATTCGCTCAGCTTCTCACGGATATGTCCGCCCATCTCAGTCCTCTCGACCCATGGAGCGTATCGCAATTCGCCCGTCATGGAAATGCCATATAAGTTTTCAGTTGCAACCTAAGACTTAATACACTAGGTAGTGTTTCGCAACTGGTTTCAAGGAGGACAAACAATGACCCGCATTCTTTCGATCGCCGCCGCGCTCGCCGCTTCCGTCATGATGCTCGCGCCCGTCGCGAGCAGCGCGCAGGGCCCGGAGGGCTACTACACGGCCACTCCCGTAGCGCAACCGACCAAGACGAGCTTCATCACCAGCAATCTCATGTGGAAGTGGCGCGACACCGCGTTCACCGCCAACAAGGCACCGGCGCGCGACAACATCGTGTGCCAGATGATCGTGCAGCGCGCCGGCGCGCTGAGCGCGTTCACCGCCGGCGGCCAGGCGTTCGACGCCGATGCCCTCGCCAAGTGCAACGCCCGCGCGAAGTGATCTCCCCCTGCCGGCCGCGGTTTCACGACCGCGGCCAGCTTTTTGTTGCAAAGCAATACATCGCGGCCCCATCTTAAGGCGTGCTGCGCCAATATGAACTTGTAGACCGGGTCCTCGACTATGACCCGCAAGCCGACGAGGCGCTGCTCAACCGCGCCTATGTCTTCTCCGTCAATGCGCATGGCACGCAGAAGCGCGCCTCGGGCGACCCCTATTTCAGCCACCCGATCGAGGTGGCCGGCATCCTGACCGAGCTGCATCTCGACGACGAGACGATCGCCACCGCGATCCTGCACGACACGGTGGAAGACACCGTCGCCACGATCGAGGAGATCGAGAAGCTGTTCGGCCCCGCCGTCGCGCGGCTGGTCGACGGCGTCACCAAGCTCTCCAAGATCGAGGCCCAGACCGAGAATGAGCGCGCGGCGGAGAATCTCCGCAAGTTCCTGCTCGCCATGTCGGACGATATCCGCGTGCTGCTGGTCAAGCTGGCCGACCGCCTGCACAACATGCGGACGCTCCACTACATCCCCAATCCCGACAAGCGGCGCCGCATCGCGCGCGAGACGATGGACATCTATGCCCCGCTCGCCGAGCGGATCGGCATGTACGAGTTCATGAAGGAGATGCAGACGCTCGCCTTCAAGGAGCTCGAGCCCGAGGCCTATGATTCGATCAACAAGCGCCTGCTCCAACTGAAAGAAGGCGGGGGGGACCGGATCGCCAAGATCGGGTCCGGCCTGAAGCTGCTTCTCTCCCGCCACGGCATAGACGCCGATATTTCAGGCCGCGAGAAGCACCCCTATTCGATCTGGAAGAAGATGGCCGAACGGCACATCAGCTTCGAGCAGCTTTCCGACATCATGGCGTTCCGCGCGATCGTGCCGAGCGAGGAGGCCTGTTACCAGACGCTTGGCGTGATCCACCGCCGCTGGCCGATGGTGCCGGGACGGTTCAAGGATTATATCTCGACACCCAAGCGCAACGGCTATCGCTCGCTCCACACCAGCGTGATCCATGCCGACAATACCCGGGTCGAGGTGCAGATCCGCACCGGGGAGATGCATGAGGAGGCCGAGCTGGGCCTCGCCGCGCACTGGGCCTACAAGCAGGACAAGGTCCGCCCCGAGACCCAGGTGAGCTGGATCCGCGACTTGGTCGAGATCCTGGACAATGCCGAGAGCCCGGAAGAGCTGCTCGAGCATACCCGCATGGCGATGTACCAGGATCGCATCTTCGCTTTCACCCCCAAGGGCGAGCTTCACCAGCTGCCCAAGGGCGCGACGCCGATCGACTTCGCCTATGCCGTGCACACCGATCTCGGCGACCAGGCGGTGGGCGCCAAGATCAACGGCCGCGTCGTGCCGCTGAAGACGAGCATCGAGAATGGCGACCAGGTGCAGATCCTGCGTTCCAAGGCGCAGGAGCCGCAGACCAACTGGCTGAGTTTCGCGATCACCGGCAAGGCGCGCGCCGCGATCCGGCGCCACCTGCGCCACAAGGAGCGCGAGGAGACCCAGTCGCTCGGGCGCAAAATCTATGACGAGATCGTCCAGCGCCTCCCCGCGCCGCTTGCCGCGGACGCGATCGACGCCGCGCTGAAACGGCTGAAGCTGGCCGACGAGGCAGCGCTGATGGAAGCGATCGCGCGACGGCGCATCACCGATGCGGAAGTGATGGAGGCCCTGATGCCCGGCTCGGCCAGTGCGGCCAAGGCGCGCGAGATGCCGCTGCAGACAAGCGCGATCTCGATCAAGGGGCTGACCCCGGGCGTCGCGTTCGATCTCGCCGAATGCTGCCATCCGGTGCCGGGCGACCGGATCGTCGGCCTGAGGCGGCCGAACGAGGGGATCGAGGTCCACACGATCAACTGCCCGCGGCTGGCCGAAAGCGACGATGCCGACTGGGTCGACCTCGCCTGGGGCGACAAGACCGAGGGAGCCACCGCGCGCATCTCGGTCGAAGTCAAGAACGAGCCCGGCGCGCTCGGCGTCATCGCGACGATCATCGGCGCGCAAAAGGCCAATATCGTCAACATGCGTCTCGACAACCGCGACACCGGCTTCCACACCAACACGATCGACGTCGAGGTGCACGACCTGCACCATCTGACGCGCCTGATCGCGGCGCTCCGCGCGGCTGACGCTGTAAGCGTGGTGGAGCGGGTCTGACGCGCGGCCAGTCAGGCAGATGGCACGATATAGATCAGTTAAACCAATATTATATTGTCAAATCAGCGATGATAGGAAGGTGGCGATAGCGCGACCGGGCCGGGGTTCAGCGTCACCCATGCCACGGCAAGCTCACACAGACGCCGTGCATCCCCGGTCCGCTGCTTTACCTCCGCAATGACCTGCGCCGCGCTGTGGAGTTCGGGCCCGGGCAGCGCCTTGCCCGAACCGACATGCGCGAGCCAGGCGTCAGCCATCGCCCGATACTGCGCATCCCAGTTCGCGCCGCCATTGCCGTCGAGTTCGTCAGCGATCCGCCCGGATATCCGGATCACTTCGCCCTGGACGGTCGCCGCGGCGCCGCTTGACGGCACCAGCAACGCCCAGAGCTGCTGATGCCGGTCCTGCCAGCGATCCGCCGTGGCGACGATCGGCGACCTGCCGTCATGCGTCGCCCGGCGCGGCACCGGCGGCACGTCGAACAGCGCATAGAGCCGATCAAGCGCGGCGCTGGCCGCATCGCGGCTCTCCTGATTGAAATTCGCGCGGTGAAATTCGAAGTCGGTGCCGATCCGGGTCACGAAATCCCGCGTGCGCTTGGTCGTGCGGGCGCCGGCATCGAGCAACGCTGCCGCAAGCGGCGCCATCCGTTCGATCTGCGCATTGCTGCATCGCTGAAGCGCATGTTCGAGTGGCGTAAAGCCATCCTCATCAAGTGCATCGACGTGCGCGCCATGCTCCAGAAGCTGCCTGACATTGTCCATGTGGCAGCCTGCCGCTGCTCCATGCAACGGCGTGCCGCGCCCGCCTTCGCCCCGATTCACATCGGCGCCGAGATCGAGCAGGACACCGATACGCCCCTGCCAGCTACGCGCGCGGGAATGCAGCGGGGTTTCGCCATAGGTATCACCGGCGGAAATATCCGCACCCTGCTCCGCCAGCCAGCGCGCCAGATCGTCCGGGCACGAAGCGAACGCGAGCGCGGTCTGCTTGAACACGCCACCACGCGCATCGAGCTCGCAGGTGTCAAACACCGCCTTTAGCCGGTCGAGATCGCCCTGTTCGAGCAGTGCCTCGAAATCCTTCGGCAAGAGCTTTTTCTTCTTTGCCACCGTCCCGGTCCCCGTGCTTCTTCGTATCCGGCGTTATTCCCGCGCCCCAGGTGTCGGTCAACCGGCCCGCGGGACGGATACATCTCAAGGGCGACCGCCCGAACGCCGCGAGTCAGGAGATGCCGGTTGCCTGCGGACAGGCCTTCCCCTCACCCACCACGCGGGAGGGGAGAAGCACGGCGCCGCCGCAATCTCCCAATGACGGGGGCGCGACTTGCCGCTAAACAGCGCGCCCATGCATCGCCCCGCGCTCTCCATCGTCGTCCCCTGCTACAACGAGGCAGCCTGTCTCGATATCCTGCACGCCCGAGTCTCCGCTGCGGCGCGGGCTGCGGTGGGCGAGGATTTCGAGATCCTGTTCGTCAATGACGGATCGCGCGACGACAGCTGGCCGACCATGCAGCGCATCGCCGCCGCCGATCCGCACCTCGTCGCGATCAACCTGTCGCGCAACCATGGCCATCAGCTCGCGCTGACCGCCGGGCTCGACCTGTGCGCCGGCGAGCAGATCCTGATCATCGACGCCGATCTGCAGGACCCGCCCGAGCTGCTCACCGACATGCGCAAGGCGATGGCCGAGCAGCAGGCCGACGTTGTCTATGCCGTGCGCCGCAAGCGCGAGGGCGAAAGCATCTTCAAGAAGGCGACTGCGGCAATCTTCTATCGCATGCTCGACCGGATCACCGACACGCCCATCCCGCTCGACACCGGCGATTTCCGGCTGATGACCCGGCGGGCTCTGGACGCCTTCCTGTCGCTGCCGGAACAGGCGCGCTTCATCCGCGGCATGGTCGCCTGGATCGGCTTCCGCCAGGTGCCCTTCATCTACGACCGGGCCGAACGGCATGCCGGCGAGACCAAATATCCGCTCGGCAAGATGGTCCGCTTCGCGCTCGACGCCGTCACCGGCTTCTCGACCGCACCATTGCGCTTCGCCAGCCATGTCGGCCTCGCGCTGACCGGCGCATCGCTGCTGCTGTTTGTCTATATCGCGGTCGGTTTCCTGACCGGCAGCGCGGTGCAGGGCTGGACCTCGACCATGCTGGTCGTAGTGCTGCTCGGCGCGGTGCAGATGTTCGTGCTCGGCATGATCGGCGAATATCTCGGGCGGCTCTATGTCGAATCGAAGCGGCGCCCACTGTATCTCGTCGCCGATATCGCGGGCCCGGTGCAGGGTCGGGCGACGCTTGGCTACCGGGCGGAGGCGGCCGACGTTGCCGTCAGGAGCGACGCTACCTCGACACGCTCGTAAGTCGGCCAAGACCAGGATTGGTTCACGCGAAGGCACAAAGATGCCGTGTTTTGGTCGACCGTCGGGCTTCGATATGCAGCCATTCCGGGCTGTCGCCGGGCAGTGCGGATGATCTTGATCGGCTTCGCGCCTTCGCGTGACAATCAAGCGCGGGGCATTGGCTACCCGGCCGGCGAGGCGAGCGTGATGATCGACACACCCGGCGAGAACGGCACGCGCCCCACCAGGTGACGTTCCAGGCGGAAAATCGCCTCGAACAGTGAATTGACGATCTTCGGCGGCGGCGAATCGTCGCTGTCGTCCTTGCCGGTCAGGCGGCCGGCCAGCCGTGCCGCCGCAGCCAGCGGGAAGAGCAGCGAATTGAAATAGCCGAGCTTCCTAGGCTCGAGCCCGGCCGCGCGGATCGCCTTGTCGAGCGACGCCTTGGAATAACGGCGATGATGGTGGTTCACCACGTCGTGTGCGCTCCACATCCATTGATGTGCGGGCACGGTGATCAGGATCTTGCCCCCCGGCTTCAGACACTCGGCCATCGCCTTCAGCGCTGCGACATCGTCCTCGATATGCTCGACCACGTCGAGCACGGCGATCAGGTCATAGCCGCCACGGTCGACACCGGTGAGTTCGGGCAGCGGCGCGGAGCCGACGGGCTTGCCCAGCCGCGCACTCGCGATCTCGCGCGCGGCCGGATCGATCTCGATCGCATCGACCGTGCCGAACGCAGCCAGCATCGGCAGATTGTGCCCGGTGCCGCAGCCGATCTCCAGGATACGCGCGTTCTTCGGCAGATTGCCCTCGCGCACCAGATAATCGGCCAGGATGTCGCGCCGTGCCGTGTACCACCAGTGAGTGGAGTCGTGCGCCGCCATGCGATCGTAGACGATACGGTCCATCTTAGCCGAATACCCATTGGCGGTTGAGCGCGAACGTGGCCAGCGGCGTCACCGTCAGCACCGGAATCATCGGCAGCCAGACCGGCCCGTGGAACAGCGGCCCGGTGATGATCCAGGTGAACGCGGCGTTGAGCAGCAGGCCGAAGCTTTGCACGAGGAAGAATTTGAGGTGCTGCCGGCCGCTCTGGTCACGGGTACCGTGACCCTTGAAGCTCCACGCGCTGTGCAGGAAGAAACCGGCGACCACCGCCACCAGGAACGCGGGCGGCACGGCGAGCACGGCAAGGTGCCCCCCGAAGACATAGAGCGCGAGCGGCATATAGACCGCGAAATAGATCACACTCGAGATTCCGCCCGCGATGCCGAATCGAATCAGCTGTTCGAGCAGCCCGCTCGCCCGCCAGGTCTCGATCTGTCTCAGTATCGCCGTCACGCGTGCCTTGCCCTTTACGCGCGCCGCACTAGAGCGCGAACGTGACCGAGGGAAGCCCTTTGCAAAACGCCGCCACCCATCCGCTCGTCCGGGAACTGGACCGATACTGGCTCCGGCTGACTCTGCTTGCCTGGCTCGCGGTCGTGATATGGTTCCTGTTCGACCGGTGGAACGCGATCCAGTGGCTGTCGCTGGGCGACACCGACGACAATATGCGCCTCGCCCAGGTCCGTGCGCTGCTGCACGGGCAGGGCTGGTACGATCTTCGCCAGTACAAGCTCAATCCGCCAGGCGGCTTCGATATCCATTGGAGCCGAATCGTCGACCTGCCGATCGCCGCGCTGATCCTGATCCTGAAACCGTTCGTCGGGGTCGCCGAAGCCGAGCGCCTTGCCTGCGGAATCGCGCCGATCCTGCCGCTCAGCATCGCGATGGTCGGCATTGCGGCGACGGTGCGGCGACTGGTCAGCGGCACCGCCTGGACGCTCGCGCTGGTGTTCCTGCTGGCTGGCTGCACCTCGACCATCCTGATGTTCATGCCCGACCGGATCGACCATCATGGCTGGCAGCTCGCCATGCTGAGCCTGACCGTCGCCGGCCTGGCCGATCCAAAGGGCGCGCGCGGCGGCGCGATCGTCGGCATCGCCAGCGCCGTCTCGCTGACGATCGGACTCGAGCTGCTGCCCTATGCGGCGATGGCCGGCGCGATCATCGCGCTGCGCTGGGTGTGGGACAGGAGCGACGCGCCGCGCATGACGGTCTATGCCCTGTCGCTCGCTGGCGGCAGCGCGCTCGGCTTCGCCCTGTTCGCCTCCAACGCCAACCAGGTGCTGCGCTGCGACGCGCTGACGCCGGTCTGGCTGAGCGTGATGATCGCAGCCGGCGTGCTGCTGTTCCTGCTCGGCCGGTTCAGCCCCGAACAGCGCTGGCTCCGCCTCGCCCTCGCCGTGGTAGCCGGCGCCGCGATCGTCACCGGCTTCGTCCTTCTGTTCCCGCAATGCCTCGGGCGACCCGAACAGGTCTCGCCCGAGCTCGCGCGCGAGTGGCTCGACAATGTCCGCGAAGCGCGGCCGATCTACCGGCACCCGTTCCGCACCGCCTTCCCGATCGTGGTCCTGCCGGTGATCGGCCTGATCGGCGCGCTCCTCGCCACCTGGCGCGCGCGCGGCACGGCGAGGGCAAGCGACTGGGTTCCGGTGCTGCTGTTCTGCAGCTTCGCCGCCGCGATGCTCCTCTGGCAGGCGCGTGCCGCGCCCGCGGCGCAGCTTCTCGCCGTACCCGGCGCGACCGCGCTCGGCTGGATCGTCCTGCCCTGGTGCCTCAACAGCCGGCTGCTGGTGGTGCGCGTGGTCGGTACCGTCGTCGCCTTCCTGACCGTGTCGGGGCTCTTTTCCGGCCTTGCGATCAAATATCTTCAGATCGACCAGCCCAGCAAGCGAGTCCAGATCGTCAACAATGCCAGCGGCCGCTGCCCGACGATTCCGGCGCTCGCCCCGCTCGACAAGCTGCCGGCGCAGACCATCTTCACCTTTGTCGATCTCGGCCCGCGCCTGATCACCGTGACTCACCACAACGCGATCGCCGGTCCCTATCACCGCAATGGCGACGCGATCCTCGACGTACAGCACGCGTTCAAGGGCACGCCGGAGAATTTCCGCGCGATCGCGAAGCGCCACGGCGCCACCCTGTTGCTGATCTGCCCGAACATGGCCGAATCGACCATCTACCGGTCGCGCGCGCCGGGCGGCTTCTACGACCAGCTCGCGCACAACAAGGTGCCCGGCTGGCTCGAGCAGCTGCCGCTGCCGAAGAAATCGCCGCTGCGCCTGTTCCGGATCAATTACGACGAAAAGCCGGCGCCTACAGCAGACTGATCCGCACCCCGTCGATCACGAACTGCACGGCGAGCGCCGCGAGGAGCACGCCGAGCAGGCGGGTGATCACCGCCTCGATCTTCACGCCGAGCACGCGCATGATCGGCCCCGCCGCCAGCAGGGCGAGCAGCGTCAGCGCCAGGATCGTCGCCAGTGCGGCGAGCACGACGAGCGACTTTTCCAGGCCATCGTTGCGGCTCATCAGCAGCATGACGCTGGCGATCGATCCAGGGCCTGCGATCATCGGCATCGCCATGGGGAAGATCGAGACATCCTCCACCTCGGGGGTCTCCGCGACTTTGGCAGCGCGGTCCTCGCGCCGCTGGGTGCGCTTCTCGAACACCATCTCGAGCGCGATGAGGAACAGCATGATCCCGCCCGCGATACGGAAGCTCGCCAGGCTGATGCCGAGCGCGCGGAGGAGATCCTCGCCGAACAGCGCGAAGACGAACAGGATCGCGGCGGCGACCAGCACGGCGCGGATCGCCATCGCCCGGCGATGCGGCGGCGACGCGCCCTTTGACAGGCCGGCATAGATCGGCGCGCAGCCCGGCGGGTCGATCACCACGAAGAAGGTGATCAACGAGGAGACGTAGAGCGCGATCAGGCCCCCGGTCATTGGGGAGCGGTCATTGCGCGGCGATCCGGTCGGCGATGACCGGTTTCATGGCGCGGCCGTCCCACAGCCAGACGTCGAAGGTCCGCGCGCCGTCCGGCGCGACATGCCATCGCCAGGCGAGCGTCCGGTCTTCCGACTGGCCTTCGGCGCTCTCGCCGTCCCGATAGCGCACGGCGGCGACGGTCGACGGGCTGCCCTTGCACGAGGCATGGCGGATCTTCGGCGTGTCGCCGGCCGGACGCGGCATGGCAAGGTCGTCGCCGCCGTCCATCGTCCATTTCCAGCCGCCGTCCGGCTGGCGCTGCCATATGGTGGAGAAATAGCCGAAGGCATCGCCCTTCGGCCTGGCCCATGGGCCGGTATTCACCGCCAGCGCCCCGTCGCACGAGACATAGCTGTCCGCCGCCCACCACATCAGCGTGGCGGGCGGATCCTTGCGATCCTTCAGGAACGCCTGTGCCTTGACCGGTCGCGGCGTGAACATCACCGCGTCCTCGGTCGCGAACCGGCGGAACGCAGCCCATTGCCCTTCCGACTGGGCGGCGCCGGCAAAGGCGCGCTCGGTATCGGCCGCAGTCTGCGGCACCGCGGCGGCGAGCGACGCGACGGCAGCAAGCGACAGGGCGAGAATCACGAGGCGTCCCTGGTCACAAGGCATCCCTGTCATAGGGAACCTGTGCCCGGCGATGCGCCGACAGCAAGGTATTGCGCAGCAGCACGGCGATCGTCATCGGCCCGACCCCGCCCGGCACCGGCGTGATCGCGCCGGCGACGCTGGCCGCGCCCGCGAAATCGACATCGCCGACCAGCCCGTCCTCGGTGCGGTTGATGCCGACATCGATCACCGTCGCGCCCGGCTTGATCCATTCGCCCCGGATCATCTCGGGCCGTCCCACGGCCGCCACGACGATGTCGGCCCGACGAACGATGCTCGACAGATCCTTCGTCCGCGAATGGGCGACGGTGACGGTGCAGCTTTCCCTGATCAGCAATTGCGCCATCGGTTTGCCGACGATGTTCGACCGCCCGATCACCACGGCGTCGAGCCCGGTCAGGTCGCCCAGCCGGTCCCTGAGCAGCATGACGCAGCCGAGCGGCGTGCAGGGGACGAATCCTTCAAGCCCGGTCGCGAGGCGCCCGGCATTGACCGGATGGAAGCCGTCGACATCCTTGTCCGGATCGATTCGGGTGGTAACCGCGCGCTCGTCGATATGCGAGGGCAGCGGAAGCTGGACCAGGATGCCGTCGACATTCACATCGGCGTTGAGCGCGTCGACCAGCGTGAGGAGATCATCCTGGGAGACAGTGGCGGGAAGGCGATGTTCGAACCCTTCCATGCCCGCCTCCTTCACCGCCTTGCCCTTGGAGCGGACGTAGACGGCGGAGGCCGGATCGTCGCCGACAAGCACCACCGCGAGACCGGGCGGGCGGCCGGCGGCGGCGGCAAATGCCGTCACCTGATCCGCGATGCGGCCGCGCAGGGCCAGGGCAAAGGCTTTTCCGTCGATGATGTCAGCGCTCATGGCGCCGCCTCATAATGGCTCGCCGCGATTTCCGCCAGCGATGCGGCGTCACCCGATATGAAGAGGCGTTTCAGCCGCGCCGTCTCGCCCGCCGTCAACCTGACATCGCGCTTCGGCACGCCGAAGGCCCTGGCGACAAGCGCGATCAGCGCCACGTTGGCGGCCCCCTCGACCGGCGGCGCCGCGAGCCGCGCGGCGAAATGCTCCTCAGTGCCCGCCGCGAGGCTGTCGCGGGAGGATCTGGGCGTGACGCGCACCGCGATCGCAATCCCGTCCGGCCGGAGTCCCCATGCCGGCACGGCTCAGATCGTGGGCGGCGCCTGGAGCTGCACGGCAATCGCCGGAACGATGATGTTGGACAGGATGTAGAGGATCAGCAGCACGACCAGAGGCGACAGGTCGAGCGCGCCGAAATCGGGCAGGATCCGCCGGATCGGACGATAAAATGGTTCGGTGATCTTTTTCAGTGCCTCCCAGATCTGGCGCACCGTCTCGTTATAGGTGTTGATCACGTTGAACGCGATCAGCCACGACAGGATCGCCTGGATCAGGATGATCCATGTGGCGACGCTGAGCAGTACCTGAACGATCGAGAGAAGGACCATCAAAAAGGCCAAGGTAGATCTCCGGGTCGAGTGGAAAGCCGAGCCTAGCGAAACGCATCCGTTTCGAACAGGCCCGTTTCAGCGGCGAACGAGCGTGCCCGCGCCGCGCCTGGTGAAGATTTCCAGCAGCATCGCATGGGGCACCCGGCCATCGAGGATGACGGCGGCGTCAACCCCGCCCTCGACCGCGGCGACGCAGGTCTCGAGCTTCGGGATCATCCCGCCGGTGATCGTGCCGTCAGCGCGCAGATCGGCGATGGCGGCGGGATCGAGATCAGTCAGCAATTCGCCCGACTTGTCGAGCACGCCGACCACGTCGGTCAGCATGAACAGGCGTTGCGCGCCGAGCGCCGCCGCGATCGCGCCAGCCATGGTGTCGGCATTGATGTTGTAGGTCTGGCCGTCAGTGCCCTGCGCGATCGGCGCGACGACGGGGATGATCCCGGCCGAGGACAGCGTGTCGATGATCCGCCGGTCGACCCCGACCGGTTCGCCGACGAAGCCGAGATCGACATGCCGCTCGATGCCCTGCAGGCGGTCCGGCGTGTTGCGGCCGACCTTCTCCGCCGTCACGAAGCCGCCGTCCTTGCCCGAAATGCCGACCGCACGGCCGCCGGCCTGGCCGATCCAGCTCACGATTTCCTTGTTGATCGATCCGGCCAGGACCATCTCGGCGATCCGCGCGGTCTCCGCATCGGTGACGCGCAGGCCGTCGACGAAGCGCGATTCGACCCCAAGCCGCTTCAGCATCGCGCCGATCTGCGGCCCTCCGCCATGGACGACGACCGGGTTGATCCCGACCGCCTTCATCAGCACGACATCTTCGGCGAAATCGCGCGCCGCCTCGGGATCGCCCATGGCGTGGCCGCCATATTTCACGACGAAGGTCGCACCGGCATGAAGCTGCATATAGGGCAGCGCCTCGACAAGCGTTTCCGCCTTGGCGAGCAGCGCGGGATCGGGGGAATGATCGGTCATGCGGGCCCCATAGCCATGAAGGCGGCGCGGTGAAAGCGTGGGACGACGCTAATCCCTCCCTCTCGTCCGGCGTGCCGATCAGCCTCTTTCGTCCAGGTGCCTGCGCAGCGCCTCCAGCCGATCGATCTGGCCGCGCACGCCGCCCTTGCCGCTGGCCCAGGCCCGTACGGTTGCTCCCTTGGTGCCGATCAGCCGGCGATAGCGCCGAAGATAGGCCCGGATGTCGCCCCAAAGGCCGTCGTCAGGGCGGCCATAACCCGACCGCACCTCGAAACGAGTCGGCACCAGCCCCCGCCGCAACGCGCGCCAGCGTTCGGCCCAGCCGCCATGCGGCGACAACACCGCCGCGAGACGCCCCTGCGCATGCGCGGACGGCGGATATCCGCCGAGCGACGGCAGCAGATCGGGCAACCTTGCGGCAAGCCGCGCGTCGGGCCGCCAGCCGGACAGCATGTCGGCCGGCACGCCAAGCGTATCCTCGACCAGAAACAGCGCGACCCGTACCGTCTCGGCCACGCGCCATTCCGCCGCGCGGTGCCACAGCAACGGCCAGTCGATTGGGAAAGCCGGCGCGCGCAGCAGCTCGGCCAGATCCCAGAGCTGAGTCAGCGGCGTCTCGAAACCGTGATGCTTCAGATGAAGGCACAGATAGAGGAACAGATCCTCATGGCTCATGACCCGGGCGCCGGGCGCCAGCGGATGCGCAAGAGCCCGGCGCCATATCGCCGCCCGGTCGACCGGACCGTCGTTGCGCGCCTCCGACAGGCGCCAATGCACTTCGAAGGGCATGCCCTGGCCGGTCTGCGGCACGTAGATCAGATGGTGCCGCTCCTCGAGCGCCAGCAGCTCGGCGCTCGGCGGCGCGCTGGTGACGAAGCCGTGCCGGGTGAAGTGCGCGTGATATGCCATCGCATCCTCGGCATGGACGAGCAGGTCGACATCCCCCATCGGCCGATGGCCGAGATTGCCGTAGAGCCGCTCGGCGAGATCGACTCCCTTGAGGAGCAGGGCGGGAC
>CZQE01000172.1_pt1 | contig 13506 bp, 7 predicted proteins | sample 734431 | NCBI WGS metagenome assembly CZQE01 (sample SAMEA3597869, study PRJEB11362) | hydrothermal vent metagenome | biome: marine hydrothermal vent biome; feature: marine hydrothermal vent; material: ocean water | place: Atlantic Ocean | collected 2010-09-19/2010-10-04
CAGCGGCCGCCTGGTTGGCATCGTTGCCGCCGGGGAAGATCGCCAGGTCACCACCAAGCACCGTTTCGCCGGCCGCGGGAATGCGGCCCGCGCGCACGACGAAGTCGGCATTGGCGGAGCCGGCGACCAGAATGCAGGAATCGGATTGGTTGCCCACGTCCCTTCCCTTGGCTCAGAAGTCGCGGTGGAACGTAAGAGATACCGTCCGCCCGCGGCCCGCAAAATAATTCTGGTAGATATCGATCTGCGACGAGCTCAGGAAATAGAACTTGTTGAACAGATTCTCCACGCCGAGCGAGACAGTCCCGATGCTGCCCGCCTTGACGTTCGCCGTCAGGTCGAAAAGCGTATAGCCCTTGGTATATTCTTTGATCGCCGGGAGGCGGCGACTGAAATAGCTGGTCGAGCCGAGCGACAGCGAAGCTGCGGGAACGAAGCGCCACGTCGCCGTCGTCGTGAGCTTGTCCGGCGATATATTGAGCACGCCGAGCGGCGTGTCGATCGGACTGGCCACACCATTGGCGGCCGAAGTCTTGCCGACGACGTGGCTGTAGACGACATTGAGGCGTACGTCGCTGGTCGGGCGCAGCTCGCCGCTCACGTCGAAACCGTAGATCGAGATCGGCCGCCGATTGAGGACATAGTCCTTGGTCACCGGATCGATCGCATAGGTCGAGCCATCCTTGGACTTCGATTGATAATAGGAAATGCCGAAGCTGCCGATCCCGCCACGCCAGTTGAAGCCGATCTCCTTGTTCTTGAAGATCACCGCCTGGAGTCCGATCAGCGACGTGACGCTGTTGCCAGCCGTGCTGACGTTGCGCAGCGGAATACCCACATTCGGTAGCGAAAAACCCTCGCTGTAGGTCGCGAAGGCAGAGAAGCCGCTACCGAACCGCCCAATGATGCCGGCGTTGAACAGGTCGGCGTTATATTTGAGCGTACCACCCTTCACGAACACGCTGTTGCGGTAATAGGTCGTCGTATAGTCGGCAATCTTCACGCGGCCGTCCTCATGGCGCCACCCACCGCTCAGCGTCACCGGACCGATATCATAGCTTAACTGCGCATATGGTTCGATGCCGGTATAGTTCATCGGCGGCACCCATACGCGATTGGTCTGGGCGAGGTATTGCTGCGTCTGGTCGTGAACGAGGTCGATGCCGAAGCGCAGCTCAAGGCCCTTGATCAGCAGATCCTGATAGGTGTCCGACGTACGCAAGCCATATTTCTTGGACAGAATCTCGGACTGGTCGAAGATGACACCGGTCGAGATGCGCGGATCCTGCTTGTCGATGAGGTTGTCGCCAGGAAAACGCATCTCCTGCTTGGCATAATAGGCCGTCGCCACCAGGTTGCCGCCCAGCAGACTGGTATTGCTGTAGTTCAGCGCGAATTGCAGGAAGCGGTTGAAATCGGGCTTGAACAGCAGCTGGCCGGTGACCGGATCGGTCGGCGGACCGGACTGCGCGGTGTCGGGAATACCCGTGGTCTGGTCGGTACCGGCCGCGGGGCGGACGCCTGCGACATAGTGGTAATTACCGTTCGCCTTCAGGTAGAAGAAGCTTGCCGTCGCTTCGAGGCGCTGCGAGCCATTATCGCCGAAGTCGTGGCCGACCTTGAGGAATAGGTCATACTGCTTCGAATCCGCCAGCGAACTCGATGCGCTGAGGCCGATGCGCCGGCCATTGGCATCATAGGTGATGCCGCGCGATAGGAAAGAGCCGGCAGCGAAGATGTCGATCCCGTCAGACTTATGGGCGATCGTGGCGCCCAGCTTCCACTGCGAGCTGTCGTCGCGGAACTGCGTGCCGAAGCGGGCGGTGACGCCGAGATGCGTGCCGTCCTGGGTGGCGCGCTTCGAGATATAATTGATGATGCCACCGGCCGCACCGACGCCTTCGGCCGCCGAGGCGCCCCCGATCACCTCGATGCGTTCGATCGTCCCCATGTCGGTGAAGGTCGCGTTGCGGCTGCCGTCGCGCAGCGGGGTCGATTGCGGAATGCCGTCGAACAGATAGAGCGCGGTGCGGCCGCGAAACGTCTCGCCCAGCGTGTTCATCGTCTGGTTCGATTCCGAATAGCCCGGCACGGTGCGCGCGAGAATCGCGGTGGCGTCCTCGGTAATGGTGAGCGAGCGCTGCACCTCGGCCGGCGTGATGACGGTGATCGCCCCGGCGATCTTGTCGACCGCCTTGGGCGAGCGGCTGCCGGTGACGATGACTTCGCCACGATCGGCTGCCATGTCCTGTCCATCGGCGGAACCACTCTGGCCACCATCGGCGACTGATGCCGCGGAATCGGCGCCAGCCTGGGCAAAGGCCGGCAGGGCAACGCTCGATAGCAAGGCCGCCGCAAGCGTCAGACGCGCATGATTAGTCATCGGATATCCTCCCCATACCTATTTTTTCCGGAGGGTATAGCGGTGCAGAGGCACGCAAAAGCGGCAGCCCGCTACGTTCACACATCACATTTTATGTGGTTCGCCCGCCAAGCCCGACTGCAGTTCTGGGTTGCCAGACCACAGTTTTCCTGCGCTGTGAACGCAGCATCAACGCGCTTTTCGCGCGCTACACACCAGCCGACCGCATCGAACACATCAACCGGCGCGGCGATCAGGGGAGAGTGTGTCGATGCGCAGCAAATTGTTCGTGCCCTGCTCGCGTCCCGAATTCTTCGCCAAGGCGGCGGCCGGCGATGCCGATGCTCTATCGTTCGATCTCGAGGATGCCGTTCCTGGCAGGGACAAGGCGACGGCGCGAGCGAACCTGGTCGAATGGCTGCAATCGGACGCCGCCGCATCGTCGGCCAAGCGCCTGATCGTCCGGGTCAATGCGCCCGATACCCCTTTCTTCGCCGACGATCTCGCCGCCCTGGCTGGCCTGCGCATCGACATCGTCAACCTTCCCAAGGCGGAATCACCAAACGTCGTTCGCGCCGTCGTCGCACGGATGGACGAGGTGAGCATCGCGGCAGACCTGCTGGTCACCATCGAGAATGCAAGCGGGCTCTCTCGCGCCGCAGCGATCGCCGACGCGAATCCGCGGGTGATGGGGCTGCAGGTCGGCCTCAACGATCTGTTCGCCTCGCTCGGTATCGATCGGAACGACGTCCGCCATACCCATGCCGCCTTGTGGTCGATCCGGCTGGCCGCAGGCGAAGCCTCGCGCATCGCCTTTGACGGAGCGTGGCCGGATCTGGCCGATGACGATGGGTTCCGCGCCGAAGCCGAACTCGCTCGCAGCCTAGGCTTTCTCGGCAAAAGCTGTATCCACCCGCGCCAGGTGACAATTGCCAACAAGGTGTTCGACAAAGGCGAAGATATGGCGCGCGCGCAACGCCTGTTAGCCGCCGCTGCGGAGGCCGAGGCGCGGGGCCAGGGCGCGTTCCTGTTCGAAGGTGCGATGGTCGATGCGCCGGCAATCGCGGCGGCGCGCAGAACCGTTCGCCGCCGGGGGGAATCGGCCTGATGCGCGGTCTGCTGAAAACATTGCTGGCCGCGTTCCTCTTGGCATGGATTGCGGCCCCCGCCTTCGCCGAACCGCCGGTATCGACCGTCACGACGCCGCTGCCGCCTCTGGCAACCGGCGAGCCAATCCTGCTCGGCGCGGTCGACGGCCATTCGATCGCGATCGATCAAAATGGGAAACACGCCTTCGCGTTCGACGGTCGCAACTGGTCGGCGATCGACGCCGGCCGAATCGCGATAGCCGGGAGAATTCTTGCTGTCGTCAGCGACGGCCGCCGTGCGGTCCTCCTGTTGGGGGCTGACGGCCTCGCCCAGGCACCGGTCATGCTCGCTTATTCGGGCGGCCGCCTCGACGGCCGCGCCCTGCCGCCGCTCCCCCTCCCCCTGCGGACGGCCACTGGCGCGTTCGAACCCGACGCGCTGCTGGTCGCCGGCATCGCCCGCGACGGCACGCCGCGGCTGTTTCGTCTGTCATGGTCGAAGCCGGACAATTGGCAGGCACTGCCGGCGTGGCCGGGAGGTGGCGCACCGGCCGCGCTCGCGGCACAGAATGGCGGCATCTTCGTCACGCTTGCGAGCGGGCAGCAATGGCGCTGGCTGTCAACGCATGGCTGGCATGCGGGTGCGCCGTCACCCGGCACGATCGTCCCCGGTTCGCCGCGTGCCATCGGCCAGGCGTATCTGCTCTATCTGATCGGCAATTCGGGCGGCACCCGCTTGTATAGCTATAGTGCGATCACCGATGCTTGGGCGCCGCTGGGACCGGCTCTGACCAAACCACAGATGGCCGCGGTAAGTCAGGGAGACGGCATCCTGTCGGCAGCGCGCGACGGCCGGGGATTGGCCTTCTCGGCGTTGACGCTCAAATCCGCGCGCCAGTCGATCTCGCCGATCGATATGGCCATCATCGCTGTCTACATGTTCGCGATGCTTGGCATCGGCCTCACCTTCTACCGCCGTGCCAAGCAAGGGCCGTCGAGCGAATTCTTCCTCGGTTCGCGGGCAATTCCCTTCTGGGCGGCCGGCATCAGCATGTTCGCCGGCAGCATCAGCTCGATCAGCTATCTCGCCGTCCCGGCGAAAGCGTTCGAGACCAATTGGGAATACATCATGTCGAAGATGACGACGGTGTGCGGGCTGATGTTCGTCGCCATCTTCGTCGTTCCGATCTTTCGCCGTCTCAATCTGGTCTCGGTCTTCAACTATCTGGAGCAGCGTTTCCACCCCGCGATCCGCCTGTTGTCGAGCGCCTTGTGGATCATGATGCAGATAGCCGGACGGATGGGAATCGTGCTCTATCTGCCGGCGATGGCGATCGGTACGATCACCGACACCAATGTCGTCGCCTGCATCGTCGTCGTCGGACTGTTCACCATTGTCTACACAGCGCTCGGCGGCATGCGTGCAGTGGTCTGGACGGACGTCTTCCAGGTGCTGGTGCTGACCTGCGGCGCGCTCTTCGCCATCGGTTTCATCGTCTGGCAGATCGGTTTCGGCACCGTGGTGGACACGGCAGCCGCATTCGACAAGACCAAGATGCTGAACTTCAGCTTCGACATCACCCAGCCGACAGTGTGGGGATTCCTGGTGCTGGTCCTGTTCGACGTAGTCCTGACCTTCCCCAAGGATCAGGTACTGATGCAGCGCGTGCTGGCGACGCCGTCGGAAAAGGCGGCAAGCCGATCGGTCTGGCTGTTCGCGGCCGTGCTGCTGCCCAGCGCCTTCATGTTCTACATGATCGGCACGGTGCTGTTCGCGTATTACCGGGTGCATCCCGCACAGCTCAATCCAATGCTGCCGATCGACACGGTTTTCCCGTCCTTCATCGGCACCGAGCTGCCGCACGGGGTGGTCGGGGTGATCATCGCGGGCTTGATCGCCGCGGCGATGGGCACCCTGTCCGGAATCATCAACAGCGTCGCAACGCTGCTGTCGGTCGATTTCTATGATCGCCTGGTGCCGGGGCGCAGCCAGCGGCAGATCGTACGCTTTGCCGAGATTTCCAGCGTGGGGGTCGGCCTGATCGGAATCGGAATCGCGATCATCCTGTCGCGGCTCGACATCCATTCGCTGCTCGACCTCACGATCGAACTATTCGGGCTGTTCGGCGGCAGCTGCGCGGGTGCCTACACGCTCGGTCTGTTCACCAGGCGCGCCAATTGGCAGGGCGTCGCGATCGGCATCGTGCTCGCCTCGATCATCACGCTCGTCGTTTGGATCTTCAGCCTCGTCCACCCCTATCTGTATCTCGCGCTGGCAATCGCCTCCTCGATCGTAATCGGCTATGTCGCGAGCTTTCTGTTCCCGCCGCCCAGCCACTCACTCGAGGGGCTGACGATCTTTTCGCCGCGCACCGGTGGGATCGAAACCGAGGAGTCAGCGCTATCGATACAGGCTTCCTGAAGACGTTCGTCACCGTCGTCGATCATGGATCGATGGCCGCCGCCGCGCGCGTGCTCAACATCAGTGCGTCAGCGGTCGCCCAGCAACTGCACGCTCTTGAGCGCGAATTGGGCGCGCCCTTGCTGTTGCGCGTCGGCCGCACGATGCGGATGACTGAGGAAGGTGCGCGTGTCCTTGCGCCTGCACGCAAGCTGTTGCGCGACGCGACCGACCTGCGCGGCATCGCACAGGATGGTGCGGTGACGGGCGAACTGTGGCTTGGCGCCTGCACCACGCCATTGACCGGCCTGCTGCCCGACATCCTGGCGGGCGTGAGCAAGAAGTTCCCGCAGGTGAATATCCACATTCAGTCGGGCAATTCAGCGCAACTCTTCGTCGATGTCGAAGCGGGAAAGCTCGATGCGGCGCTGGTGCTCGAAGCGCCCTATCCGCTGCCCAAGACGTGCGACTGGCTGCTCCTCCGCGAGGAACCGCTGATCGTGCTGGCGCCACGCGCGCTGGCAGATCGCGATCCGCTGGCGTTGCTGCGCGAGGAACCGCTGATCCGCTACGACCGCAATCAATGGGGGGGCCGGTCCGCCGACGTCTATCTGAACGAGCGCGGCATCGTGCCGCGCGAACGATTCGAACTGAACGCCCTTAATGCAATCGCGATGATGGTCGATCGCGGGCTGGGCGTATCGATCGTGCCCGATTGGGCGCCCCCATGGCCGGAGGGGATCGATATCGTCCGGCTACAACTGCCTGAACGACGTGTGGGCCGGCGCATCGGCATCGTCTGGTCGCGCTCCAGCGTGAGGACCCGACTGGTGACGGTATTGCTGCAGGAAAGCGAACGCCTCGCAAGTGCACAAGATCGACCTTCAGGGCCGCAACCGAGCCTATTGGATGGAAAGCCCTGATCGTCCGCCGCCGTCGGCCATCGTCATTCGTCAGCGCGCTGGCTGACACGAACCCGCCAGGAATAATGGTCCGGCTCCTGCGCCGCGCAACCGGGGTTGCGGAAATGCTGGGTCAGCGATTGACGCCAGCGTCCCGTCGAGTTCCCCGTCGTCATGTGCGGAGTCGCGCTATGATGAAACGTCACGCTGCCCGGCTCGATCGGGCAGACAACGACATCGCTGTCGCCTGGGATTTCGCACACGAGCAGATCGCTGGCCATTTCAGGCGGATTGCGGTGTTCAAGCAGATTCCCGTGTCCACCCCGAACGAAGTGCATGCAGCCATTCTCGATACCGACAGCGTGGAACGCGGTCCAGCAGGTCACGCCGCGATTCTGCAAGGTTCGCCCCCAATAGGCCTCATCCTGATGCCACGGCGTGGGCGCTCCGACGCCGGGCGGTTTTGCCAGAAACTGCTCGTACCAGAACGCCATGTCCTGCCCCATCAACGCTCCGCCGAACCGGGTCGCCCAGCTTCGGAAGCGGGATCTCGGCAACCAGGGGAACAAGCGATCGACACCGCTCTGAACGATGCGGAAGCTGCGCTGACCGAGCGGTTCGTCGCGGCGCCAGTCCCAATCATTTCCCCAATCCGCCGGACGTTCGATCATTTCCGCCCCCATATCTGCGAGCGCCTGCTGCTCGACCGGGTCGATCGCCTCGCGAACGACAAGAAATCCGTCCTTCTCGAACTGAGCGATGTCGTCTTCGGTAGGCTCCGGATAATACATGACTCTCTCCCAATGGATGCCCGTCGCGGTGAGCCTTCACCCTAGCCGCCTGGGAGGAATCGTCTTTATCTGCGGCGTGCAATGCGTATCCCAAACGATTATGCTGACTGCATGACCGCAGGAGGCACCGCTTCGACGGACACCACTGACTATGCTCTGGCCGCTATGCTGTCGCCCTATGTGCGCGGCGCGCTCGAACACTGGCGGGGCCCATGGCATATCAAACGCTGGGTCGTGCTCGACTATCTGCTGGTCTATATCGTATCGGGGACCGGGCATTTTTCGGTTGGCGACAACGCTTTTGACGTCGGTCCGGGCGACCTGATCTGGATCCCGCCCGGCGTCCTTCACGAAATGCGTGGCACATCCCCAGCCATGTTCGTTGCCTATCTGCACTTCGATCTGGTGCATGATGCCGAGCGAAGCCCGCGCGTGAGGAGCGGCGCCAGATATCCGCAAGGCCCGCATCCCGACATGCATCCGGCCTGGGCATGGGAACCGATCGCGAGTTGGAACGGCCTGCTGCCCGTCGTCAACGGTTCGGCGATCTACGCGTTGATGCGGCAAGCGATTGCCGAGCATCGCGGAGCGCGGCGTCCGCTGCGTATCTCAGGTCTTATGCTTGAAACCTTCGGCGAAATCGCGACTGGTTTGTCGGCCTCGGCTGCCAGTGCAGGCGCGCGCTGGCCAGCCATGCGCCGCGCCGCCGAGCGAATCGTGGCGACGCCGGAGGCAGCATTGGACCTGAAGTCGTTGGCCCGCGGTGCCCGGTTAAGCGAGTCTCATTTCCGAAAGCTCTTTCGGGAAACGCATGGAGAAAGCCCAAGAGAAATGCAGACTCGCGCACTCATGCAGAAGGCTGCCGAGTTGGTGCTTCATTCCAGTTGGAGCGTCACTGAAATCGCCTATCAGCTCGGGTTCAGCACGGTTCACAATTTCTCCCGCGCATTCAAACGCGAGATCGGCGTCTCCCCGCAGGGCTACCGACGGACGTCCGGCTGATATCGGTCGAAGTCCGGCTTGCGGGCGAGCGGCACTGCCCTCCTCTCAAATCAAGCTGGGACATTCCAGGTATCTTCATGATCGTGTCGGCGAACCTGAGACGCGCCATGACCAGCCGGATCGGCAGGCCGGCGCGAAGCCGCGCACGATCGAGCTGTGCCTGAGCGCGTGGGCATGGTCGTCGCAGGGAGCCCGGCGTCCTCGACCGCCTGTTTCCATTTCCGGCTCATCTCGGATGGCGCACGAACTGAAGCACGAGTTCGATTCTCGCAGGAGTCACAAACCTTTTTAATGACTTATGTTCAATGAAAAGCGGTGGTAAACATCACCAACAGAAATCCCCGGAAACACCTGGATATCAGGGGACGGATTTTATTCTTTGGGATCGGCTTGGCGGGCCGCTCGGCCGATTTGAGACGATGATCGCGATGCTCAGCGCCGATTCTCGTCTACCTCCCGCCATACAGCCCCGAGCTCAATCCGATCGAGCAGGTCTTCGCCAAGCTAGCGTCTGATGCACAAGGCCGCCGAGCGAACCCACGACGCAACTGGCGACGCATCGGATCCTTGCTCAACACCTTCAGCCCAACCGAATGGCGCAATTACCTGCTCAACGCCGGATACGGATCAAGATGATGTCATCCGACTCTAGGGTTGTTGATCGTATCGGTTGAACCATCCGATGATGGCCTCGACCCTCGATGCGGACTGACTCGGACGAGCGGCCATTTCGTGGAACGCATCCGGCACCCTCAACAGGCCGGTCGGGACACCGCGATATTGCAGCGCGCCATAGAATTGCTCGGCTTCCGCAATCGGCGTGCGCACATCCCTTTCGCCAACGACCATCAGCGTCGGTGTTTTGACATTCGCCACCAGCGACAGCGGCGAATGCTTCCAATAGCCCTCCGGGTCCTCCCAGGGCGTCCTGCCGATCCAGTTGCTCATGACTTTGTAGCCGGCGTCCGAAGTCAGCGCGAGACTGGTCCAGTTCATCGCGGGGCGCTGCGACGCCGCGGCGCGGAACCGGTTCGTCTTGCCGACGATCCAGGCGGTCATGATTCCGCCTCCCGACCCCCCGGTCACGAACAGACGGCCGGGATCGGCATATCCTTGCGCAATCGCCGCATCCACGACACTCATCTGGTCGCTATAATCGACGCCGGGATAGTCGCGGTTGATCGCGTTGGCGAATGTCTCGCCATAGGAAGTCGAACCCCGCGCGTTGGCGTACACGACCACATAACCGGCGGCCGCGTAGAGTTGATCGTCGGTCGAGAAATACGGGCCATAGTGCAGGAACGGTCCCCCATGAATCTCCAAGATCATGGGATATCGACGTGAGCGGTCGAAGCCCGGTGGCGTCAGTATCCAGGCGTCGATCGGCGTCCCGTCGGATGCGATCACCTTCAATGGCGCCAACGCACCCAGCGATCGCTTGTCCAGGAGCCCGGCGTTGAGCCGGGTCAACCGCTTGGCGACGCCATCGCGAACGATCATCACGTCGGCCGGGTGATCGGAACCGCCCTGCGGGATAGCGACGGTGCCGTCCCGCGCGACCGAGAACGCGCCACCACTATAGGGAAGATCGAGGCCGCTATCGGCCAGTCCTTCCGCTACTGGGCGTACGGTGCCGCCTAGTTCGAACCGGACCACCTTGTTGACGCCCCGGTCCTCCAGCGAAGCGTAGAGGCTGCGTCCATCCGCTGCCCAGACCGGCGCGCTCAGGCTGCGGTCAAGACTTTCATGCGCGACACGGACATGACCGCCATCCATATCCATCACGTAGATCTGGCGATTTTCGTACGGACGACGACGATGATCGTCATAGCCGCTAAAGGCGATTGTCCGACCATCGGGTGAGATGGCCGCAGAGGCCGCCGGACCGTCAAGCTGGGTCAATCGTGTCAATGCGCCCCCGGCAAGTGACACCCGATAGATCGCGCTGCGATAGCTGTCGGTCTCCCAGCCCCGATCGCGACGGCCGGTGAAGATCAGCGACAGGCCATCGCTTGCCCATGACACGGGCCCGGCATCATCAAATGGCCCAGTAGTCAGTTGCCGCAGTTCGCCTCCGACCAACGACACCATGAAAACATGATCATAGCCGGGCTCGAGATCGCCCTTCCCGTCCTTGTGATACATGGCGCGGGTCGTAAGCGTGACCGGCGGCGCCCAATCGGCGCCCGCGGGCTTGATCAGGGTCGTTCCGAGCGTCTCCGGCGGCGCGGAGGCATGCATGATGAAGGCGATCTTCATACAGTCGGGCGACCAGGACACGGCTGAGGCCGGGCTGGCCAGCGTGGCAATCCGAACGATCCTGCGCGAGGCCAGAGTATAGGTGAACAAGCCGCGCGCCTGTCCCTTTGGCGAGGCCGTGAATGCCAGCAACTTGCCGTTCCCGCACCAGCGCGGCTGCGCACCCCCGACGGCCGCCATACCGCCGAGCGGCCGCTGCACGCCGCTGTGCGTGTCGACCAGCCAGATCGATTCCAGCCCCTCATCGGCCATGACGTCGTTGGCGATCCGGACATAGGCGACCAGATCGCCGTCAGGACTGATTTGCGGATCGCTTGCCTGGGTCAGGCGGAAAACATCCTGAGCCTGGAACCTGGCAGGCGCCGCTGGCGCTCCTGCCATCGTCACGCCCGACACCGCAACCAACCCCGCCGCAACCAGGGCGCGAAATACCGCCATCGATCTTCCCCTTATATGCTTGGCGATTCCATCAAGGAACAATCATCTTGCAAGACGGGTCGCTCACGATCGGGCAGCGCCCCCCCCAATCCGAAAATAGAACAACCCGCCGCTATGAACACAGTCGGCTAAGTCCGAGGATGATAGCGATCCCCGAGCTGGTCAGCCGTTCACATATCGACCTTGAGCGACAGCGAGTAGACCCGCGGCCTGATGAGATAATAATCAGCGTAACCGTCCGTCCCGCTTCCCGTCGAATAATAGCTATAGGAGGCCTGGGAGATGCCCTTCGAATTGAACAGGTTCGAAACACCCAATCCGACCTCGAAGCGCCCCTTCGACACCTTCGCACGCAGGTCAGCCGTGGTGTAAGCGGGCAGCATGAGGGCACTGTCGATCTGTGCCTGGCGGCTGCCGGTATAGCTCAGCGTGCCGGAAAGGCTCAGTTGCGTGCCCGACGGTCCCGCCGTGACGAATTCAGGCTGAAAGCTTGCCTGCAGCTTCGGCGTACCCGGCAGGCGAGTGCCCGCGGGAACCTCGAAATTGCCGGTATAGCCGCCCGCGACGTCCGTCGCGAAGTTGCGGGTACTTTGGAACGGCGCCTTGGTTTTCGCATCGGTGTAGGTCATGCTGCCGTTGAACCGCAAAGCCTGGACCGGGCGCCACCGTATTGCGAGTTCGACGCCCTTCGACACGGCCTTACCCACGTTCGAGATGATCAGGAAACCATTCCGATCGGCCGATGTAATCTGGGGATTCTGCCAGTCGATATAAAAGGCGCCGACATCCAGGTTGAGCGTCGAGGTCGGGGCCAGCCGAATGCCGGCTTCATAGTTCCAGAGATTGTCAGACTTGTATTCCGCCGCCCCCGGCGCCGTGTTCACACCACCGAACCTGAAACCCTTCGCGGCCAGCGCATAAAGCACCGTGTTGCCCGGCATCCGATATCGCACCTCGAACTTAGGCGTAAAGCCGCTCTCGGTATGCGTCAGCGACCGGCTATTGGCGCTGGACGCGAGCGCGGCCGTCCGGACCTGATCGAAGCTGACGCTGGTATGAAAATACCGCCCGCCAGCACCGAGTTCCAGTCCACCGATATCCAGTTCGACTTCACCGAAAACGGCGCGCTCTTTCGCGATGCCCGTACGCGAGACGTTGAAGTACAGATCGCGATAGACCGGATCGTTCGCACCGACCAAGAAGACGTTCTGCGTCCGGTGAAAATTCACATCCTGACCGAAGACACCGACCAGCCAGTTGAACGTCCCCTTTTGCGCGGAGGCCACGCGGAATTCCTGCGAGAAGCCGTTGGAGCTTCGGGCCTCGATGTTCCGCGCTTCCTTGACCTGCGGGAATGGCCCGAAGCCCAGAAAATCCTGTGAAGGAACATCGATACCGGTGGTGACATCCGGCACGAGCAGCCGGGTGAGATCGCTGTTTGCGTTTCTCGTCTTGCTCTGATGCGCGGTCAACGAGGTCAGCTTCACCGGCCCGAGGAGATAGTTCACCTCGAGCTTCGCCAGGCTGAACCGAGATTCGTAGGACGAGGGGTGACGTGAATTATAATAACGCACATCCGGCCCCACCGAGGCCGACGTATCGCCCTGATGCGACTCCTGGTAGATATACAGGGCGTCGATCGTCAGCCGATCGTCAGGCCGGTACAGCGCGAGGACGCGACCACCCTTCACCGATCGACCATTCACGTTCTTCTCGTTCGTCCCGACATTGTCCTGATAGCCGGGATCATTCTGATACTGTCCGACGAACCGCAGTGCGAATTTGTCGGTAGCGACCGGGAGATTCAGCGCGGCATAAACCGAAGCCTGGGCTTCGCCGCCCTGCGCGACGTCCCCGGTCACCATCATCGAGCCGCCGATCTTCGCAAGGTCGGGTTTCTTGAACGTGTAGTTGACCGCGCCGCCCAGGGAACCCGAACCATAGAGCGCGCCCTGCGGGCCACGGAGCACTTTCACCGCATCGAGATCAAACGCCGAAATGTCAGGCGTCGACACATATTGGAACGGGTCGGTGAACGGCACGTCTTCGATATAGATTCCGGTCGGCAACTGCCCGACGCTGGTGTTGTCGGACGACGTGCTGGTGCCGATGCCGCGGATCGACAGCAACGAGCCATCGGCGGATCCCTTGTTGAACTGAACGCCGGGAGTCAGCTTGAAGATATCCTCGGCATCCTTGGCACCCGTCTTTGCCAGATCCTCTGAGGAAACGATATGGACCGTACCCGCTATATCTCGGACGT
>CZQE01000134.1_pt1 | contig 13426 bp, 12 predicted proteins | sample 734431 | NCBI WGS metagenome assembly CZQE01 (sample SAMEA3597869, study PRJEB11362) | hydrothermal vent metagenome | biome: marine hydrothermal vent biome; feature: marine hydrothermal vent; material: ocean water | place: Atlantic Ocean | collected 2010-09-19/2010-10-04
CGCGCCTGGATCCAGAAGATCCAGGCCGTGTCGCTGTCGTTGATCGCTTCGGCCTGCAGCGCCGCGCTGCGCAGCGCATCGGCGATATCGAGCGGCGGGGCATCGGGTACTTCCCGATAGAGGCCCAGCATCTCGGTGATCGCCGTGCCGGCTTCGTCGGCGCGGCCCGCCTCGACCAGCATGTCGGCGACGTGACGGACGGCATCGGCAAGCGCCGCGGCATCCCCGACATCGCGCAGCAGCGCCACCGCGCGGCGCTGGCGGGTCAGCGCCTCATAAAGGTCGCCCGCCTCGCGCAGGCGTTCCGCGTCGCGGGCATAGGTCTCTGCCTGTGCCCGCGCGTCGCTCATCGCCGCGCGATCAGATAGTTCAGGCGGGCTGCCGCGATCGGCTTGCCGCGGTCGTCCTGCCAGGCGGTCGCCTCGACATTGGCGACTCGCGTGCCGAGCCGGGTGACCACCCCCTGCGCGCGGGTCGGCTTGTCGCGCCCGCCACGCATGAAATCGACCGTGACGTTGATCGGCTTGATCCGGCCGCCGCCCTCCTCGGCCAGCGCCTGGCGGACGGCGACGATCGCCGCCATTTCCATCAGCCCGCTGATCGCGCCGCCGTGGAGGAAACCCGGCCGGCCGAGCACGCCTTTCTCGAACGGCATGATCAGCACGCTCTCGTCATCGGGATCGACGCTCAGCCCGAGCAGGTCGGCATAAGGCGGCAGCGTCACAGATAGCCCTCCGGCGCCATGAAGGTGCCCGCGACATGCGCGAGCGGATCGGCCGGATCGCCGTCATGCGCCTGGCCGCGCACGAACGCGATCGAGCGGGTGATGCGATAGCATTCGCCACGCCCGATCACCGTCTTTCCCGGCGTCGCCGGCCGGAGATAGTCGACGCGCAGGTCGAGCGTCGCGTGCGGGCGGAACGCGTTGAGCTTCAGCCACACCGCCATGCTCGTCGCCATGTCCATCATCGACAGGATCGGGCCGGAGGCGATCACGCCGGTTTCGGATTCGCCGATCTGGTCCTTGCTGTAGGGAAGGGCCAGCTCGACCCAGTCGAGGCCGTGCGCATGATAGCCAAGGCCAAGCAGGCCGCCATGGCCGCCGGCGCCGTTGCGCAGGAAGCGTTCGGGATCGAAACGAAAGGTGTCAGTCGTCGTCATCCCGCGCTCCCTATCGCAGCGCAGCGTGATCCGCAAAGCCGCCGGGTGATCATCTGATCGGGCATCTGATCGGGCATCCGATTGGGCGATTGCAGGGCTGCCCGGTGCCGTATAGCTTCGGTTGCAAATAACAACGAATAGGAGAGGCGGGTGCACCCAAGCATCCATGGCGCCGAGACGCCGGACAAGCCGGCGCTGATCGTCGCCGAGACGGGCGAGACGGTGAGCTTTGCCGAGCTCGACCGGCACTCCAATCGTGCGGCGCAGCTGTTCCGTTCGGCCGGGCTGGCCATCGGGGACACGATTGCCCTGTTCCTGGAGAATGTGCCCGAATTCTACGATGTCGCCTGGGGCGCGCAGCGCAGCGGCCTTTTCTACGTCTGCATTTCGACCAAGCTGACCGCGCCCGAGGTTGCCTATATCGTGCGCGACAGCGGGGCGAAGCTGGTCGTGGCGTCGGCCGGGCTCGATGTCGCCGCACCGCTTGCGGGCGCACTGGCTGATATCGCGCTCTACACGATCGGCGGAACCGTGCCGGGCTGGTCGGCCTGGGAAGAGGCGGTGGCGGGGATGCCCGATACGCCGATCGGTGATGAGCGCGCCGGGATCGACATGCTCTATTCCTCCGGCACCACCGGCCGGCCCAAGGGCGTGCGTGTCGCGCTGCCCGAGGACCCGAACATCGCTGCGCCGAACGTGCTGATGATGCTCGCGCGCGGGCTGTACGGGCTCGGGCCTGACACCATCTATCTCAGCCCCGCGCCGCTCTATCACGCGGCGCCGCTTCGCTGGTCGATGACGGTGCTCCGTCTCGGCGGCACGGTCGTGATGATGCAGCATTTCTCCCCGCTGGCCGCGCTGGCGGCGATCGAGACCTATGGCGCGACGGCGAGCCAGTGGGTGCCGACTCATTTCGTGCGCATGCTCAAGCTGGACGACGCAGCGCGACGCCGTTTCGACCTGTCGACACTCAAGGTCGCGATCCACGCTGCCGCGCCCTGCCCGATCCCGGTCAAGGAAGCGATGATCGCCTGGTGGGGCCCGGTGCTGTACGAATATTATGCCGGGTCGGAAGGCAACGGGCTGACCACGATCAATTCGGAACAATGGCTGGCGCACAAGGGATCGGTCGGCACGGCGGCGTACGGCGTGCTGCACATCTGCGACGAAGCGGGCGAGGCGCTCGGGCCCGACGAGGAGGGGCTGGTCTATTTCGAGGGCGGTGGCCAGTTCGAATATCACAACGACCCCGCCAAGACCGCCGAGGCCCGCAATGCGAAAGGCTGGACGACGCTCGGCGATATCGGGCGGATCGATGCCGGGGGCTATCTCTACCTGACCGATCGCAAGAGCTTCATGATCATTTCCGGCGGGGTGAACATCTACCCGCAGGAGATCGAGAACCGGCTGATCACGCATCCGCGCGTGGCCGATGTCGCGGTGATCGGCGGGCCCTGCCCTGAAATGGGCGAGCGGGTCGTCGCGGTGGTGCAGCCGGTCGACATGGCGGAAGCCGGGCCTGCGCTGGCGGAGGAACTTACCGCCTGGTGCCGCGCGGAATTGTCCGGCGTGAAGACGCCGCGCCAGATCGACTTCACCGAAGAACTGCCCCGGCATGCGACGGGCAAGCTCTACAAGCGCTTGCTGCGCGACCGCTATTGGGGCGTGGGTGGAGGGCGGATCGTGTGATCGGCACTCCCCAAAGCCGTTCGCCCCGAGTAACCATCGACCCTGTCGAGAGGGTGTGTCGAGGGGCAGGCGCTATCCTCCCTCTGTGCCTCGATACGAGCTCTCGACAAGCTCGATCTCTACTCAGCTCGAACGGGTTGGGGTGGATCAACGGATTTCAAGGAATGACCGAATGAACGACCGCGTCTCCATCACCGTTACCGATCACGTCGCCGATGTCCGCCTGACGCGCGCCGACAAGATGAACGCGATCGATCCGGCGATGTTCAAGGGCATCGCCGCGGCGATCGACCAGCTGGGCGGCATGGCGAATGTCCGCGCCGTGGTGCTCTCCGGCGAGGGGCGCGGTTTCTGCGCAGGACTCGACATGCAGAGCATGGCAGGCGGTGGATCGGGCATCGACCTGGGCAGCCGGCGGCCGGACGGCGCCAATCTGGTTCAGCAGGTCTCCTGGGGATGGCGCATGCTGCCGATGCCGGTGATCGCGGCGGTGCACGGCGTGGCGCTGGGCGGCGGGTTCCAGATCATGTCGGGCGCCGATATCCGCATCGCGGCGCCGGGCACGCGCCTGTCGATCCGCGAGGGGCATTGGGGCCTGGTCCCCGACATGGGCGGCATTGCGCTGTGGCGGACGCTGGTACGCGACGATGTGCTGCGCGAGCTGACCTATACCGCGCGGGAATTCACTGCCGAGGAGGCGCTGGGATACGGCTTCGTCACGCGCCTTGCCGACGATCCGCATGAAGCGGCCATGGCGCTGGCGCGGGAGATCGCCGGGCGCAGTCCGCACGCGGTGCGCGGCAGTAAACGCCTGTTCAACCTCGCCGCCGATGCCGATCCCAAAACGATCCTTGAGGCGGAGACGGTCGAGCAGCTGCGGGTGATCCGCCAGCCCAACCAGGTCGAGGCGGTGATGGCGAATATGGAGAAGCGCACGCCCCGGTTCAAAGATTAGGGCGGGCCGACCTCTCGGCACGATTGCAGCAAGAGAGATGGTTCGCGCCGAGGCGCAGAGCATGCAGAGAGGATCCGGCCAGCGGCACGGCGGTTTGCGGCGACAAACACGTCCATAAACAGACAGCTTGCCGGCGCACGACGATCAAGCCGGAAAATGAACTCCGCGTGCTCTGCGCCCTCTGCGCGAACCACCTTCTTTGCTGCCCTCGTGCCAGTGACGTGAATGTCGATCCGGCCTCAGAGATTGGGCAGGGGCGGGGATCGTTCGATCCGATATTGCTCGAGCCCGGCGCGCAGTTCGTCGGGCAGCCGGATCGCGCCGGACGCGCCGCTCATCACGATCGCCGCATCGCAGGTCGCGATCGCGAAACCCTGCTGGAACGCGGTGGAGAGGATCTGCCAGCTCCGGGTGCCGATCTCGCCGATGCCGGTGGCGATCTCGACATCGGCCGGGAAGCTGCCCTCGGCCAGATAGTTGATCTCGATCCGGGCGACGAGCCAGCGATGCCCTTTCCACCCGCTCAGCCCCATCGCCTGGTTGAAGCGTACCCGCCCGCTCTCGAACAGGGCCGCCATCGCGACATTGTTGATATGGCCGAGCGGATCGAGATCCTGGAAACGGGTCTGGATCAGCTCGCTGTGCGGATAGGCCGTGGGGCTCAGCCGGGAGGGATCGGGTCGGGCCATTGCGCTCCTAGTCCCCCTCCCGCTTGCGGAAGGGGGAGAGAGGGGAGAGAGCGAATATCAGCGCGGCGCCATCCGGATCGCGCCGTCGAGGCGCACATCCTCGCCGTTGAAATAGCTGTTCTCGATCATCGCCAGCGCGAGCTGGGCATATTCGGGCGCGTTGCCGAGGCGCTTGGGGAAGGGCACGGACGCGGCGAGATTGTCCTTCACCTGCTGCGGCGCGCCCTGCATCAGCGGGGTATTGAAGATGCCCGGCAGGATGGTGTTGACGCGAATGCCTTCGCCCATCAGGTCGCGCGCGATCGGCAGGGTCATGCCGACCACGCCGCCCTTCGACGCCGAATAGGCGGCCTGGCCGATCTGGCCGTCCTCGGCCGCGACGCTCGCGGTCATCACGATCGCACCGCGCTCGCCATCCTCGCCCGGCGCAAGCGTCAGCATGCCGGCCGCCGACTTCGCCACGCAGCGGAAGGTGCCGACCAGGTTGATCTGGATGAGCCAGTTGAACGCGTCGAGCGAGAAATGCTTGATCGATCCGTCCTCCTTCGACCGGCTCGCCGTCTTCATCGCATTGCCGGTGCCGGCGCAGCAGACCAGGATGCTCTCCTGCCCGTTCGCCGCGCGCGCCTTGGCGAAGCCGGCATCGACGCTCTCGTCGGAGGTGACGTTCACTTCGCAGAACACGCCGCCGATCTCGGCCGCGACCTTCTCGCCCTTGTCTGCCTGGAGGTCGAAGATCGCGACCTTCACGCCCTTTGCGGCAAGTGCCCTGGCGGTCGCCTCGCCAAGACCGGAGGATCCGCCGGTCACGACGGCAGCGATGGTGGTGTCGAGTTTCATCGTCTTCAGCCTTTTTCTGTCACCATTCGTGTCGAGCAGGGAGCGAGCTTGCCGAGGGCTCGTATCGAGGCACATGTCCCTCGATACGCCTTCTCGGCAGGCTCGACGGCACTCGGGACGAGCGGTCGGTTGTGATTACCTGTCCTCAAACCCGCTCGACGATGGTGACGTTGGCGATGCCGCCGCCCTCGCACATCGTCTGCAATCCGTAGCGGGCGCCCCGCGCGTGCAGCGCGTGCACCAGCGTCGCCATCAGCTTGGTGCCGGACGCGCCGAGCGGATGGCCGAGCGCGATCGCGCCGCCATTGACGTTGAGCTTCGCCGGGTCGCCGCCAGTGTGCTTCAGCCAGGCGAGCGGCACCGGCGCGAATGCCTCGTTGACCTCGTACAGGTCGATATCCTCGATCTTCATGCCCGCGCGCTTCAGCGCCCTGTCGGTCGCGAACAGCGGTTCCTCGAGCATGATGACCGGGTCGCCGCCGGTGACGGTGAGGTTGTGGATGCGGGCGAGCGGGGTCAGGCCATGCTCCTTCAGCGCGCGCTCGCTCACCACCAGCACGGCGCTGGCGCCGTCGCAGATCTGGCTGGCATTGGCGGCCGAGATCACGCCGCCTTCCTGGAGCAGCTTGACTGAATGGATGCCCTCGAAGGTCGCGTCGAAGCGGATGCCCTCGTCGATCAGGTGGCATGCCTCGCCCTCGGGCGTTTCGATCTCAAGGCCGACGATCTCGCCCTTGAAGTCGCCGCGCTCGGTCGCGGCGGCGGCACGGCGATGGCTCTCCAGCGCATAGCGGTCGAGCGTGTCGCGGTCGAAGCCGTATTTCTCGGCGATCATCTGCGCGCCGAGGAACTGGCTGAACTGAACGCCCGGGTAACGCGCTTCCTGCCGCGGCGACTTCGCCTTGCCGAGACCCGCCTGGGCGAACAGCATGCCGGTCGATCCCATCGGCACGCGCGTCATGCTCTCGACGCCGCTTGCGATCACCACGTCCTGCGTGCCGGAGAGCACTGCCTGCGCCGCGAACTGGATCGCCTGTTGCGAGCTGCCGCATTGCCGGTCGATCGAGACGGCGGGGACGCTTTCAGGCAGCTTCGACGCGAGCACCGCGCCGCGGCCGACCTGGAAGCCCTGCTCGCCGCCCTGGCTGACGCAGCCCATGATGACGTCCTCGATCGCTGCCGGATCGATGCCGGACCGGTCGACGATCGCGTCGAGCACGGCGCCGCCCATATCGGCCGGGTGCCATCCGGCCAGTCGCCCGCCGCGCTTGCCACCGGCGGTACGCACCGCCTCAACGATATAGGCCTCGGCCATGCTTCGCTCTCCATCAGGTTCGTATTTGCAACCCACTCTTGCCCAATCGCGGCGGGTCGGCAAGGGTGTGTCGGCATACCCGATCGTCGAAATATGGAGCTGCAGGATGAATGTGACGGATGCCGTAGCGGCACGCCGGTCTGTGCGCGGATTTCAGGAAAGGCCGGTCGATCCGGCGATGCTGAAGGCGATCGTGACACGGGCCGCGCGGGCGGCGACCGGCGGCAATCTCCAGCCCTGGCATATCGATCTGGTGACGGGCGAGTCGCTGGTCGCGCTGAAGGCGGCGATGATGGCGAAGCTGATGGCAGGCGAGACCGAGGAGCCCTGCTATGCGATCTACCCGCCGGGGCTGACCGCGCCCTATCGCGACCGGCGCTTCGCGATCGGCGAGGCGATGTACGCGCAGATCGGCATCCCGCGCGAGGACAAGGCGGCGCGGCGACGGTGGTTCGCGCGCAATTTCCAGTTCTTCGGCGCGCCGGCGGCCCTGTTCTGCACGGTCGACCGGCAGATGGGGCCGCCGCAATGGGCCGATCTCGGCATGTATCTGCAGAATGTGATGTTGCTTGCGGTCGAGGCTGGCCTCGCGACCTGCGCTCAGGAATGCTGGGCGCTCTATCCGGAGACGATCACCGGGTTTCTCGGAACGCCGGCACAGCGGATGCTCTTCTGCGGCATGGCGATCGGCCATGAGGATGAGGCTGAACCGGCGAACCGGTTGCGCAGCCCGCGGGCGCCGGAAGAGGAGTGGCTGACGATTCGCTCTTGATCCTCCCCTGCGGGGGAGGATCAGGCGCAATTGCACCGCACGGTCCCGCATCGCCCAACTCTGCAATTGACGCTGCACTGCAGCATCGCCACCTGTCGCCGATGCTCGATCCTGCCGCGCCCGCCCTTCTCGTCGACCCCGTCACCCCGCACCAGCGCGTCGGCCTGACTCATTTCGCGCTCGCGGTCGGCGGCTTCGCGATCGGCACGACGGAATTCGCGACGATGAGCCTGGTGCCCGATTTCGCGCGCGACCTCGGGATCGACGTGCCGACGGCGGGGCATGTCATCAGCGCCTATGCGCTGGGCGTGGTGGTGGGGGCGCCGGTCATCGCGGTGCTTGCCGCCCGCCTCTCGCGCCGCACGCTGCTGATCCTGCTGATGGCGCTCTATGCCCTGGCCAATGGGCTGACCGCCCTGTCGCCGACCTATGGCTGGATGATGGCGTTCCGCTTCGTCAGCGGCCTTCCGCACGGCGCCTATTTCGGGATCGCCACGCTGGTCGCCGCATCGCTGGTGCCGCCGGGCAAGCGGACCCAGGCGATGGCGCGCGTGCTGCTTGGGCTGACGGTCGCGACGATCGCCGGCGTGCCGCTGGCCAACTGGCTCGGGCAGACGGTCGGCTGGCGCTGGAGCTTCGCGATCGTCGCCGTGCTGGCGGTGCTGACCGCGACGCTGGTCGCGGTCTTCGCGCCGCGCGACCGGCCCGATTCGGCGCGCAGTCCCCTGGGTGAGCTCGACGCCCTGAAGCGCCCGCAGGTCTGGCTGACGCTGGGGATCGGTGCGATCGGGTTCGGCGGCCTGTTCGCCGTCTATACCTATCTCGCCTCGACCCTGACCGAGGTGACCGGCGTCTCGCCGCACCTGATCCCCGTCGTGCTGATGGTGTTCGGCGTCGGCATGACGGCGGGCAACCTGATCGTGCCGCGCTTCGCCGATCGCGCGCTGATGCCGACCGCGGCCGGCCTGCTGCTCTGGAGCCTCGCCGCGCTGGCGCTCTATCCGTTCGCTGCCGGGAATTTCTGGACGATGCTGGTCGCTGTCGCCGCGATCGGCGTCGGCGGTTCGCTCGGGCGTGGCGCGCAACTCGCCGAAATGGACAGCAAAGGCACGGTCGGTCGGCCCAAGGCTGGAGAGCCGCTCGAAAAAGGGCTGCAACCCTTGCGCAAGCCCAGGCGGCATCATGTTGGTCGCGATCCGCGACGCCCCCTGATCGTCGCCGTTCATCGCCAGGATGAAGGCGCGCGCGCGCCACGCGCCCCGGTCGCTCTTCCGGAGCAATGGATCGAGTTGCTTGAGCGCCATGTCGCGCTTGCCGGATATGCCAAGCGACAATGCATAGCGCCGTATCGTCTCGTCGGCCGAACCATCCTTGAGGGCCAGGCGATAGTCCCGCTGCGCGCGCTCCTGCTGGCCGATCAGGTCATAGGCCAGGCCGCGGTCGGCGGCATAGTTGCGCGGGTCGAGCCCCAGCGTCTCGGCCTCGCCGAACCGGCGCAGCGCTTCGCCCGGTCGCTCGGACTGGACGAGGATGCTGCCCATTCCCGCCTTGATCCGTGCGTTGCGTGGATCGAGCCGTTCCGCGCGGGCGAAGAAAGCCCCGGCGGCGGTCGGATCGCCAAGCTTCAGCGCCAGTTCGCCGGCACGGACCAGCGCGTTGATATCTAGAGGATTGGCCGCCAGGAGCCGCATTTCCGCGGCGAGCTCGTCGCCCAGCGGGTTGAGCGGCTGCACCGTCTGCACGGATTGCACCTGAGCGCCGGCCGTCGCGCCCGCGAAGGGCACGACAAGAGCAACGACGGATCCGAAAAGGTGGAAAGCGCGCATGAGAAGCCAGCCTAGAGCCCAGTCCGGCTGAACCGGCAATGTCCGGATCGGACGAGGCGCGCCAGAGTGACGCGCACCGGCGATGAACCGGCCGCGCACTCCGGCGTCATCTCATTGGTTGTTCTGGCGATGCAGGAAGCGCGGGATATCGACCGAATCCTTGTCGGACGGCTCGTCTTCGCGCGCAGCGCCGCGCGACACGCTCGACATGCGTTCGAACAGCGTACCGCCCAGCTTGACGCGCGGCGCGGCGGGTATCGGCTCGCTGGCGGGAGCCGGTGCTTCCTCGGCGACCGGGGCGCCGGGCGACAGCCAGCGGCGACGCACTGCGAGATCGGGATCGGGCGTCGCTGCCGGCTCGGCTGCGGTCACTTCCTCGTCGCCGAACACCGGCACGGCCGGAACCTGGGTCTCGCTGCCCAGCACCAGCTCGTCGGCAGCGTCGGGCGCTTCCGCCGCAACTGGCTCCTGGGTATCGAATCCGACCGGCTCGGCGGCCAGCGGCGCGGGCGCCTCGACGGCGGGAGCTGGCGCTTCCTCCGCCTTCTTCGGCGCTGAGAAGGTGAAGGCGCGCGATGACGGTGCAGGTGCCGCGGCAGGACGCGATTCCGCCTCGATGCCGGTCGCGACGACCGACACGCGGATCACGCCTTCCAGGTCGGGATTGAAGGCCGAACCCCAGATGATGTTGGCGTCTTCGTCGACCAGTTCGCGGATATGGTTCGCGGCCTCGTCGACTTCGAGCAGGCGCATGTCGTCGCCGCCGGTGATCGAGACGATGACGCCCTTGGCACCCTTCATCGACACGCCGTCGAGCAGCGGATTGGCGATCGCCTTCGACGCCGCCTCGATCGCGCGATTGTCGCCGGACGCTTCGCCCGTGCCCATCATCGCCTTGCCCATTTCCTGCATCACCGACCGGACGTCGGCAAAGTCGAGGTTGATCAGGCCAGGCATGACCATCAGGTCGGTGATGCCGCGCACGCCCTGCTGCAGCACCTCGTCAGCCATCTGGAACGCCTCCTTGAAGGTGGTGTTCGCATTGGCGACCAGGAACAGGTTCTGGTTGGGGATGACGATCAGCGTATCGACATACTTCTGCAGTTCCTCGATGCCCGCCTCGGCGCTCTTGGCGCGGCGATTGCCCTCGAAGGCGAACGGCTTGGTCACGACGCCCACAGTCAGGATGCCCATGTCACGCGCCGCCTTGGCGATGACCGGTGCAGCGCCCGTGCCCGTACCGCCGCCCATGCCGGCGGCGATGAAGCACATATGCGCGCCTTCGAGCATCTTGGTGACCTGCTCGAGCGTCTCCTCGGCGGCGGCGCGGCCGATCTCCGGCCGCGAACCGGCACCCAGACCCTGCGTGATCTTCGCGCCAAGCTGGATCTTGTGCGCGGCGGTCGACTGTTTGAGCGCCTGCGAATCCGTGTTGGCGACAAGGAAATCGACGCCCTGGACTTCAGCGCGCATCATGTTCGCGATGGCGTTGCCTCCAGCACCACCAACCCCGATCACCGCGATGCGCGGCGTCAGCTCGTCGACTTCGGGGGGAAGGAATTCGATGCTCATCGCCTGTCTCCGCACCACCCCAAACACCGGGGCGCTCAATAATGATACTGCCCGTTCTGCACCATCCCTTGCGGTGACTCCAGCACGAACAGCTAAGTCTTGTCGTATTTCTTTAATAATTCGCCCGGGCAGTCGCCAGCAACCGCTTGAAGATCGCAAGTCCCTTCGGCCGATGCACCAACTGATTCGACGGCGACAGGGCGCGCAGGTCGACCGGATCGGCCGCGGCATAGAATGCCAGGCCCGCCAGCGTCGCAAAAGCGGGGCCGCCATGCGCCTCGGGCAGTGCGGTCAGACCGCGCGGGCGGCCGATCCTGACCGACCGGCCAAGCGCCTGCTGCGCGTAGTCGGCGATCCCCTTCAGCTCGGCGCCACCTCCGGTCAGCACGACCTGGCGACCGACCGGCCCTTCGAACTTCAGCTCGACCAGCGCCTTCTGGACCTCGCCCATCAGATGGTCGAGCCGCTGGCGGATCACCGCGATCAGCTGCGCGCGGGTGATGCGCGTACCCTCGCCCGCGCCGTCCTCGGCCGAGATCGGCGCAACGTCGATCATGTCGTGATTGTCCCGCGGGCTGGCATTGGCCGACCCGTAGAAGCACTTCATCCGCTCCGCCTGTGCCCGACGCGTGCCGAAAGAGGAGGCGATATCGTCGGTGATGTCGGCCGCGCCGATCGGGATCGAGGTCAGGCCGACCAGCATGCCGCCGGCGAACAGCGAGACATTGGTGATCCCCGCGCCCATCTCGACCAGCGCGACGCCCAGCTCGCGCTCTTCCTCGGACAGGCAAGCCATGCCGGTCGCGACCGGCGAGGCGATGATCGCCTTCACTTCGAGATGCGCGTTGGCGACGCACAGGCCCAGGTTGCGCACCGGCGATCCGTCGGCGGCGACGACATGGATATGCACGCCCAGCCGGTCGGCATGAAGCCCCAGCGGGCGCTTCACCCCGGTCAGCCCGTCGAGCGTGTAGAGCGCCGGCTGCGCGTGCAGCACCATGCGGCCAGCCGGATCGATCGATTCACGTCCTGCCTGGAGCAGCGCGTCGATATCGGATTGCTCGACCCGGTGCCCGCCAAGCTCGAACTCGATCGAGGCGACGTCGGAGACGAGCCCACCGGCCGAGAAGCTGACCCACACATTCTCGATATTGGTCCCGGCGATCCGCTCCGCCTGTTCGACCGCCTCGCGTACCGCGACTTCGGTCGCCGCCGCGTCGGCGATGTAGCCGCGCTTGACGCCCCGGCTCTCGCGCTGGCCGGTGCCGAGCACGATCAGCTCGCCGCCGTCGCCCTTCTGCGCGATCATCGCCGAAACCTTCGACGACCCGATATCGAGCGCCGTGATCAGTCCCTCGGGTGCTGCCTTCGCCATACGCCTTACCCCTGTACCATCGTGAACGCCGTGTGCTTCGCCTCGATCAGGGCAGGCCGTTGCGGCGCATTTTCGTCTTCCGGATCAGCTATAGCACGATTGACCACCTGTCCCGGTTTGCGTGCGACCAGCTTGCTCGGATCGCGCATGTCGAAACGGATCCACCCCTTGCCCAGCAGCGGGCGGACCCCGTCGAGCTGGGCAAATTTCACCAGTGCCTTGGCTGCATCGGAATCGCCCTCGGGCAGCGCAAGCGTCTCGCCGGATTCGAACAGCAGGTTCCAGCGCCGATTGCCGACCCAGGTCGCCGCCTTCACCACCGGGCGAAGCGCCGGGGCGGCGTCGAGCAGCTTCTGGTACGCTGCCTCCTGCTCGTTCGCGCCCGGGCCGATGACTAGCGGCAGGTCGGGCATCGCCTCGGCTTTCACCGGCTCGAGCCACACGCCATTCTCGGCAATCAGCGAGAGCTTGCCGCGATCCTGCCACACCGCCGTCGGCTTGCGCTCGACAATATGGACAAGCAGCGTGTCGGGCAGCCGGCGCGAGACATGCGCATCGGCGATCCAGCCATAGGAGAGCAGCTTCTGGCGGACGTCTTCCAGGTTGACGAGCGGCATCGCGCGGGATTTCTGGTCGAGCGCGACCGCATAGACCGTCATCCGGTCCATCCGGCTGAGGCCGGTCACCTCGACCTGCTCGACGCGCAGGCCAGCCCGCCCGACGCCCTCGGCGATCGCGACGCCGAGCGCCCCGGGAACGCCGAACCAGGTCGCCGTGGCGATCGCCACCGCGCCCACCGCGCCGACGATCGACCAGGTGGCGATCCGGCGCACCGTGTCATGGCTGATCGGCAGCACTTCGATGGCGCGGTCGACGATCGACGCCTTGGGCTGCTGCCGGCGTTTGGTCTGGATCTGCCGCCGCGGCGGCGATCCGCGCTTGATCGTACGGCTCACAGGGCCTCCTCCACGATCTTCTGGACGAGCTGGGCATAGCTCAGGCCGATATAGCGCCCCTGTCCGGGCACCAGGCTGAGCGCGGTCATGCCCGGCTGGGTGTTAACCTCGAGCAGGAAAAGTCCGTCGATGCCCTGGCTGTCGTCCCAGCGGAAATCGGACCGAGACACGCCCGAGCAGCCGAGTAACCGATGCGCGTCGATCGCGATACGCTTGCAGGCGTCGGCGATCTCGTCGGGGACTTCGGCCGGGCATACATGCACCGTCAGCCCGTCG
>CZQE01000051.1_pt1 | contig 13395 bp, 9 predicted proteins | sample 734431 | NCBI WGS metagenome assembly CZQE01 (sample SAMEA3597869, study PRJEB11362) | hydrothermal vent metagenome | biome: marine hydrothermal vent biome; feature: marine hydrothermal vent; material: ocean water | place: Atlantic Ocean | collected 2010-09-19/2010-10-04
GAACCCGGCGATCACTGGTCGGTTGAACTCGGCGGCGCCTTTCAGTCGACCCGCAACAGCGACGCGCAATATACCGAAGGAACCGGGCGGCCATTGTCGCGCGCGACCTCGATCGCCGAACCTTCGGAAAGCCGCTTCTATCTGGGCCAGATCACCATCCGCAAGCTGTGGGACGATGGCAAGGAACTGGTCGGCTCGATCGGGCTGGTACGTAATCAGCAGGTTACGGTCTATGACGCGAGCAGGCTGACCGGTATCGAGGCCACCGAAGCGGATTCGCTCAACATGGCGTATCTGTTGACCACGGAGGCCCGCCTTTCGCGGCTTCGGGCAGACGGGACCGGGTGGGTGATCGGAGCGCATATCACCTCGAGCGACGATCAATTGCTCTATCTGATCGGCAAGGACGACACGCTGAACTTCCTTCGCGGTATCCGCAGCTATGTGCTCGATACCGCAGTGTTCGGGCAGGCGACCGTCGATGTCGCACCGCGATTGCAAGTCACCGTTGGCGGCCGGCTGTCCGCGATCCGGCTCCGCGGGTTCGAGATATTGCCGACGCGCGATGAACTGAAACTGGATTACGTGACCAATGATCGCGACACCGTCGTGTTCGCGCCGGGCCTGGCAATGACCTGGCGGGCGAATGCAGCGATGACCGGCTATATCCGCTATCAGCGCGGCTATCGCGTCGGCGGCTTCGCCGTCGTGCCCTTCGGAGAGGCAGGCGAGGTGGGCGTGTCCGGCTTCCGCCCCGATACGCTTGACGTCATCGAAGGTGGCATTCGGTTCGGCGCGAGCGACCACGGGCTGAGCGGCAATGTCGGTGTATCCGCCGCGCGGTGGCGGAACATCCAGGCCGACCTCACCGGACCGGACGGGCCGTTCACCGCCAATGTCGGCGACGGCCATGTCAACGGGCTGGAACTCAACGCGAACTGGCAGTCGCGCAGGGGCATCAACCTTTCCGGCGGGATATTCCTCGCGGAAAGCAACCTCGACAAGCCAGCGCGGGACATCGAGATCACGCAGCGCCAGAAACTGCCCAATGTCCCTGCCGTCACGGCGCGGCTTGCGGCCGATTATCGCAAGACCTTTCCCTCCGGGCGGACGCTCACGGTCGGCCTCGGGTTGCGATATGTGAGCCGCTCATGGGTCGGCGTTGGGCCGATCCTCCGGGTGCCGCAGGGCAATTTCCTGCAGACAAACGCGCTCGCCGAATATCGTGTCGGGCGATATAAAGTGTTCGTCGACATGCGGAACCTGCTCGACAGCCGCGGCAACAGATTTTCGGTCGGGAATCTGCTTCAGACCGGAAAACTCGATCAGCGCACGCCGCTCGAACCGCGAAGCATCCGGGTCGGCATCGCTGCCGGTTTCTGAAGATATTCGCCATCGCGTCACGGCTGGCCCGGTCTCGGGAGGCGGCGTCCTTCCGATTCGGCCAGCCTGAAATTCTCTTCGTCGGCGCCCCGGTGAACGCGCAGATGCGGGCGAGAAACCGCCATCTCCACCCGGAAGATCTTGAGTGAAGATGCTTCATTATACCCTTGATAAACAAGGTTTTGTATATGCCATATCGAAGATATGAAGGATGCGTTGGTGGGCCCGGCAGGACTTGAACCCGCAACCTACCCGTTATGAGCGGGCAGCTCTAACCAATTGAGCTACAGGCCCCACCGAGCCGCTCGTTAGCGGAGCGTGCTTGCCGGTGGCAAGGCCGCCGTGTCGATGATTTCGCGAAGCGAGGCAGGCGCAACCCCACGCCGCTCCAGATCGGCGAAGATCCGGTCCCACCAATGATGAAACACCGCGAGCCCGGCTGCATCCCGGACATAGGGCGTGTGCCCCGGCGCGACGGATGGCGAATGGAAGGAAAAGTTCAGCACCCGCACCCCCTCTCCCACCGCGACCGCGACTGCCTCCAGCGCATCGGCGAGCGGCATTTCCTCGGGCGTCAGCGCGACGCGCGACAATAAATGCGTCCGGGCGAAGATGCCGCGTCCCTTGGGTAGCCTGCCAAGCGCATTGTACAGGCCGATCCCGCCGCGCCTGGCGAAGCCGGTGAAGACCGTGGTCAGCGGCAGTTCGATGATTGCACCGCCCGGTCCTGCCCTGAAGGCATGATTGCCGATCGCGCCGAAATCGGGCCCGCCTTCGTCTGAATAGCGATAGGCCGACCGGATCGAGCTATCGAGCACATAGCCCCTTGCCGCGAGAAGGCCGAACGTCGCGGGGCCGATGCCGTAGCGCCCGGCGCGATAGGCGCGCGGGACGGCGCCGAACGCCGTAGTGATCGCGGCGGTCAGCGCGTCGATCTTGGCGGCCTCGAGTGCCTCCGGGAGATTGCCGGCAAAGCTGTTGGCCGGGGTCAGCGCCTCCTCGAACGGTGGATTGACCCAGGAGTGCAACTGCGTGCCGATTGCCGAGACACCGTCGGCCAGCACCGCGCTGAGCATGTCGATCGCCTGCGGGTCGGTCGCGATCGGGTAATCGACCATATAGGTCAGCGGGATGCCCCGGTCGGCAAAGCGCTGATGCGCCTCGGGGATCGCTGCCACGTGCGAGAGGCCATGGGTATCCCGCCCGAGCGGCGCGTTCCAGTCGAACTCCTCCTCGGTATCGACGAAGATCGTGAAACGCGTACCGAAACCCTCAGGCCAGGCGATCAGGTCGGCGGCGGGCGGCGGCGGGACGCGGTATCCCGGCACCGCGCCTTGAGGTGATGTGGACTGGTCCACGATCAGTTTGAAGAAACCTGCTCCACGCTGTCGATAACGGCGGCCGGGAGGCGCAAAGTCAAGGCTTTGTCGGCAATGACAAGAGTACCGCACAGCTCGGCGGCGAGGTTCCGGGCAAGCCGCAGGGCGAAGCCGGTGCCGAGCAGGGGCGCTCCGTCCCGCTCGGCTTCGGTCTCGGCATCGATCGTCAGCAGGCTGTCGCCACCATAAGCGGCAAGCGCGGCCGGGCGATCGAACACGATCGCGACGACACTGTCCGCCTCCAGGGTCGCGGCGATGCCGATGCGTTCGTCCCGCCCACCGGATGCGACCAGAGTCGCCATCAGTCGCCCGATCAGCCGCTCGACCGCCCGGTCGTCACCCGCGATGGCAAGCTCGCTGTCGCCGGCATAGACGTCGATCACGGTGCCGCGCAGCGTCGCCAGCGGTGCGAGGTCGTCCGCAATCCGCTTCAGCAACGGCACCAGCGGCACCTCGCCCGGGCGCAAATCGAGCGCCTTGGAATCGATCCGCGCCGCCATATCGATATCGTCGATCGCGGTCAGCAGGCTGCCCGCCTGATTGCGGATGTCGGTCGCATAAGTGCGATATACCTGCGGTACAGGGCCGAGCATCTGCGTTTCGATCATTTCGGCGAAGCCCGCGATCGCGTTGGTCGGGGTGCGCAGTTCATGGACGAGCTGGCGCAGCGCGTCGGATGCGGGGTTTCGGTTAGAACGCGGTTCAGCGGTCTCGTCAGGGCGTGGGCGGCGGGCGGTACCGCGATAACCCGTGAAGCGGCCGCTCTCGCGATCGAACACCGGGATGCCGGTGATTCGCCACTGGCCGGCCGCGTCCGACTCGCCGTCGACGACGAGGCGTGCATTGGCGAAGCCCGCGCGGCGGCGGAACGCGCCTGCTACGGCACCGTCGACGCGAGACCCGCCCGGCAGCGCCGCGAGATCGAGCGAAAGCCCGATCAACGGCGCGCGGGCAGCCCCCTCGATCCAGCGGACGACGCCTGACGCATCGGTTTCGAAGCGGAAACTCTGCGCCTGGATTGATTCGAACTCGAACAGCTCGGGCTGAATTTCCGACTGGATCGGTGCCGCGGGCGATTCGTCGCGCTGGCGCTGCCATGCGTCGATCCGGGCAACCAGCTCGGCGATCTGGAACATTCCCGAGGCTGCCTCGGCCGGCGGCGGCTGCAGCTTGGCGATCTCGATCACTTCGGCGACTGGCACCGGGCCGGCTGGTTCGGAGGCACTTGTCTGGGAGGCTACCGTCTCGGGGGCCTCTGACGCGAGCGTTTCGACTGGTTCGGAGGTCTCGACGTATTCGGGAATGTCAGCGGACTCTTGAATTTCGGCAGGCTCGAGGGATTCTGCCGCCTCGGCAGGCTGGAGTGGCCCAATCGATCCGGCAGCATCGCCGGTCTGACGGAATGCCTCGGCCACCACCGGCAATCCCAGTGCCACGCTGGCAAACGAGACGAAGGTCGATTCGGGCGGTGCGATCAACCGTGCTTCGACGGCAGGCTCCTCAACCACGTCCCGTGGCTCTGCGACAAGCTGCGGCTCCTCAGTTCGCGACTCCGCGACTTCCGGCTCAGGCATTGCCCGTTCCGGCTCGGGGGCCGTGACGTGAAGGGTCGTCGACTCCGGTTCGTTGGCCGGGAGCGGGCCGAGCACATCGGTCCAGTCGATCGTCGCCACTTCCGCCTCGGTCGGCGGATATCCCTCGATCCCGACTTCGCCAGTCTCTACTTCCGGAGCCTCGGCCGCATCGGATTCGACTTCGGCAGACCCGGCTTCGATTCCAGGTATCTCAACCGTCGGTGGGATTTCTGCCTCGACCGGTGCCGCGGGCCTCCCGGTGTGCCTCTCGTCCGGCGCGACTGCGGTACCGGCCGACAGAACGAAATCGACGCTGCCGAAGCCCTCCAGCGCGCGACTCACCACAGGCGGCAGGTCGCGACGATGGCGCAGGACCGATCGAGCGGCTGGCGACATGCCGGACAGCATGGCGATCCACTCGTCGGCGCGCAGGCGGGCGGTGCGCAACACTGGCGCCGCGATCACCGGATCATCTTCGGCGAAGAGCTGGACGAGCGCCGCGGGCGGATCCGCAAACGCCAGGCCCCGCGCGCTGGCCGCACGGATCGGGGGCGGCACATGCCGGCGAATCGCCTTGAGTTTCGCAATCGCGCTGATACCGGGGGGCACGCGTCGCCGGCCGATCAGGTCGACCAGCTGCCGCCATGCCGACTGCGCGCCGAACGGGGTCGACATGTCTGCCGAGAGCACCGTTTCCAGACTGTCGTCGAAGCGCAAAGGTCACATTCCCCAACCGGTCACGACGGTCGTGCCCTAAGGATTTCTTAACCGGCCGGACTCGGGAGTGAAACAGCTGATTTTGACACGTAGCAATGTGGGACAATTGCGTTCGCTCGCAATTATCTTATGTTGAACGCTGGCCGCTCGCCAGAAAGTCAGAGCCGGCGGGGAGCTTTGTGTAATGGCGTTTGATTCGATCGACCGGCGGATTCTTGGGTTGCTGCAGGATGATGGCCGGATGACGAATGTCGATCTGGCGGAACGTGTAGGCCTGACCGCCCCCCCCTGCCTGCGCCGCGTCCGCACGCTTGAAGAGGTCGGCGCGATCCGCGGCTATCATGCCGAACTCGACGCAGCGACGCTTGGCTATCCGATCACGGTGTTCGCGATGGTCAGCCTGCGCAGCCAGGCCGAGCATGATCTTGCCGCCTTCGAGGACCATGTCGCGCAGATCCCCGAGATCCGCGAATGCCATATGCTCAACGGCGAGATCGACTTCATCCTAAAGATCGTCGCGACCGACCTGAAGAGCTTCCAGGAAATCCTCACGACCCACCTGACGCCCGCCCCCAACGTGGCGAGCGTGAAGACCTCGCTGACGATCCGGACTGCCAAGGCGCTGCCGGGCATCCCGGTGCGGCAGGACTGACAAAAAAGGGGCGGCATCGCGCCACCCCTTTTCAATCGATATCGTCACGACCGCCGGTCCTGCCGGCCGTCACACGGCAGGCGGACTATCCAGCCAGATCTTCCAGAGCGTCGCCGTGTCGCTGTCGGGCGCTGCGGCCACTGCGGCGAAATCGGCGCGAGCCCGCTCCTTGTCGCCCGACAGGGCGAGAGCGATACCGCGATGCAGGCGGACGTCGTCCGTATCCTTGACGGTCTTCTCCAGTGCCACGTCGTACATCTCGATCGCCTTGGCATAAGCGCCCTTGCCGATGCTGACATCGCCGAGCTGCGCGGCCAGTGCGCCATTGGCCGCCTTCCGCGCGGCCGCCTCGGTCGGCGTGGCCGGTGCCGCCTTGCCCTTGGCCGGGGCGGCGAGCAGGCGGATGCTTTCCGGCTCCTTGGGCGGGATCGCGCCCGAGGCGCGCCCTTCCTCGATCACTGACTTCACCTCGTCCTTCAGGCCCAGATTGTTGGCCCGCCGGGCATATTCCAGATATTCCTTCTCGCCGCCGAGGCTCTTGGTGACGCGCATCAGCCGGTAGAGGTCGACGAACCTCGTGTCGCGATCCCGGCGCTCTGCCGCAGGCAGCTTGCTTTCGTCCTCGTCCTTGAAGCCGTTGACCGCGATCGCGTCGTGCCAGTTCCCCCTGCTCCCATAGGCAGCGAGCCACTTGCCGGTCCACGCAGCCGCCTCGGGCGCCTTTTTCAGCCTCAGGCGCTGCGCCGCGAACCGATACCAGCTCTCGGGCGGTTTCTTGCCCGCCGCGATCTGTGCGGCGATCATCGAATCGAGCTCGGCGGCACCGGCTGAGACCTGACCTCCCTCGACGTTCGCGCGGACGATCTGCAGGTTCAGTTCGTCGTCGCGCAGGCCGTTCTCGCGCGCCTGGCGATAGAATTGCACCGCCTTGGCGTAATCCTTCCGCGCATAGGCAAAATCGCCGAGCGTGTAGTTGTACCGCGCCACGTCGTCCTTCGACGTGCACGGATCGGCGATCAGTTCCGTCAGCGGTTTCACCAGCGCCGTCTGGCTCTGCACCGTCGGCGGCGAGGCGCTCAGCAGCCGGACCCGCAGGGTCCGTCCGACATAGCGCTCGCTGTCGTTGCTTGCAGTCCGCTCGATCGTCGAGATCGCGGTTTCGGCGCCGGCGAGATCATTGGCCTTCAGCGCCAGCGTTGCCGCCGCCGCCGAATCCCTTACCTGCTTGGACAGGACGAAGTTCGTCGGGCTTTCCGGCTGCGCTACTTCCTTCTTTCCCGCGGCCACGGCCACCGGAGGGAATACCGCCACAGTCACCAGCAGCGCCGCCGCCAGCGCCGTCATCGAAATGGTCTTCATACTCAAACTCTCCAAATGCGGCGCTGTCGGTTCGTGTGAATCACGCCAGCGGCGGCGAGTCCAGCCAGATCGTCCACAGACGGGCGAGATCGGCCTGCGGCGCGCCGGTTACCTTGGCGAAGGCAGCCTTCGCTTCTTCCTTGCGGCCCTGGTTCGCGAGCGCCACGCCGAGATGCAGGTTCACCGCATTCGCATCGACACCAGCCTGCCCGGCCGCCGCCGTGTAGGACTCAGCTGCCTTGGCATAGTCGCCTGCCGCCAGATAGATGTCGCCGGCAACGGCGGGCTTGGACTTGCCGGCCGCCGTCGACGCAGAGACTTCCGACTTCATCGCCGCCTGCGCCGCGGTGTAGACGCGGACGATGCCGCCATCGCTTGCGGGGACCTTGCCCGAGGCGCGCCCCTCGTCGATCACGGCGGCTGCTTCCCATGGCAGGCCCGAATCGAGCGCCGACTGGGAATAGATGTAATAGTCGTTGCTGTCGTTCAGCGCCTTGCTGGTGCGCATCAGACGGAACATGTCGAGTTTCTGGCCCTTGGTGAACTTGGTGCCGGTCGGATCGTTCACCTTGCGGAAATTGTTCACGCCGGTGCGCCACGTGGCGATCTTCGGATAGACCTTGAGCTGGCGGACCAGCCAGGTTTCGGCCCGCGGAACATCGTGCTTCGCATAGAGATTGCTGACGACGAAGGAATACCAGGTCTCGGGCGCGGTGCGGCCGGCCGCGGTCTCTGCGGTGATGGCCTTGTCCAGCTCGGCGATCGCTTCGTCGATCTTGCCGGTCGCGCCATAGGCCCGCGCCAGCGACACGGTGGTGTCGGTGCCCGGATAGCCCAGTTCGCGCGCCTTGAGCAGATACTTGACCGCGTCGGCTTCCTGCTTCTGGTCGAGCGCGATCGAGCCGCGCACATTGTAATAGGCCGGGAGCGAATCGGCCGGGGTCTTGGGATTGACCAGCAGCAGGTCGAGCGCCTTTGCCACGCCCGCATTGTCGTTCTTCGCGCTGGCGATCTGCAGGTGGAACATGCCCACGAAATACCGGTCGTCATCGGTCTTCGCCTGCGGTTCGGCCGCAGCGAGCTGAGTCTCGGCCGTCGCATAGTCCTTGGCCTTGATCGCGGTGTCGACCGCGACGGCGGGCTTGGCGAACCCAGGCGACGGCACGATCTTGGGGGCAGAGTCCTTCTCGTTCTTCTTTTTCTCGGCAGCCGCGACAGGCACGGCGACCATCGCCGTGGCACCCAAGGAAAGCATCAGCGCATACGCAACGGGGTGGACCAGTTTCATCGGGAAAACTCCTCAGGCGGAATAGGGCGAGCGTTCAATTCGCAAACGCCTCTAATTGGCGGGGCATCGCCGTTCAAGCGGCGGGATTGAGACCGGATGGCATCAGTGCGCTGAACGCGCATTGAATATGTTCGGCTCCCGACTTTCGACAGCCCCTTTGACTCAGGCCGTTTCCCCCGCCTACGCGCGGCGGGTGATCGCCCTTCTCTCCCCCGCCAAGACCCTCGACTATGAACGGCCCCTACCGCCGGTCGAAACCACCGTGCCCCGGTTCGCCGCAGAGGCGAGTTCCCTCGCCGCATCGGCCGCCAACCTGAGCCAGAAGCGCCTGTCCGAGTTGATGGACATCTCGAAGAAGCTGGCCAAGCTCAACGCCGATCGCTTCGCCGGGTTCGACGCCCAGCCGGAACGTCCCGCGCTCTACGCCTTTGCGGGCGACGTCTATCTCGGCCTTGAGGCGCGGACGCTTGACGAATCGGGGGTCGCCTTCGCCCAGGATCATGTGCGGATGCTGTCCGGCCTCTATGGCCTGCTCCGCCCGCTCGATGCGATGCGGCCCTATCGACTCGAAATGGGCACCCGCTGGGCGCCGCGCCGCAAGAGCCTCTACGCCTGGTGGGGAGACCGAATCGCTCAGGCGGTGCGCGCCGATGTCGAGGAGGAAGGCTCGGGCGTGGTGCTCAACCTCGCGAGCCAGGAATATTTCGCCGCCGTCGCCGACAGACTCGCGGGGCTGCGGGTCATCAACGTCGATTTCCGCGAGCCCGGCCCTGACGGCCCCCGCTTCGTCAGCTTCCACGCCAAGAAGGCGCGCGGGATGATGGCGCGCTGGCTGTGCGAGCACCGAATCGCCGATGCCGATTCGATGAAAGGGTTCGACAGCGCCGGCTATCGCTTCGATGCAGAGGCCAGCGAACCCGACAGCTGGCGCTTCGTTCGCGCATGAGCGGCAGCGCGGTTGTCATCGGCGCGTCGGGCGGCATCGGCGGCGCACTCCATGCAGCGTTGCTTGACGAAGGCACCTTCGACACGGTCCATGGCTTTTCCCGCAGCCGGACCGGCACCGACCTGACCGACGAAGCGGGTATCGCAGCCGCGGCGGCACTCGTCGCCAAAGGCTCCGCGCCATCCCTGGTCATCGTCGCGACCGGTATTCTCCATGAGAGCGATCACGCCCCGGAAAAGACCATGCAGGACCTCGACCCCGCGTGGCTCGCCCGCATGTTCGCGGTGAACACGATCGGCCCGGCGCTCGTCGCCAAGCACTTCCTGCCGCTCATGCCGCGCACCGGCCGCACCGTCTTCGCTGTCCTGTCGGCCCGGATCGGCAGCATCGCCGACAACAAGCTGGGCGGCTGGTACGGCTATCGTGCGTCGAAGGCAGCGCTCAACATGATGGTCCGCACCCTCGCGATCGAGGAAAGGCGCCGCAACGACCGGTCTATCGTCGTCGCACTCCACCCGAGCACCGTCGATACCGCCCTGTCGCGCCCGTTTCAGTCGAACGTCACGCCCGGCACGTTGTTCACCCCCGATCGCGCGGCGGTCCAGCTCCTCGACGGCATCGATGGCCTCAAGATTCCCGACAGCGGCAAGCATTTCTCCTGGGACGGTGTAGAGATCGCCCCCTGACCGGCCCTCACGCGTACGCGCGCACGCGTGACATCGGGAGCCGGCTTCGCTAGACCGTCATCCAGCAGACATATAACTTTCCGAAAGACTCGAAACTTTGACCGACGAGACCATCCTCGCCGACCCTTCCGATATTTCACCGATCTCGATCGTCGACGAGATGCGGTCGAGCTATCTCGATTACGCGATGAGCGTCATCGTCAGCCGTGCGCTGCCGGACGTGCGCGACGGCCTGAAACCGGTCCACCGCCGCATCCTGTTCGCCAGCCAGGAAGGCGGCTTCGTCCCCGGCCGGCCATACCGCAAATGCGCCAAGATCGTCGGCGACGTGATGGGCAACTACCATCCGCATGGCGACAGCTCGATCTACATGGCCCTCGCCCGCCTCGCCCAGGACTGGGCGATGCGCGTAATGCTGATGGACGGCCAGGGCAATTTCGGATCGATGGACCCGGACATGCCGGCGTCGATGCGCTATACCGAGGCGCGGCTGACCAAGGCGGCGATGGCCCTGCTCGAGGATATCGAGAAGGACACGGTCGATTTCGCGCCCAACTATGACGGCTCGCGCGAGGAGCCGACCGTGCTCCCGGCGCGCTTCCCGAACATCCTGGTCAACGGCGCTGGCGGCATCGCCGTCGGCATGGCCACCAACATCCCGCCGCACAATCTCGGCGAAGTGGTCGATGCCTGTCTCGCCTATATCGAGCGCTCGCTCGACGGCGGCGACGCGATCACTATCGACGAATTGATGGAGATCGTGCCCGGTCCGGATTTCCCGACCGGCGGCATCATCCTCGGCCGCGCCGGCTGCAAGGGTGCCTATCACGAGGGCCGCGGCTCGATCATGGTCCGCTCGCGCCATGTCGTCGAGGAAGGCCGCAACGACAAGCGCTCGATCGTCCTGACCGAGATCCCCTACCAGACCGGCAAGAATGCCCTGGTCGAGAAGATCGCCGAGGCCGCCAAGGACAAGCGGATCGAGGGCATCTCGGACATCCGGGACGAATCGAACCGCCACGGCGTGCGCATCGTCATCGACCTGAAGCGCGATGCGACCGCCGAGGTCGTGCTCAACCAACTCTGGCGCCACACCCCGGCCCAGTCGAGCTTCCCGGCCAACATGCTCGCCATCCGTGGCGGCCGGCCCGAGACGCTCAACCTGCGCGACATCATCGAGGCCTTCGTCAAGTTCCGCGAGGAGGTCATCACCCGCCGCTCGAAGTTCGAGCTGGCCAAGGCGCGCGAGCGCGCGCACATCTTGCTCGGCCTGGTGGTCGCGACGACCAATCTCGACGAGATGGTCAAGATTATCCGCGGCTCGTCCAGCCCGCCCGTCGCCCGCGCCGCATTGATGGCGCGCGAATGGCCGATCGCCGAGATCGCGCCCTATATCAAGCTGGTCGAGGCGGTCGAAAAGGAGATCGAGGGCGACGTCTATCGCCTGTCCGATATCCAGGTCCGCGCCATCCTCGACCTGCGCCTTCACCGCCTTACCGCGCTCGGACGCGATGAGATCGGCGACGAGCTCAAGACGCTCGCCGAATCGATCACCGAACTGCTCGCGATCCTGGGCGACCGGGTGAAGCTCTACGGCGTGATGAAGGACGAGCTCGCCGCAGTCCGCCTCGCCTTCGCCACCCCGCGCAAGACCGAGATCGCCGCCGCCGCCGACGGCATCGACGACGAGGACCTGATCGAGCGTGAGGACATGGTCGTCACCGTGACCATGCAGGGCTATATCAAGCGCACGACGCTCGACACCTTCCGCGCCCAGCGCCGCGGCGGCAAGGGCCGCGCCGGCATGGCGACCAAGGACGAGGATATCGTCACCGAGCTGTTCGTCACCTCGACTCACACGCCGGTGCTGTTCTTCTCCACCCTCGGCAAGGTCTATCGCATGAAGGTCTGGCGCCTGCCCGAGGGTGGCGCCGCCACCCGCGGCCGGCCGATGATCAACCTGCTCCCCCTCGCCGATGGCGAGACGATCTCGACCGTGCTGGCACTGCCCGAGGACGAGGCTGAATGGGGCAAGCTCCACGTCATGTTCGCCACGGCCAAGGGCAATGTGCGCCGCAACTCGATGGACGCGTTCACCAACGTGCCCTCGAACGGCAAGATCGCGATGAAATTCGAGGGCGAGGACGAGGACGACCGGCTGATCGGCGTCGCGCTGCTCGATGAAGCCGACGATGTGCTGATGGCCACCCGCCAGGGCAAGGCGATCCGCTTTGCGGGTGACGAGGTGCGCGAGTTCCAGAGCCGCAACTCGACTGGTGTGCGCGGCATAAGGCTTGCCGCGGGCGATGAGGTCATGTCGCTCTCGATCTTGCACAAGGTGGGCGTCCGCGACCAGGACGAGCGTGACGATTATCTCCGTCATGCCCCCTGGAAGAACACTGAAGTGGCCGATCGCGCGCCGCGCGTGATGGACGAAGCCCGCTTCGAGGAGCTGATGTCCCGCGAGCAGTTCATCCTCACCGTCTGCTCGAACGGATACGGCAAGCTGTCGAGCGCCTTCGAATATCGCCGCACCGGCCGCGGCGGCCAGGGCATCACCAATATCGACAATATCGCCCGCAACGGCCCGGTCGTGGCAAGCTTCCCGGCATCCAAGGGCCATCAGCTCATGCTGGTGACCGACCAGGCCAAGCTGATCCGCATGTCGCTGGGCGATCTGCGCGTGATCGGGCGTGGCTCGGCCGGTGTCCGGCTGTTCGATGTCGGCAAGAACGAGCATGTCGTCTCCGCCGCGCGCATCGAGGAAACCGAGGACGAGGCCGAGGTCGATCTGGCCGACGGCCCGGTTGCCGGCGCCCCGACCGCGGATGGCGACACCGGCGAGGATCTGGCCGACGGCGGCGAGGCCTGAGCGGCAGCCCACTCTTCCCCCCTCCCGCTTGCGGGAGGGGTCGGGGGATGGTCTGTCACCGGGAATCGCGTCCACTTGGACACGCCCTCTCCTAGCCCTTCCCGCAAGCGGGAGGGGAATGTCCCCGACAGCCCCGGAAGGAATCGCATGACGATCACCACCGCCTACAAAGTCCTGACAGCGGACCAGATGGCCGAACTCGAAACCGGCAGTTTCGCCGGCGCGCCGATCGACCTCGCCGACGGCTATATCCACCTGTCGACCGCCGCCCAGCTCGACGAGACAGTCGGCAAGCATTTCGCCGGCCAATCCGGCCTGCACGTCGCCGCCGTCGATCTCGCTGCCCAGGGCGATACGCTGAAATGGGAGCCCTCGCGCGGCGGCCAGCTTTTTCCGCACATCTATGGCCCGTTGCTGCTTGAAACCGTGATCGCCTATGGCCCGCTCGACCGCGACGGGCAGGGCAAGGTGCGCTTGCCCGTCACCGGCTGATCACACCGGCGCGCTCCTCCACGGCTGAGGGCGCGACGATCGCTGCC
>CZQE01000116.1_pt1 | contig 13386 bp, 13 predicted proteins | sample 734431 | NCBI WGS metagenome assembly CZQE01 (sample SAMEA3597869, study PRJEB11362) | hydrothermal vent metagenome | biome: marine hydrothermal vent biome; feature: marine hydrothermal vent; material: ocean water | place: Atlantic Ocean | collected 2010-09-19/2010-10-04
GATCGGGCGGGCACCGCAGTGATCCATGACGCGGACGGCGGCGCGTTCGTCTATGCGGCCGCCGAACTGCTGCATGATCGCTTCGAGCGCGTCGTCCTGCTCACCGACCGCGAACGCCTCGCGAGCGACGAGGCGCTGGTGACCCGTCAGGGCGTGTACGCCCGCCTGGGGCGCAAAAAGATCGCCTTCTTCACATCGGTTCGGCCGCTCGCCGCCTCGCGCTTCGAGGAGGGCGAGGTCGCCTATGTCGACGTGCATAGCGGCGCCGAAACGATACTCACCGACGTCGCCCTGTTCACTTACGCCACGGCCCGCGTCCCCGATGTCACGCTTGAGGCGCCGCTCCGTGCAGCGGGCCTCGATGTTCGCCTGATCGGAGACGCCTATGCACCGCGCACCGTTCTCGCCGCCACGTCCGAAGGCCATCTCGCCGCCATGGATTTCTAAGGAGCCTGCCCATGTATCCCGATCTCGACGGCAAGGTGGCGATCGTCACCGGCGCCGGCCGCCATGGTGGCCTTGGCGCGGCCATCGCACGCAAGCTGGCGGAGAGCGGCGCGCGCATCGTGTTGCACGATCTCGGCCAGACCAAGGGCGCGATGGCACCAGCCCATGGCGTCGCTGAACTGTCCGAACTTGAGCAGGTCGCCGAGAAGCTGCGCACGATCCATCCGAACATCGTCACGCATAGCGCTGACATGCGCGTCGAGGCCGAGGTCGAGGGACTGGTGGCGCGCGCGGTTGCCGAATTCGGCTCGCTCGACATACTCGTCAATAATGCCGGCGTCGGCTATCTGTTCGGACCGTTCGTCGAACAGACGCAGGAACAATGGGATACGGTACTCGACGTCAATCTGCGCGGCGCCTTCTTCGCGATGAAGCATGCCATCCGCCAGATGTTCAAGCAGGATGAAGTGGCCGATTGGGGCCGGGGGCGAATCGTTTCGATCGGCAGTCGGGGGTCAAAGTCGGGCTCGGCGCTGACCTCATCCTATATCGCCTCGAAGCATGGCCTGGTCGGCCTCACCCGCTCGGTCGCGATCGAAATGGGCGCGGCGCAGATCAACGTGAACATGGTCTGCCCCAACCATGTCACCACGGGCCTCGGATCTTGGCAGAACGACTATATGGCGAAGATGCGCGGACAGACCATCGAGGAATATATGGACGCAATGCGCGGCCGTATCCCGCTCGGCCGGGTCGGCACGCCCGAGGACACAGCCAATGCCTGCGCCTTCCTCTGCTCGGGCCAGGCGCGCTATATCACCGGCGAGGCGATGAACGTCTCGGGCGGCGAGGAAATGCACTGATCCCCAGCCGTCAGCGCGCCGCCTGGAACCGATTCTGGCCGGCCAGAGCGGCGCCCGTCCCTTCTCCGGAACAGGCGCGATCTCACCGAAAACGAGTCTAGGCCAGCGTATCCAGCGCGGCCTGGGCGATCGCCTCGTCCTGAAGCGGCGTCCCGCCGGACACGCCGACCGCGCCGATGACGGCATTTTCATACCGCAGCGGCAATCCGCCGGGCATTGGCAGATATTCGGTCAGGCGCAGCAGTTCCGGTTCGTCCTTCAGCCGCGCGGTCAGAACACCGCTTGGCGCGCGCATCAGCGCCGCAGTCCGCGCCTTGGCCATCGCGACGGTCGGCGTCATGAGTCCGGCCCCGTCACCGCGATGAAGCCGGAAGGCATATCCGCCCTCGTCGACGATCGCGATCGAGGCTGCCAGCCCCAGCTCGCCCGCTTTGGCGCGGGCTGCGGCGAGCATCCGGTCGAGTTCGTCGGCGCTCAGGCCATATTTGGCGATCATGGTTTCTTTTCCTCTTGGTGGACAGGTGGTTAAGTGACAAGCGAGACAGGCCAGCGGAGCATGATGGAAAGAGGGGACGGCCGGCCTTGAGCAAGCGCAACGAAGATCAGGTCGATCGCCTTCAGGCGATGCCGCTGTATCATCAGATATTCCTCCAGCTTCGCGAGGAGATCATCAACGGCAGCCGCGCGTTCGGATCGCGCATGCCGACTGAAGAGGAATTGTCGGAAAGCTTCGGGGTGTCGCGCATCACCGCACGCCGCGCGCTGGCGGAGCTCGCCGACACCCATCTGGTCGAGCGCAAGCGCCGGGTAGGTACGCACGTCACTTACCAGTCGCCCGCGAAGCCGATCGAAGGCAGCCTTGAACAGGCGCTCGAATCGCTGATCACCTATGGCCGCAAGACCCAGGTCCGCATCCTCGAGCTCGAGCTGATCCCGGCGCGCCCGCCGATCAGCGACGCGCTGAAGGTCGCGCCCGACACGCAGGTGCTGCGCGTCGCCCGCGTGCGCTGGCTCGACAATCAGCCGATCAGTCATCTGGTCAGCTACGTCCCCGCCGAGCTGAGCGGGGCGATGGATCGCGCCGCGCTGAAAACCACGCCCATGCTGAGCCTGCTGGAACAGGCGGGCGTGCAGATCGGCGCGGCGACCCAGACCATTTCGGCCTCGCTGGCGGACGGCACGCTCGCCAACCTGCTTGAGGTGGATATTGGCTCGCCGATCCTGCGAGTCAGCCGCACCGTGTTCGACACGGCCGACCGTCCGGTGCAGCACGTGCTCGCGCAATTCCGACCCGATCTCTACCAGATCAAGCTCGACCTGCATTCCGCACGCGCCTGATGGCGGTTCGGAATGGCGGAAATGTGCGGGTTTTGCGAACATCGCGGCATGTCTGCCATGGATCGATCATTTGATATAGAAATAAGTGTAATTGGTGATAATCTGTCGTCCCACTGCAAGGCGACGAGATGAACGACTGGACCTCCAATGGCGACCCGCTCCTGACGCGTTTCCGGTTCGCTACGGTCGGCACCGGGGATCTCGACGGCTGTGAACAGGACTATGGATCCCTTGGCTACCACGTGCGGGAGAGAGGGGCGGTCGGCGAGGATCTCGCCGCAAGCTGGGGCACGCCGGGCATGGCCGGGCGGCGGTACGTCATCCTCAGCACGACGGGCGCGAGCGACGATTATATCCGTCTGATCGAAACCGATCCCGTCCCGGAATACCGTGCGCTCACCACCTTCGGTTGGGCTGCGTTCGAGATCATCGTCGATGACGTCCATCAGGTGCATGAGCTGATCAAGGCATCTGCCTTCACCGTGATCGGCGAGCCGAAGCCGTTGCAGTTCATGCCGTCGATCGTCGCGATGCAGGCGGTCGGCTCGTCGGGCGAGTGCTTGTATTTCACCATGGAAAGCGGCGATCGCTCCACCTCGATCCTGCCGCGGCCGCGCTCGCTGATCGACCGGCCGTTCATCCTGGTCATCGCCGGGCCTGACTTCGACGCGCTACGCAACTGGTATTGCGACCTGTTCGATCTCAAGCGCCGCCCTTTGCGCGACAGCAGGATTTCCCTCATCCAGACGGCGCAGGGCCTGGCGCCCGATACGGTGACGCGAATGACCACGGCAGGCCTGCGCGACCATGGCTATCTTTTCGAATTCGACGAATATCCCCCTGGCCCCGGCCTGATCGCCCGCCCGCGCCCCTGCGCGCCGGGCATGCTCCCGCCGGGATGTGCTATGGCCAGCATCGCCACGGTGGCAATGGACCGGGTCGCACCGCTCGCCATCACGCCGCCGGTGCGGCGCGAAGGGACTGGCTATGACGGCCGCTTGGCATGCACCGTACGCGGGCCGGCCGGCGAATTGATCGAATTCATCGAGGAGGCAGCATAATGAATGTCCGCGACGTCCAGCACCCGATCCTGCCGCGTGCCAATGCTGAGGAACTGAGCCGCCAGCGCGCGGTCGTCTCGCTGCGCAAGCTGCTCAACGCCCGTGTCCGCTCCGAGAATGTCCGGCGCTTCCATGACGAGGGCGCCCCGGCCTTCGCTGCGCGGCACGATCGCAAGCCGCAATCGCCGGACGAGATTTCCCAGGCATTCTTCGAATCGACCGGATACCGCATGTGGAGCGCTGCCAACCGCGCCGCGCAGGAAATGATCTGGGTCTCTGTCGGCGAACCGATCTTCCGCGATCGCGATCGCATGCAGGCAGCCGCCCGCGCGCTTGCCACGTCGGAGACGCGCAAGGGCAGCCTGACGCTTGATCCGACCTATGCCCCCTCCCCCGAACTGGCAGGCACCGATGTGCATCTTCAGCCCGGTGGCTATGCGCTCGACGACGGGCCGGATGATGTGGTCGCCGGCGCGTTCTATGAAACGGGCGGCAACGTCTTCTCCTTCGGCCAGGGGGCAGGCAAGAGTGACAGCAAGGCCGGCGTCGTCTTCCGCCTGCTCGACGAAGCATTCGCCGGCTTCGAACCGACGCGTATCCTCGATCTCGGCTGCTCGGCCGGCGCGGCGTCCGCAGCCTATGCTGATCGCTTCCCTGATGCCGAAGTGCATGCGATCGATATCGGCGCCGGCATGCTGCGCTATGCCCATGCCCGGGCCGAAGCGCTCGATGTCGCGGTGCATTTCAGCCAGATGGACGCCGCCGACCTGACCTTCGCCGATAACAGTTTCGACCTCGTCGTATCGCACAACATGTTGCACGAGATCGGCGCCGACAAACGTCGCCGCGCGATGGCCGAGGCGTTGCGCGTGGTGCGTCCGGGCGGCGTGGTGATTTTCCAGGATGTCGACACGCGCTTCGCGCCCAGCGACGTGCACCGCGTCGAGAAGAACTGGGATACGCGCTTCAATGGCGAGATATTCTGGCAGACCTACACCGAAGCCGATCTTGAGGCCGATATGCTCGCCGCCGGCTTCGCAGCGAGCGACGTCGAAGAACATAATGTTCCGGCGGTGAGCAACCTCAATCGCTGGTACGTGATCAGCGGCCGCAAGCCTTCCGAAGGACTTTCAGCATGACCAGTGCGACTGACGCGATCCGATCGGTGATCGCCGCTGGCCGGGGCACGCGCCCGGCCAGCCTCGACAATGTCGAAACCGAACAGGTGCTGACCATCGCGCTCGCGCTTCTGGTCGAACTCTCGGTCGCCAACGATCGGATCGACCTGCTGGAGCGCGAGGTCGCTGGCCTGCGGGGCACAACGCCCGACGCCCTGCGCAATGCGCCCCTCCCGGGCGATGCCATCGCCGAAAGACAGGAGGCGCTGGAGGCGCTGCAATTGCGCGTCCTGCGCGTGATGGTCGATCCTCGAGCCGCCGCTGGCGGCTGAGGCACCGCGCATTCAGCGGATCAGATCGGAACCGCGGTGGTGTACTTCACGCGGGCCAGCGCGAAATGAGAAGAACCGGTGCTGACCGAGGGATGGCGCAGCACCGTCCGCATCAGGAAATGATTATAGTCCTCGACGTCGGCGACAAGGACAAGCAGCAGATAATCCCAGTCGCCTGACATGGAATAGCATTCGACGATCTCGTCGCGCGACGCCACGAATGCCTCGAAGGCTTCGACAGCTTCGGCCGCATGGCTCTTCATCCGGATATGGCAGAGCACATGGACGCCGCGCCCGACAAGGCCAGCATCGACAAGCCTGACATGGCTGCCAAGCACGCCATCAGCTTCGAGGGCGCGAATGCGCCGCCAGCAAGACGCGGTCGATGCCCCTACCCGCTCAGCCAACTCGGCGTGGCTGAGTGAAGCATCGCGCTGCAGTTCGCACAGCAGCTTGCGATCGATCGCGTCGAGAACCCGTCGCATACTCATGCGCTGGCCCCGCGGGCGTCAGGCTGCGGACAACATGCCTCGGCCACGATGGGCCGTCGAGAATTCTCGGGGGAAACCGATGGTCGAATCATTGCATCCTCTTTCGTGCAGGTGATTGAGCTGCGTCGATCTGTGATCGAAACAATCCATATTTCACAAAAATACGGTTCATATGCCTCATTTGTGGTGCGATATACGCATCATTTGAAATATGCTTCCAGCGCAATCCGCTAGATTCTCATCATGGCAAATGATCACGCGACACCGCCGCCCCACGCGGCTCCTGACTGGACGATCCCGCAGGACTGGGCGTCTTATACTCCTGACGAGCACGCGATGTGGGATCGGCTTTTCGCGCGACAGGCCGGGATGCTGCCCGGACGCGTGATACCGGCCTTCATGGAAGGGCTCGACGTCCTGCGCATGACCAAGCCCGGCATTCCGGATTTCGATGAACTCAACGAGCGGTTGATGAAGGCAACCGGCTGGCAGGTGGTCGCAGTGCCGGGGCTCGTTCCCGATGAGATGTTCTTCCAGCATCTCAGCGAGCGCCGCTTCGTGGCCGGGCGATTTATCCGCACTCCCGAACAGCTCGACTATCTGCAGGAGCCGGACATCTTCCACGATGTCTTCGGCCATGTGCCGCTCCTCGTCCATCCGGTCTTCGCCGACTATATGCAGGCCTACGGCGAGGGCGGCCTGCGCGCAGCCAAGCTAGGCATGATCGACGCGCTCTCGCGGCTCTACTGGTATACCGTCGAGTTCGGCCTCATCCGCGACGGTGCGGATCTCAAGCTTTATGGCGCAGGCATCGTCTCGTCCTATGGCGAGAGCATCTTCGCACTCGACGACACCTCTCCCAATCGCATCGGGTTCGATCTCGAGCGGGTGATGCGCTCGCGCTATCGGATCGACGATTATCAGCAGAATTACTTCGTGATCGACAGCTTCGAGGATCTGCTCGCACGGACTCGCGACGCTGATTTCGGGCCGATCTACGAGAGACTCCGCGACCAGCCGGCGATCGATGTTGGAGACCTTGTCCCGGGCGACCGGATGTTCCATCGCGGCACCCAGGCCTATGCCCGCGCGAGGACGGCATCGTGAGCGCCGGCACGGACGCCTTTGCCCGGCTCGCACCGCTGCCGGCCGACGCGCTGCTTGCGCTGATCGCCATGTGTCGGGCCGACCCGCGTACCGAAAAGATCGACGTCGGGGTGGGTGTCTACCGCGACGAAGCCGGGGCAACGACGGTCCTGCGTGCGGTAAAAGCCGCCGAAGATCGGCTCGTCGCCGAGCAATCGAGCAAGGCCTATCTCGGCGCAGAAGGCGACCAGCGCTTTATCGAATTGCTTGCACCGATCGTTTTCGGCGCCGGGGCAAACCAGCCACCTCGCTTCGGACTCCAGACGCCGGGCGGTACCGGCGCGTTACGGCTCGGCGCTGAACTCCTCGCTCGGACAGCACCCGGCGCGCGTGTCTGGATCGGGACCCCGACCTGGCCCAATCACGCGCCGATCTTCGCCGAGGCCGGGCTCACGCCCGCCTTCCATCCTTATTATGACGCGACCAGCGGCGGCATCGCCTTCAGTGCGATGCTTGACGTGCTTCACGCGGCGATGCCGGGCGATGCAGTGTTGCTGCATGGCTCCAGTCATAATCCCACCGGCACCGAGTTGAGCATCGGCGAGTGGCGCGCGGTCGCAGCCGTCTGCACCGTGCGCGGCCTGCTCCCTTTCGTCGACCTTGCCTATCAGGGCCTCGGCGACGGGCTTGAGGAAGATGTGGCAGGGATGCGGCTGCTGCTGGACAGCGTGCCGGATGCGCTCGTCGCGTACAGTTGCGACAAGAATTTCGCCCTCTACCGCGAGCGGGTCGGCGCGCTCTGGATTCAGACGCGGAATCCGGCACGCCTCGCGATCGCGCGCGACAATCTGCTCGCGCTTGCGCGCAGCCTTTGGTCAATGCCTCCCGATCATGGCGCCGCGACCGTGCGGATCGTTCTCGACGATCCCGATCTCGCGGACATGTGGCGCGCCGAACTCACCGCGATGCGCCAGCGCCTCAACTCCGTGCGCGCCGCACTGGCCGTGGTACACCCCGGCCTCGCTGGTATCGCGGCGCAGCGCGGGCTCTTTTCCCTGCTTCCCATCACATCTCAAACAGTGACGACGCTTCGCGAGGCACATGGCATCTACATGGCCGACAACGCTCGGATCAACGTCGCTGGCCTCAATGCCGCCAATCTGGCCCGCTTCACGGCCACCCTCATACCCTTTCTTGGTGGCGATCAGTCCAGGAGCACCGACGATGCGTGATGAATGGAGGCGTATTAAAAAGACCCCACGCCAAACCAAGTGGTTGCATCAGGAGTCCGCGGCATGAAGGTCGCCAGCCTTCGCCACGGTCGCGATGGTCGTCTCGTCGTGGTGTCCGACGATCTCGCTCGCTACGTCGATGCTGGTCCGGTCGCGCCGACGCTGCAGGCGGCGCTCGATGACTGGAATCGCCTCGCCCCGCTTCTTGAAGCGCTGTCCGGCGATCTCGAAAACGGCGCAGCGCCCGGCGCGCCGTTCGATGAAACGGCAGCAGCGGCCCCGTTGCCCCGCGCCTATCAATGGGCGGACGGCTCGGCCTATGTGAATCATGTCGCGCTGGTACGACAGGCTCGCGGTGCCGAGCTACCGGAAAGCTTCTGGCGCGATCCGCTCGTCTATCAGGGCGGCTCGGACCATTTTCTCGGACCACGTGACCCGATCCATCTCTTCGATGAAGACTGGGGCTGCGACATGGAGGCCGAGGTCGTCGTCGTCACCGGGGATGTGCCACAGGGCATAAACCGCGAGGACGCGCTGGGATGTGTCCGGCTGGTCGGGCTCGTCAACGACGTGAGCCTGCGAAATCTCATTCCCGCTGAACTGGCCAAGGGTTTCGGCTTCTATCTATCGAAACCCGCGAGCACGCTCTCGCCCGTCTTCGTGACGCCCGAGGCGCTGGGAGAGCGCTGGCGCGACGGCAAGCTGCACGGGGTTCTCAAGGTCGATCTCAACGGCGGCGCCTTCGGCCGCGCCGAACCCCACGTCGACATGACCTTCGATTTCGGGACGCTGATCGCACATCTCGCCAGGACACGTGCGCTCGGAGCCGGCACGATCGTCGGTTCGGGAACCGTCTCAAATCGCGATGCCGATGGTGGCCCCGGTCGCCCGGTGGCCGAAGGCGGCAAGGGCTATAGCTGCATCGCCGAGATCCGCATGGTCGAAACCATCCGGCAGGGAAAGTCTCGAACCACCTTTCTTCGTTACGGTGATCGCGTACGAATCTCGATGGACGACGACCTGGGCCGGCCGATTTTCGGCATTATCGACCAGGAGATATGTCGGTGACGATCGCCCGCCTCTCCGACGACGAACGCAGGACTGCGCTCGCGGCGCTGACGCTATGGACCTATGTGCCTGAGCGCGATGCGATCACCCGCACGCTGACCTTCGATTCATTCATCGACGCCTTTGCGGCAATGACGCGAATTGCCCTGCTGTCGGAGAAAGCCGACCATCATCCCGAATGGTCGAACGTCTATGGTCGCATCGACATCCTGCTGTCGACGCACGATGCCGGAGGGCTTTCCCGGCGGGACATCGCGCTCGCCCGACAGATTGATGATAGCCTGGCTTCCCGACCTGCGCCTCTCGATACATGATCGCTCCTTCGTCGGTGTCTCCCTAGACACTGGCACGACGCCGGCAGCTGTACCGGCACTCAAGCCCACCGTGCGAACTTGGCAGGCGGGCAATCGTCGTCCGATTGGCCGCCTGCCAAGACTTCCTCACCAGGCGTAGCGTACCGATGCCATCACGGTGCGCGCGGCGCCGAAATAGCAGCTGTTGCTGAACGGGCATGCGCTGACGTGGCGCTTGTCGAGCAGGTTCGCGGCATTCACCGCCAGGCTGACACCCTGAAGCGACGGCGAGGCGCGGCCGAGATCATAGCCGATCAGTGCATCGACCAGCACGAAGCTGCGTGTGGTGAACCGTTCGAACGTGGTGACCCCGTTGATCACGGCATAGTTGGTCGTGCCGTCCGATCCGTCGACATAGCGCGCGCCGGCACCAAGGGTGAGGCCGACCAGGGGCCCGGTGGCGTTCCCGGATTTGCCGAAATCATAGGACAGGAAGGTCGATCCGAGCCATTTCGGCGTGCCGAGTTGACGCGTGCCGGTGGTGGTCGGCGTGCCGCTGTTGGTCGCGGTCGGTGCAATGGCCGGCGTTCCCTGGGTGATGATCGCGTCGGTATAGGTCAGCGCCGCGACGACGTCGAAGCCCGGCACGACCTCACCCCGCCCCTCCAGCTCGACGCCGCGCACGCGCACCTCGCCGATCTGGATCTGGGCGTTGGTGGGAATGCCGCCAGTGCCGGCACGCGGATCTCCCACAGGCACATTCTGTCGTTTCAAGTCATAGGCTGAAAGGGTGAAGATCGCGTGGGTGCCCGCCGGCTGATATTTGATTCCGGCTTCATATTGCCGGCCGGTCACCGGATCGAACGGCACGCCAAGATAGGTCGTGCCCGCCTGGGGCTCGAACGATTCCGAATAGCTGAAATAGGGCGAGACGCCGAACGGGAGCTCGTAGAGCGCACCAAGGCGCATCGTGAACGCAGTCTGCGACAGGGTCGTGACCGAGCTGTTGCGCTTGTTGAGCGTCGTCTGGTCGTACCAGTCGTACCGCCCGCTTGCGATAAGCTGCAACCGGCCGATCGCGATCTGGTCCTGGAGATACACGCCGACCTGGTCTCGCTTGCCATAGGTGTTGACATAGGCGGGCGAGAGCTGGGTCAGGTCGAAGCTGGGCAACACGCGGCCATAGACGGGCGCGAAGAGGTTGAGATTGGGGATGCTGGTCAGGGGATTGGCCGAAACACCGGTGTTGAACTGCTGGACATTCTCGCCGGCGATATGCTGATAATCGATGCCGACCAGCACATTGTGCTTGATCGCCCCGGTCGCGAATTTCGCGTTCAGGCTGTTATCGAGCGTCAGCGTATCGAAATCCTCGTCCGCCCCGCCGCCGCCACGGATGATCGTGCCATAATCGGTGTTACGCGCCGTCCCGGTGCCCGTCGTCGCGAACCCTGCGATGTAGAGCTGGCGATAGCTCAACCGGTTGTTCTGGAAGCGCGCGTTCGACCGGAAGGAAAGATGCTCGTTGAAATCGTGCCGGAACAGTGCCGCGATCGATTTGGCGCGATGATCGTAGCGCTCATATCCCGGATCGCCGGTGTTGATGTCGCGCGGCAGTTCGCCCTTGGGATTGGGCAAGACCGATCCATAGGCCGGTACCCCCGAATATCCGCCGCCGCTGGGCGAGCGCTGATAGGTGGCGATGATCGTCAGGCTGGTCGCCGGATCTGGCGCGAAGGTCAGCATCGGGCTGACATGCCAGCGTTCGGCTAAAGTGCCCGACGTCAGCCCATCGCCCTTCTGCCAGCCGCCGACGATCCGCGCGAGGACACGACCATCGGCATCGAGCGGCTGGTTCACGTCGCCCGTCGCGCGCCACGTATTATAGTTCCCACCCTGCAGCTCGAACCGGCCGGACGCCGTCGCCTCCGGCGTCTTGCTGGTCAGGTTGACGAGGCCGCCCGGGGTTGAGTTCCCGTACAGCACGGAGGCCGGCCCTTTGACCACGTCGATATGGTCGATACGATTGAAATCGATCTGCGGCGTCGAATAGGGGCCGGCGATCAGGCGCATGCCGTCCAGATAGACGCCCGGCGCGAAACCGCGCAGGATCAGCTGGTCGTACCGCGTCACCATGCCGCCGCGCTGGTTGGGGGACACGCCTGCCACATAGCTCAGCGCCTGGTTGATCGACAGCGCGTTGCGCCGGACCAGCTCCTCGCTGTCGATGACCGTGATGCTCTGCGGCGTTGCCATCAACGGCGTGTCGGTCTTCGTCCCCGCCCCCGCCTGCTTCTCCCGCACACCGGTGACGACGATGGTTTCGGCGCCGCTCTCATCCTTCGTCTCGTCCTCGCTTGCCTGGGCTTGCAGCGGCGTCAGCAGGGCCGTCGCCATGAGAAGCGAACGGAGAAGACGCGGAGGGCGGCGGACAGGGTGCGACTTTACGATCAAGGAATGACACTCGCTCTTATTGCTAACGATTCGCAATTGCCGTTAGGGCCGGTTTGGGGCTAAGGCAAGAGTCGAAAGTGGAAAGGGGTCACAAGGTCTTGAGGAATGCGGGGGCAACGGATGCGCGAGCCCGGCCCCGGCCGCTTTCGGGCCCATGGGCGATAGGGGCACGCTGCGTGACGGCGCTGGCTGGCGGCTATGCCGCCGCGGCTGGCCTTGCCACGCTATCAGCCCGGCTGCTGCCGATTGCGCGGGCCGAGGCTACTGGCTGGGCGATGATCCTGTCCTTCCTGCTCTATGCCGTGATCGCCCTCTGGTGCTTCCATGAACGGCGGCTGTCGCGCGTGGCGGGCCTCGTCTGGGGCGCGGCGGTGCTGTCGATCGGCACGGCGATGCTGCTGGGCATGAGGCCGTGAAGCAGACCACGGTGACGGAGAGCGGCCTGCGCCGCTCGATGGCGTGGGTCCATACCTGGCTCGGGCTGCTGGCCGGATGGATTTTGTTCGCCATGTTCCTGACCGGAACGGCAAGCTATTTCCGGCCGGAGATCACCCGCTGGATGCAGCCAGAGATCGCGTTGCAGCCGGTATCGCCCGAACGTGCGGCGCAGACCGCCATCGCGCACATGCAGGCAGCTTTTCCGCACGACGAGCAATGGACCATCTACCTGCCCGACGACCGGACGACTGCGACACGGATCTTCACCCGCGCTCGCGCCAATCCCGATCCCAAGGTGCCCAGGCCGCCCCGCACGCCGGAGATCCGCCTGGATCCGGCCACGGGGGCAACGCTAAGCGCCCGCGAGACGCGGGGCGGCGAACATTTCTATCGCTTCCACTTCCAACTCCAGATTCCCCATCCCTGGGGACGCTGGCTTGCCGGGCTGTGCGCGATGTTCATGCTCACGGCGATCGTCTCGGGTGTGATCACCCACAAGCGCATCTTCGCGGATTTCTTCACGCTGCGCTGGCGCAAGGGACAGCGAAGTTGGCTTGATGCCCACAATGTCTCGGCGGTGCTTGCCCTGCCCTTCCACGCGATGATCACCTACACCGGCCTGATCACGCTGGTGCTGATGTACATGCCCTGGCCGATCGCGGCGAACTATGCGCCATCCGACGGCTTCGCGGCCGATGCCTATGGTACCGAGATCGAGACGAAGGCGTCGGGACACCGTGCCCCGCTGATCGATATCAGGCCCCTGGTGCGGGAAGCGGCAGCCGAATGGAAAGGCGGCCGGGCTGGCCGGATCGTGGTGCGCAACCCCAATGATTCGGCCGCGACGATCGCCATCGTCCGCAGCGGCGCCGATACGCTCAATGCGCGCGGGCAGTCGATCACCTATTCGGGCGCCGACGGACACCGCCTCTCCGCATCCCCTGCCCCCAGCCCGGCAATCGAGACCGCTGGCGTGATGCTTGGGCTTCATATGGGCTGGTTCGCCGGCCCGGTGCTGCGCTGGAGCTATTTCCTGCTTGGGCTGACCGGCGCCGCGATGGTCGCGACGGGGCTGATGCTGTGGACCGCCAAGCGCGCCAGGCCGGGCGCGGTGCCCTTCTTCGGCTATCGTCTGGTCCAGCGGCTCAACATTGGCGCCATCGCT
>CZQE01000126.1_pt1 | contig 13383 bp, 11 predicted proteins | sample 734431 | NCBI WGS metagenome assembly CZQE01 (sample SAMEA3597869, study PRJEB11362) | hydrothermal vent metagenome | biome: marine hydrothermal vent biome; feature: marine hydrothermal vent; material: ocean water | place: Atlantic Ocean | collected 2010-09-19/2010-10-04
CGCTGGCGCGACTGGCGGAGGCGGGAAGGGTCGCGGTGGGAGAGGCCGAGGCGATGACCGCCGCCTACACCCTGTTCAGGACGATCGAGCACCGGGTCCAGATGGTCGATGACCGGCAGGCGCACCACCTGCCGACGGGAGCGGCGCTCGATGGACTGGCACGCCTTCATGGCGTCACCGACGGTGCGACCTTGCTCGAGCTACTGCGTCCTTATGTCGATTCGACCGCGCGGACCTACGATTCGCTCGATCCCGACGACGAGGGCGCGCTGTCGCAGGACGGAGAACATCTGGAGGAGCAACTCCGCACGGCAGGCTTTGCCGATCCGCCTGCGGCGGCGCGCAGGATCGAGCAATGGCGCGCGGGCACCTATCCCGCGCTGCGCAGCCCCGCCGCACGCGAGGCGCTCGAGGCGGTGCTGCCCGGGCTGATCGAGGCGCTGGCCAGGGCGCCTGACCCGCAAGGGGCGATCGTGCGGCTCGACGTCATGCTGGCGAAGCTGTCGAGCGCGATCAATTTCTTCCGCCTGCTCGAGGCCCGGCCCGTACTGGCGCGGCTGCTCGGTGCGATCCTGAGCCATACGCCGACCCTTGCCGAGGCGCTGGGGCGCCGGCCGGAATTGTTCGACGGGTTGATCGATGCCAGCGCGCTCGATCCGGTCGGATCGGTCGCGGCCATCGCTGATGAAATGCGCGGTGAAGGCGGCGACTATCAGGCCCGGCTCGATCATGTCAGGCGCGTCGTCGGCGAGAAGAGGTTCGCGCTTGGCACGCAGATCGTCGCGGGGGTCAGCGATCCGCTCGAGGTCTCGGCTGGCTATGCACGGGTGGCGGAGGCGGCGATCGTGGTGCTCGCCGAAGCGACGGTGGCCGAATTCATGCTCAAGCATGGCACGGTGCCGGGGAGCGAGCTGGTTATCCTGGCGCTGGGGCGGATGGGCGGCGGAGCGCTGACTCATGCCTCCGATCTCGACCTGATCTATCTTTTTACCGGCGAGTACATGGCTGAATCCGATGGCGAAAAGCCTTTGGGAGCAGTGCTTTATTATAACCGCCTCGCGCAGCGTGTAAGCGGTGCGCTGTCGGCGCCTACTGCTTCCGGGCCGCTTTACGACATCGATACGCGGCTGCGGCCGTCAGGCACGCAGGGGCCGCTGGTCGTCTCGCTCGACGGGTTCGCACGCTACCAACGCGAGGATGCCTGGACCTGGGAGCATATGGCGCTGACCCGCGCGCGGCCGGTGTTCGGTTCTGCCGAAGCCCGGGCGGCGACCCAGGCGGTGATCGATGCGGTGCTGTGCGGGGATCGTCCGACGCGCGACGTGGTCGCCGATGCGATCGGGATGCGGGCGGAAATGGCGGCGCATAAGCCGCCGGCCGGGCCGCTTGACGCCAAGCTGTCGCCCGGCGGGCTCGTCGACCTGGAATTCGCGGTGCATGTCGTGCAGCTCACCCGGCATGCCGGGCTTGGCCCGCATCTCGGCGTTGCGATCCGCGAGCTTGTCTCGGCCGGGCTGGCGCCTCCGGCGATCGCCGCCGCGCAGGAGTTCCTGACCCGGCTGCTGGTGACGCTTCGGCTGGTCGCGCCCGACGCGCAGCCCCCGGCGCAGGCCACCCGCAATCTGATCGCCCGCGCGCTCGACGTCGCCGATTGGGAGGCGGTGGTTGCGTCGTTCGCGACGACCCGGCAGGAGGTTTCCGATTTCTGGGCGGCGGTGGCCGGTGCCGGAAAGCAGGGATGACGGGAGACGGACGATGGCGGCGGGTATCGAAGAGGGCGGCAAGCTTCCGGACGTGGACCTGACCACGCCGAGCGGCGGCAGGATCAACCTGCGCGACTATCTCGGCAAGCCGCTGGTCCTGTATTTCTATCCGAAGGACGACACGTCGGGCTGTACCCGCGAGGCGCAGGATTTCAGTCAGCACTACCCCGAATTCCAGGCATGGGGCGTCGAGGTTCTCGGCGTGTCGCGCGATACGCCCGCGAAGCATCAGAAGTTCATCGATAAATACGACCTGACCGTGCCGCTTGCGACCGACGACCAGAATCGCGCCATGGAGGCGTTCGACGTCTGGGTGCAGAAGCAGTTGTACGGCAAGACCTATATGGGGATCGACCGGTCGACCTTCCTGTTCGATGCGAAGGGTGTTCTGGTGCGCATCTGGCGGCGCGTGCGGGTGCCGGGGCACGTGATCGACGTGCTCGAGGCGCTGAAGGAGCTCGACTGATCGCCGGCACGAGCATCGCGGAGGCGGCGCGGGGCGTGCTGGAAACGGGCGACCCGGCGGCGAAGATCCGTGCCGCCCGGGCGGCGGCGCGGGCATGGCGACGCGGGCTGCTGACGCATGAGTTCGGCGTCGCCATGCCCGATCGTCCGGCGCGGCCTGCCTTGCCCGAATTGCTGTCGCCGAACGAGATGCCCCGGCGCGGCAAGGGCGGTTCGGAACGTGGGCGGATCGCGCTGCTCCATGCACTGGCGCATATCGAATTCGTCGCGATCGATCTCGCCTTCGACATGGTCGGACGGTTCGGCGGCGATTTTCCGCGCGGTTTCACCGATGACTGGATTGGGGTCGGCGCGGATGAAGCGATGCATTTCGCGCTGCTCGACCGGCGGTTGCGCACGCTGGGCAGTCACTATGGCGCGATGCCGGCGCATGACGGTCTGTGGGAATCGGCGACCGCGACAGCCCATGATCCGATGGCCCGTCTCGCGGTCGTGCCGATGGTGCTCGAGGCACGCGGGCTGGACGTGACGCCGGAGACGATCCTGCGCTTCAGATCGGCGCAGGACGAACCGAGCGCGCGCATCCTCCAGCGCATCCTGACCGACGAGATACGGCATGTCCGCGCCGGCACCGTCTGGTTCGAATTTGCCTGCGCCGCCAAGGGATTCACGCCCGAATCGCACTGGCGATCGCTGGTCGCGCGATATTTTCGGGGAATGATTAAGCCGCCGTTCAACGACTCGGCGCGCGACTCAGCCGGTCTGACGCTAGAATATTACGGCGCGCTTGCCCCTTCCTGAAAAATTAGGCCAATTGCGACACGTCCAGGACGTGGAGGGGCTGCGACCAGGACACTTAGGGGCGGGCGCTGGATTTCCGGCAATCGCATTCATGGTCGCCGGGGATTGATGAGCAAAATTTCCATCGCGTCGAGCGCGCAGTTTGTGTCGCGGCTGAAGACGCACTTCACCACCCGGGATTTCATTTTTCACGACGGTCGTGACCTGCGCCGCTTCAGCGTCGGGGGGCGCACCCAAGCGCTGATGGCCGGTGTCGCCGGGATCACCCTGTGCTTTTCCGCCTATGGCGTCGCGCAGGCGGCGGTCGGTGCGGTCGCCATGAGCGGCATCGTCGATGCCCCGCTGTCGCCCGAAGCCAAGGTCGCGCAGATGCAGGCGAAGGTCGCCGCGATGCAGGCCGATGTCGAAACCATCAAGCAGGCCGCCAAGGCCCATGCCACCCGCGTCGAGCAGCGCCAGGCGCTGATCTCCGCCGTCATCTCGGGCAAGGGCGATCCCCGTTCGCTGACGCTCGCCGCGCCGACGGTGAACAGCCATGCCGACAAGATTGCCGCCGACGTGCTTGCGCCGCTCAAGAAGGTCGAGCAGCGCCAGGTCGCGATGGCGGTCAAGGCACGCCAGGCCGCCGAACAGCGTTACGCGCTGACGGTCGCCCATGTTCGCAAGCTGGGCATCGCACCGGAACGTTTCGCGCCGCGCATGGCCGCGATGGGCGGCCCGTTCGAAGCCGCCGACAGCGCCGAGGCCGAAGCCGATCTTCGCGCCGACATGCAGTTCCGCTCGCTGTTCATGACCTGGAAGAAGCTCGATTCGCTCGAGCAGGGCGTGATCGCGATCCCCTCGGCCCAGCCGGTCGAGCGTCTTGCGTTCACCAGCAACTACGGCGTCCGCGCCGACCCGTTCCGCGGCACGGCCGCGATGCATGCGGGCGTGGATATCCCCGGCCCGATGGGAACGCCGATCTACGCCACCGCCGACGGCATCATCGATCGCGCCGAGCGCGCGGGCGGTTATGGCAACATGGTCGAGATCAACCATGGCAAGGGCATCCAGACCCGTTACGGTCATCTCTCCAAGATCCTCGTCGCGCCGTTCACCCGCGTGCATCGCGGCCAGCTGATCGCGCTGATGGGTTCCACCGGCCGTTCGACCGGCCCGCATCTTCACTATGAGGTCCGCATCGACGGCCATGCCGTGAACCCGATCCCGTTCCTGCAGACCGCCGACTATCTGCTCGCGGTGCAGGATCGCGCGCTGAAGACGACTCAGGTTTCGGTGGGCGGTCCGGCTGCAGCCGACTGATCCGCGAAGGCCCGGGCATCGGTTGCCGATGATCCCGGGAACGCCTATCTGCCAGTCATGGCCACCGTAACAGCTCCCGAGATCGCGCTCACCGATTCAGCCGCCGCGCGCGTCGCGACGATAGCGGAAAAGCAGGGCAAGCCCGCGATCCTCCGCCTCTCCGTCGATGGCGGGGGATGCTCCGGGTTCCAGTACAAGTTCGGCTTTGCCGACTCGGTCGAGGCCGATGACGCGGTCGCCGAGAATCATGGCGTGAAGCTCGTCGTCGACTCGATCAGCCTCGATCTCGTGCGCGGTTCAGCGGTCGATTATGTCGAGGATCTGGGCGGCGCCGCGTTCAAGGTGACCAACCCCAACGCCGCGTCGGGCTGCGGCTGCGGCTCAAGCTTCTCGGTCTGAACCCTGTGAGAATCGTCACCTACAACGTCAACGGGATCAAGGCGCGCCTGCCGCGCCTGCTCGAATATCTCGCGGAGCAGGCGCCCGACGTGGTGTGCCTGCAGGAGCTGAAATCGAGCGACGAGACTTTCCCGGAGGCAGACATCCGCGCGGCCGGTTATGGCGCCGTGTGGCACGGGCAGAAGGGCTTCAACGGAGTCGCGGTGCTTGCCAGGGGTGCCGACCCGGTCGAACGACAGCGCGGGCTCGCCGGCGATCCGGATGACGAGCATAGCCGCTATCTCGAGGCCGAGGTCGACGGGGTGGTGATCGCGTCGATCTATCTGCCCAACGGCAATCCCCAGCCGGGCCCGAAATTCGACTATAAGCTCAAATGGATCGAACGGCTGTCCGAGCGCGCGCGCGTGCTGCTCGCCGAGGAGAGGCCGGTGGTGCTGGCCGGCGACTATAACGTCATTCCGAACGACGACGACACCTTCTCCGTCCGCGCGATGGCCGATGACGCGCTGATGCAGCCGGAGAGCCGGTCGGGCTATCGCGGGCTGGTCGCGCAGGGCTGGACCGACGCATTGCGCACCCGTCACCCCAAGGGCGGGGTATGGACTTTCTGGGACTATCAGGCAGGCGCCTGGCAACGCGACGCGGGTTTCCGGATCGATCACCTGCTGCTGAGCCCGATGGCGGCCGACCGCCTGGCCGACGCCGGCGTCGACAAGGAGTATCGCGGCCGGGAAAAGGCGAGCGATCATGCCCCCACCTGGGTGCGGTTGCGGTAGCGAATGTCGCCCGACCCCCTTGAGGTCGGCCTCGGGACTGGTGCCGCATGAAGCGGCTGGCGGCGGCGCTTCTGTTGCTTCCGGGTGCCGCCTATGCCGAGGATCGTGACTATTGCCCGGCGCGGCCCGGGCTTGGCACGCCCCCCTGTACGATCGCCCCGGGGCACGTCTCGGTCGAAGTCGGACTGGCCGACTGGACGCGTGCTGATACGGCTGAGTCGCGCAGCGATACGATCCTGATCGGGGATATATTGGTACGGGTCGGTCTGACCGATTCGATCGAGGCCGAGGTCGGCTTGACGTCGTTCGGCCATAGCCGGACCCGCGACAAGAGTTCCGGCAGCATCGATAGCGCCGATCGGGCGGGCGACGCGCTGCTGGGCTTCAAGGCCAATCTCCATCACCCTGACGGCAGCGGTTTCTCGGTAGCCGTGGAACCCTTCGTCACGATTCCCGTGGGGCGTCCGCCGATCGGTGCGGGCGACTGGGGCGCGGGGATACTGGTGCCGCTCAGCTTCGATCTCGGGCACAAGCTTAGCCTGCAGTTTACGCCCGAGGCTGATGCTGCCGTCAATCAGGATGGCGCAGGCCGCCACTTCGCCGTCAGCGGGACGGTCGGCCTTGGCGTGGGGATCAGCGACACGGTCAACGGCACGATCGAGTTTCAGGAACTTCGGGACGAGGACCCGTCCGGCCGGACCATGCAGTCGCTTGCGTCAGTCTCGGTCGCCTGGATGTGCCGCCGCGACTGGCAATTCGACATCGGCACCGCCATCGGCCTCAATCCCGATGCGCCCGATGCCGAACTGTACGCCGGGGTCTCGCACCGCTTCTGAAAGCGCGGTGATATTTCCCAACAATCGGCGTGAACTGCCCGATATCGGTCACCGAAGCGGACAGCGGGACACTCGCAGCTTCCGCAAAGCAGTTGAAATCAAACGATTCTACTGTTTGGCATGACTAATGCAGTAACACAGGTGCGGAGCAACCGGTGTTGATCCGCAGAACCGGAGAGACCCATGACGACCTTCAAGATTCTTGCTGCTGCCGGCCTCGTGGCGCTGGCGACCATCCCTGTCATGGCCCAGGCTGCTGACGGACGGCCCGAACCCGCCGCGAATGCCCCTGCTGATGCGGCAGCGACGGCTTCGAAGAAGAAATTCTGCGTGGTCGAGGCCACTACCGGTTCGCGCGTGGCCAAGAAGATCTGCCGCACACGGACTGAATGGCTGGCGCTTGGCTTCGATCCGACCAGCAAGTGAGGGACCCTGCGCGGCGGCTCCTGCGGGAGCCGCCGCGAGCCCCCGGGGATCACAGCGCCTTCTGATAGATCTCGTAGGTCTTGTTGATCTTGCTCTGGATCGTCTCGGCGATGGCGTTCATGCCCTGATTGTCGTCGAGCACCCAGCCGATCTCGCCGCGGGTCGACCCGTAATTGGCGACAGCTGCCTTGCGGATATATTCGATCATCATGAAGGCGAGCTGGCTCGCCATGCGCGATGATTGCAGTTCCTTCAGCACGCCCATCAGCGGCACGCGCATGGTACGAGCCTTGGGCTTGCGCAGCCACAGCAGCAGCCTGGCCCAGCCGAACGGCAGCAGGTTGCCGTTGAGCGGCTTGATCGCCTCGTTGAGGTCGGGAAGCGTGATCATGAAGGCGACCGGCCGGCCATCAAGCTCGGCGATGCGGATCAGGTCGTTGAACACGATCGGCTTCAGCTTCACGCCGACATCGGCGATCTCGGGCGGGGTGAGGGGGACGAAGCCCCAATTGTCCGACCAGGCATCGTTCAGGATGGCGAGGATGACCGCCGCTTCCTCGTCAAACTTCGTCTTGTCGACCTCCCGGATGCGGATGCGGGGGTTCTTCTCGCCCGACTGGATGATCCGCTTTACGATCGGCGGGAATTCTTGGGTGATATCGAGGTCGTAGGTGTAGAGCGTCTTGGCGTGGGTATAGCCAGCGCCTTCGATCCAGCCGCGATATTCGGGCTTGGCATGGCCCATCATGATCGTCGGCGCGTGATCGTAGCCCTGGATCAGCAGGCCCGGCTCTTCCCAGATCGACATGCTGATCGGCCCGAGCACCTTGGTCATGCCCTTGTTGCGCAGCCAGCCTTCGGCCGCGTTGATCAGCGCCTGGGCGGTATTGGCATCCTCCGCATCGAACAGGCCGAACTGGCCGCAGCCTGGCCCAAAACCCTGTTCAGCCGGCATGGTCAGCGCGAGCGTGTCGATATGGGCCGAGATGCGGCCGACAACGCGCCCGCCGCGCTCCGCCAGGAACAACTGCGCCTCGGCATGGCTGAACCAGCCATTCTTCTCCGGCGTGATCAGGCCGAGCGCCTCGCTCTTCAGCGGCGGCACCCAGTTGGGATCGTCCTTGTAGAGCCGGAAGGGCAGGTCGACGAATTTCTTGCGATCGGCCTTGCTGCTGATCGGTCGGATCGAAAGCGGGTGCGTGGTAGCCAAGACGACGAGCCTCTCTGGTAAGGTGATGCGCACTCCCGCCTGCCGACCAACCTGTCAAGCGCGCTCCTGTCAAGCGTCGCCGGGCCATCCGGGCGAACGGCATACCCTGTTGCTGCCACCATATAGCCACTATCTTTCGGCAATGCCGGGAACCATGAACACATCGCTTGCCTTCGATCGGCGCGAGCCCGCGTCGACCCCGAGCACCGTCCTGCGGACCGCGCGGGAGCGTATCGCCGACGACAAGGCGATGCTGCGCACCGCCGCCGAGCTGACGCGTGACCTGAATGCGCCTAAGCCCTTCATCTACTGGACCGATCTGATTCTTTCGGCGGTGGTCGGCTATGCGGCGCTGGCGGCGGCGATTCTCGCCCCCTCGACCGGCTGGGCGCTTGCGGCAGGCGTCGTGGCGATCCTTGCGCTGTACCGCGCCGACAGCTTCATCCATGAGATCACCCATATCAAGCATTCGGCCCTGCCCGGCTTCCGCCTTGGCTGGAACCTGATCGCCGGCATCCCGATGATGGTGCCGTCCTTCATGTATGAGGGCGTGCACAACCTCCACCACGCGCGCACGCGCTATGGCACGGTGGAGGATCCCGAATATCTGCCGCTCGCGCTGATGAAGCCCTGGACGCTGCCGCTGTTCGTCGTGACCTCGCTGCTCGCGCCGGTTGCGCTGCTGCTGCGCTTTGCCGTGCTGGCCCCTTTGTCCCTGCTGTTCCCGCCGATGCGCAGGGTGCTCGACGAGCGTTATTCGAGCCTGTCGATCAACCCGTCCTTCCGCCGCCGTCCGCCCGAGGGAGCGTTTAAGACGCACTGGCGCCGGATGGAAGCTGCGACCAGCCTGTGGGCGATCGCGCTGCTGGCGCTGACCGCGACGGGCGTCATTCCGCTGCGTGCCCTGCTGATCTTCCTGGTGATCACGTCCGGGGTCGCCATCCTCAACCAGGTGCGGACGCTGGTGGCGCATCTGTGGGAGAATGAGGGCGAGGCGATGACCGTCACCGCGCAGTATCTCGACAGCGTCAATGTGCCGCCGCCGGCCTTGTTGCCGGTGCTGTGGGCGCCGGTGGGCCTGCGCTATCACGCCTTGCACCATTTGCTGCCCGGCGTGCCCTATCATGCCCTGGCAGAGGCGCATCGCCGCCTGTCCGCCGCGGTGGACGAGCAGTCGCCCTATCACAAGGCGAGCTATCCGGGTCTGCCGGGCCTGGTCGATCGCCTAGTGCGCAGCACGATGGGCCGCCGCGCCGCCTGATCGATCATTCCTCGGTGCGGACCAGGACTGCCTCGCCGATCAGGAAGAACAGCAGGAACGGCGCCCAGGCGGCGAGGAAGGGCGGGTAGGCGCCCAGATTGCCCATCGCCAGCGCGAAATTGTCGGCCACGAAATAGGCGAAGCCCAGCGCCATGCCGATCACCGCGCGGATGAACAGCCGGCCCGACCGGGCCAGGCCGAACGCCGCCACCGCGCCCAGCAGCGGCATCAGCACCGAGGACAGCGGCCCCGACAGTTTGTGCCATAAGGACCCTTCGAGCGCCTTGGTCGGGCGGCCCGCATCCGACAGGTCCGAAATCGCTGATTGAAGCGCACCGAAGGAAAGACCGTCGGGGTCGACGGTGGCGAGGGTGAACTGGTCTGGGCGCACGCCCCTGGCGACTGCGACCGCGCCGAGCGGGGCCGTCTTGCCGGTTTTCACATCGAAGCGGCTGGCCGGCCCGATCCGCCAGCCATCGCCGTCACGCTTGCCATTCGGCGCGCTGACGACGCCGATCAGGTTCCCGCCTTCGCGATCGTACAGCGTGATGTTGCGGAGCGTCGCCGCGTCGCCGCGACCCTTGATCTGGCCGACCTCGATCAGGTCGTCGCCGTCGCGCACCCATACGTTCGACCGATCGCCGCGATCGATCGGCACCGGCGCATATTCCGCTTTTTGCCACTGATCCAGCGTCGCCGTCGCGCGCGCCACGATTCGATCGTTGAACGTGAAGGAGATGAGCGCGACACCCAGGCTGGAGACGATGAGCGGCGCCAGCACCTGATGGGCCGACAGGCCCGATGCCTTCAGCGCGACGATCTCGCTGTTCTGATTCATCGTCGTCAAGGTGATGATCGTGCCGAGCAGCACGGAGAAGGGCAGGAAGCGCGCGATGATCTCCGGCGTGCGCAGGCCGACATAGCGCCAGATTTCCGCATCGCCATTGCCCGCATAGGCAAGGATCCGGCCGGATTCGCTGAGCAGGTCCAGCGCCTGGAGTACCAGCACCAGCGCGGCGAGGATCGCGAACGTCCGCACCAGGAACATCCGGCCCATGTACAGCGACACGGTCCGCGAGGGAAAAAGCTGCAGCGCGATCATGCCGTGGCTTCCTCTGCTTCATCCTGTTTCGGGCGCGCGCCAGGCAACCAGCGGCCGACCATCTTGGCGCCCTTGGAGAAGAACCGTTCGAGCGTGCCGATCGGTTGGCCGCCGGGCACATAGGCGATCGTGTAGTACATCCAGAAAATCAGGACGGAGAAGACGATAAAGGGACTCCACAGGGCGATCAACGGATCGACCTTGCCCATGCCGCCGATGTCGCGGGCATATTCATTTACCTTGTGATAGGTCACGATCATCACGATCGAGAGGAACACCCCAAGCGCTGACGTGGATCGCTTGGGCGGCACGCCCAGCGACAGAGCGAGCAGGGGCAGCAGCAACATCGTCGCCACTTCGACGATGCGGAAATGGAACGCGGCGCGGCTGGTGTCGCGCAATTCCTCGGGCGAATTGCTGTTGCCGCCGATCCGCGCCAGCTCAGGCAGGGTCAGCTCGTAGCGGCCCTCGCGCTGGCGGAAATTCTCGTATTTGGGCAGGGCGATCGGCAGGTCGTGCAGGCTGAAGGTCAGTACGCGGGGAAGCGCGACGCCGGGTTCGTTGCGCACCAGCGTGCCGTTGGTCAGCCGGAAGACGATCTCGTCCGGATTATCCGTCGCGAAGAACTGGCCGTGATCAGCCGTGACCGCGTAATCGCCACCCTTCTTGTCGACCATATGCACGAAGATACCCGAGAGCTTGCGGCCCTGTTCGCGGCTCTGCTCGATACGGATGGTCATCTTGTCGCCGAAATGGGTGAACTCGCCCACCTTGATCGACGCGCCAAGGGCACCGGTGCGCAGTTCGAACCGCAATTTCTCATAGGCGTATCGCGCATCGGGCTGAACGAAGCCGACAATGGCGAGGTTTACCGCGGCGAGCCCGATCGCGAACATGTATGGCACGCGAAGCAGCCGCGTATAGCTCATCCCGACCGCGCGAAGCACGTCGAGTTCCGAGGTGGTGGCGAGCTTGCGGAAAGCGAGCAGGATGCCCAGCATCAGGCCGATCGGAATGCCGAGCCCGAGATATTCGGGCAGCAGGTTGGCCAGCATCTTCCAGACGACGTTGACCGGGCCGCCTTCGGTGGCGACGAAATCGAACAGTTTCAGCATGCGATCGAGCACCAGCAGCATCGCGGAGATGATGAGGGTCGAGAACAGCGGCACCGCGATCAGCCGGGCCATGTAGCGGTCGATGGATTTCATGGAGCTAGCGGCGACAGCCTTTGCGAAAGGGCAGGATGAGACTGCCCGGTCGAGCGGCTATATCGGGGGAGGGGGGCGGCGTCAGCTACCAAATCACTCTGCTGCGATACTGTTTGGTTCGGCGCCGCGCGGCGCCGCCATGGCGGCGGCGATGGCATGCTCGAGCGCGGCGATGGTGAACGGCTTGCGCAGCACCTGATGCCCGCCGAAAGCCGTCTCGTTCGCATCGCCGGCATAGCCAGTGACATACAGGACCGCGACATGGGCGTAGCCGTCCGACAGCGCGGCGATCATCTCCGGTCCGGTCTGCTGCGGCATCAGCACGTCGGAAACGATCAGATCGATGCTGCCCATCCGACCGAGCAGGCTGCGCGCGAGGAGCGGGTTGTCGCAGGCGAGGGGACGATGACCCAGCTCGGCCAGCGCTGCCATGGTCGAGGTGAGCACCCGCGGGTCGTCCTCCACCACCAGGATGTCCAGTGCGGCGGATATGCCGACCACCGGTTGCTCTTCCTGTCGCGCTACATTGGCGCCGCCGCCGACATGGCGCGGCAGATAGAGCGTCACGGTCGTGCCCTGGCCCGGCTCGGATACGATGCCGATCTCGCCATCGGCCTGTCGAACGAAGGCGAAGATCTGGCTCAGGCCCAGGCCGGTGCCCTGGCCGACCGGCTTGGTCGTGAAGAATGGCTCGAACACGCGCTCCAGAACGTCAGGTGTCATGCCGCAGCCGGTGTCGGTCACCGCGATCGTGACATAGTCGCCGCTCGGACAGGTGCCGATCTCGCCTGCGGTCAGCGCGGTGCATTCGGTCGTGATGGTCAACTGGCCGCGTCCTTCCATCGCGTCGCGCGCATTGACCGCCAGGTTCAGGATGACATTTTCGAGTTGATAGCGATCGGCACGGATCTGCCAGCCCGACCCGGCATCGCGCGCGACAACGGTGATGGCGTCGCCCAGGGTCCGATCGAGCAAATCGGACATGCCCGCGACCAGCGTGCCCGGCTCGATCGGTTCCAGCTTCAGCGCTTCTTCGCGGGAGAAAGCGAGCAGGCGACGGGTCAGTACTGCTGCGCGATTGGCGCCTTCAGTGGCATTGTCGATATGGCGCCTGGCTTGCTCGGCATCGCCGACGTTGCGCCGCGCCAGTTCGAGCCCGCCAAGGACAACGGCCAGCATATTATTGAAATCATGGGCGATGCCGCCGGTAAGCTGGCCGACTGCCTCCATCTTCTGGACCTGACGTAGGCGCGCTTCCTTTTCCAGCAGTTCGGCTGTCGCCTTGGTGACCGCAGCCTCAAGATCCTCGGCACGCTGGCGTTCCGTCTCCGCCTCGGCATTCGCCACAGCACGTTCGCCCAGCGCGCGCACCGTCATCCAGCCAAGCACGATCGCGCCCAGCACGATGAGGATGCCGAAGGCGCCCAGCACCCGCGCAACGCCGGTCGATTGCGCAACCGATCTCAATGCCTCGCCGGTACGCGCATCGAGCAGGGAGCGTTCATGGGCGATGATCTGGTCGAGCAGGCGGTTGATCTCGCCCAGCGAGGCGGCTTCGCGCGCCTGATAGTAGCGGGCGAGCGCCTGGTCGTTCTTGTGGTAATTGGTGCTGAGCGCGATCAGCGACAGCTCCCTTCCGCGCACTTCATAGGCCCGCCGAAGATCGTCGGTCAGTTTCTGCTGTTCGGAATTGTCGTCGGTCACCCGGTCGAGCTTGGTGATCTGTTGGCCTGCCACGCGCCATTCGTCGTAGAAGCGCTGTCCGAGCAGCTTGTCGCCGCTGATGACGTAGCAGCCAAGCGATGCCTCGGAGCCGGAGATCGTGCCCGACAGC
>CZQE01000364.1_pt1 | contig 13279 bp, 13 predicted proteins | sample 734431 | NCBI WGS metagenome assembly CZQE01 (sample SAMEA3597869, study PRJEB11362) | hydrothermal vent metagenome | biome: marine hydrothermal vent biome; feature: marine hydrothermal vent; material: ocean water | place: Atlantic Ocean | collected 2010-09-19/2010-10-04
TGTTATGCAGGAACAGGGAATTCTTCAGGGCATAACAGGGAAATCTCCGCCCGGAACAGGGAAATCAGTGGCCAGCGATGAGAATGAGCATGGGTGAAGCCTGAGGTTTCACCCCGGCACGATCATTGTCCTTTTCGCGCCGCGATTGAATCGATCCCTCCGGTTACCGGAGACAGCGGTGCTGGAGGGCAATTTCGATAACTCCTACCTAATCGAGCGAGCGTCCCGACGCGCCTGTTGCTGAGCGCGGAGGGGCGATCTCTCGCTCTCCCTCTCCTGGAATCGTCCCGAAATGGAGACGACAACGCCCCCCTCCGGCACCGGCGTAGGAGGAAAGCTCCCGATAAGGCGACCCGATCGTTGACATTGGAAATAAATACACAGACAAATAGGCAACGCCGCAGAAAGACCAATAACCGGCGCGGGTGGCTTATGATCCGGGGAGGATCCTTGCGGGCGCGCGTCAAACGGCGCAGCCGGCGCAGGTATCCCCTTCCCCAGGAATGGACGATATCGCGAGGGGAGCCTGAAGATGAAATCGGCCTATTGCCTGGGTGCCGCAATCCTGATGCTCGTGGCGAGCCCTGGCGGCGCTCAAGTGACGACGAACGCGCCGCCGCCCGTTGCCGGCGCGCTGCCGGTAACGATCGAGCGCATCAAGATCCATTCGGCGGCGATCATGGGCAATCTGGAAGGCGAGACCGCTGACCGCGACGTGATCGTGGTGCTGCCGCCGAGCTACGCGAAGAACCCGCGGCGCCGCTATCCCGTCGTCTATGCCCTTCACGGCTATTCGATCGGCGCTGACCAGTGGACCAGGGAAATCCATGTTCCGCAGACGATCGAGGGTGGCTTCGCCAAGGGTGCGAAGGACATGATCCTGGTCTTTCCCGACAGCAAGACCATCCATAACGGCTCGATGTATTCAAGCTCGGCGACGACCGGGGACTTCGAGGCCTTCGTGGCGCGCGATCTGGTCGCCTATATCGACGGCCACTACCGGACGCTGGCGCGGCGGGCGAGCCGCGGGCTGGCGGGCCATTCGATGGGCGGATATGGCACCAGCCGGATCGGCATGAAACATCCGGAGGTGTTCGGCGCGCTCTATATGATGAGCCCATGCTGCCTGTCGGCGCGCCAGGGCGGCCAGTTCAATGCGGAGGCGGCAGCGGCCCTTGCGGCCGTGAAGGTGCCGGCGGATTCAGCCAGGCTGCCGTTCGGGCTGAGAGCGCAGCTGGCGAGCGCCGCGGCATGGTCGCCCAACCCGAAGAACCCGCCGCTCTATCTCGACCTGCCGGTGAAGGACGGCGTTGCCCAGCCAGACGTCCTCGCGCGATGGGCGGCCAATGCGCCACTGGCCATTGTCGACCAGTATATCGGCAACCTGCGGCAATATCGCGCGATCTCGATCGATGTGGGAGACAGGGACGGATTGAAGGTCGATGCGGAGAAGCTTCACACCGTGCTCGACAGCTATGGCATCGCCAACGGCTTCGACATCTATTCCGGCGATCACACCAACAATGTGGCAATCCGGTTCCAGGACCAGGTGATCCCGTTCTTCAGCCGCAATCTCGTCTTCGAGAAGAGCCGTTGACGCCGTCGGCGCGAAGAGAACGGCTAATCCGACCGCAATCGAACGATGATCATCCATCACAGGGAGACAATCATGAAGCCTGGCTACGCAGCCACCGCCCTGCTGACCTTTGCGGCGTCGGCCTTGCCGGCCTACGCTCAGGATTTCGATCCGATGGCGCTGGCCGACACCAATGCCGACGGCAAGGTGAGCCTGGCCGAGGCGACCGCTTTTTCGGCACAGGGCTGGACCTTCGTCGATCAGTCGAACGCGGGGAAGATCAAGAAGGAGACTCTGCCCGACTTCATGCAACCCTCCTTCGCGAGCACGAAGGCGGATGCCGAGGGCTATGTCACCAAGGATGCGTTCCTTGCGGCCGTGCCGGATCGTTTCAAGGCAGCCGATACGGACGCGGACGGTTCCCTCAGCGATGTCGAGCTTCGAGGCTTTCTCGGAATGCCATGATCATGCGGCATCTTCCCCGCACGGGCGGTGGGAAGACCGGATCGTTTCAGACCGTGAAGCTCTCGCCGCAGCCGCATTCGCCCTTGGCGTTGGGATTCTGGAACACGAAGCCGGCAGTGAAATCGTCCTCGACCCAGTTCATGGTCGATCCGATCAGGTAGAGGATCGACCCGCCATCGACGAACAGCGTCCCGCCCGGCGTCTCGATGCGCTCGTCGAACGGCTTGGCTTCGGTGACATAGTCGACCGAGTAAGCGAGCCCGGAGCAGCCGCGACGGGGCGTGGACAGCTTGACGCCGATCGCGCCCTCGGGGGCCTTGCCCATCAGCTCGGCGATCCGCGCCTCGGCGGTCGGGGTCAGGATCAGCGCCGCGGGGCGCACGCGCGCGGTCGTCGCCATCACAGCATCCCCAGTTCGAGCTTGGCGTCGTCGCTCATCTTCTGCGGATCCCAGGGCGGATCCCAGACGAGATTGACGTCAGCAGTGCCGACGCCCGGAACCGAACCGACACGGAGTTCCACCTCGGCAGGCATGGATTCAGCGACCGGGCAATGCGGCGTGGTGAGCGTCATCGTCACCGAGGCATGGCCTTCATCGGTCACCTCGACGCCGTAGATCAGGCCGAGGTCGTAGATGTTCACCGGAATTTCCGGATCGTAGATCTCCTTCAGCGCATCGACCACCGCCTCGTACAGCGCGCCGCCCGGCTCGCCCCTGGGCAGACCTTCGGGCTTCTGCGCCAGAAAACCTTCGAGATAGTCGCGCTTGCGCTCGAACGTTTCGGCCACGCCGCCATCGACACGCGCCTTGGGCGGCGCCTCGACCGAGGCGACCTCTTCAACCACAATCTTCCGCTCTTCGTTCATGCGAACCCTACCCGAAAATCCGTGTTACCCGCTCGATCCCGCGCACCAGCGCATCCACGTCCGCCGCGCCGTTATAGACCCCGAAGCTCGCCCGTGCCGTCGCCGGCACGCCCAGCGCCTCCATCAACGGCTGAGCGCAATGATGCCCGGCGCGGATCGCAACCCGCTCCTCGTCCAAGATGGTGCCGATGTCGTGCGGATGCACCCCCTCGATCGAGAAACTGACGATGCCGGCCGAATCCGCGGGGCCGTAGAGCGTGACCGAGTTGATCTGCGACAACGCCTCGCGCGTCTTCGCGACCAGCGCCGTTTCGTGCGCGTGGATCGCATCGAGCCCGATCCGCTCGACATAGTCGATCGCCGCATGCAGCCCGAGCGCGCCGACGATATGCGGCGTCCCCGCCTCGAAGCGGCCGGGCGGCGGTGCATAGGTGGTCTTCGCGAAGGTGACCCGGTCGATCATCGATCCGCCGCCCTGATAGGGCGGCATCGCCTCGAGCAGCTCAGGCCGCGCCCACAGCACGCCGATGCCGGTCGGGCCGTAGAGCTTGTGGCCGGAGAAGACGTAGAAATCGCAGTCGAGTGCCGCGACGTCCACGGCCATGCGCGGCACCGCCTGGCAGCCGTCGAGCAGGATCTTCGCACCGACCGAATGCGCGATATCGGCGGCACGCCGCGCATCGAGCAGCGACCCGAGTACGTTCGAGACGTGGGCAAGCGCGACCAGCTTGTGCGCCGGCGTGACCATCGCCGCCATCGCATCGAGATCGATACGGTGATCGGGGGTCAGCGGCACCACGTCGATCACGGCGCCGACGCGTTCCGCCGCCATCTGCCACGGCACGATGTTGGAGTGATGCTCAAGCGTCGAGAGCAGGATGCGGTCGCCCGCCTTCAGCTGCTCGCGCGCCCAGCATTGGGCGACGAGGTTGATGCCCTCTGTCGCGCCGCGCACGAACACGATCTCGTCGGCGCTGCCGGCACCGATGAAGCGGGCGACCTTCTTGCGCGCCGCCTCATAGGCAAGCGTCATGTCGGCCGAGCGCTGGTACACGCCGCGATGCACGGTAGCGTAGGTTTCGGCATAGGCGCGATCGATCGCGTCGATCACGGGCTGCGGCTTCTGTGCCGTCGCCGCGGTATCGAGATAGGCCCAGCCCTGCGGGATCGCCGGGAAGTCGGCGAGGACGTCGAGGGGGCGGGTGTCGATGAGGACGGTCATGCTTGAGCGCTCACATTCCTTCTCCCCCTGTGGGAGAAGGTGGCCCGAAGGGCCGGATGAGGGGGAGTGAGGTTCGGGACACTCGCGAGTGTCCCCCTCACCCTTCCCATCGCTTCGCGATGGGCCCCTTCCCTCTCCCGCAAGGGGAGAGGGAGAAGAAAGAGCGCCCCGTCTCTCACAGCATCCGCTCCAACGCGGCTTGCGCCGCTGCTTCGAGCGCCTCGCGCTCGGCAGCATCAGCGACGTCGTCGAACACCGATCCGATGAACGCGCGCAGCAGTAGCGCCTTGGCCTCGGCCGGGGCGATGCCGCGGCTAGCAAGGTAGAACAGCGCCATCGCGTCGAGTTCGCCCACGGTCGCACCGTGGGCGCATTTCACGTCGTCGGCGTAGATTTCCAGCTCGGGCTTGGCGTTTGCGGTTGCGGTGCGCGTGAGCAGCATTGCCTTTACCGACTGGCTCGCATCGGTCTTCTGCGCATCGCGTGCGACCGCGACCTTGCCGAGATAGCTGCCGGTCGCGCGTGCGCCGAGCACCGAGCGGACGACCTGGTTGCTGGTGGCGTTCGGCTCGACGTGGCGCATCGTGGTCACGATCTCCAGCGTCTGCTCGCCGCCACCGAGCATCGCACCGCCAAGCTCGAAATGCGCGCCGTCGTGCAATGTCACGTCGATCGCCACCCGGCCGAACTTGCCGCCGGTGTTGAGCACATGGAACGTCGCCCGGGCCCCTGCGCCCAGCGTGACGGCATAATCGCGGATCGCCACCGTATCGGTGCCAGCATCCTGCACGATGACGCGCGTGATCTCCTCACCGGGCGCGACATGGATCATCTCCGGGGCTGCGACCGGCCAGACGCTCGCGACCGCATCGAGATCGCTATAGCGCCACGCCTCGTCACGCCGTGTAGGAAGATCGAGCAGGCTCACGCGGCCATCGCTCCATAGCCCTCGGCTTCGAGCTCGAGCGCCAGTTCAGCGCCGCCCGAGCGCACGATCCGGCCGTCCGCCAGCACATGCACGAAGTCCGGCTTCACATAATCGAGCAGCCGCTGATAATGGGTGATCAGCAGCACCGCCTTGTCGGGGGCGCGCATGATTCGGTTGATGCCATCGCCGACGACCCGCAGCGCATCGATGTCGAGGCCGGAATCGGTCTCGTCGAGGATCGCGAGCTTGGGACCGATGATGCCCATCTGGACCATCTCGTTGCGCTTCTTCTCGCCACCGGAGAAACCGACATTGACCGGACGCTTGAGCATGTCCTGGTCCATCGACAGCAGATCGGCCTGAGCGCGGGCGAGCTTCAGGAACTCGCCGCCCGACAGCGGCGCCTCGCCACGCACCTTGCGCTGCGCGTTCAGCGCCTCGCGCAGGAACTGGACGTTGGACACGCCGGGGATCTCGACCGGATATTGGAAGCCGAGGAACAGGCCCGCGGCGGCGCGCTCGTGCGGCGCCATTTCCAGCAGGTCCTCACCCGCAAAGGTGACAGTGCCGGACGTGACCTCGTAACCGGGGCGCCCACCGAGCACATAGCCGAGCGTCGACTTGCCCGCGCCGTTCGGCCCCATGATCGCATGCACCTCGCCCGCGTTCACGCTGAGCGAGAGGCCCTTGAGGATTTCCTTGCCGTCGATTTCGGCGCGGAGGTTTTCAATCTTCAACATCAATTCTGCCTCTTGGTGGAGCGCATCGCAATCACGCGTTCCAGATACTCATCCTTGCGGGCCTCGATACAGGCGGTCAGCGCCGCCGCATCCTTCGGCTTGGTCGCGGCGCACGCCACGCCTGCATCGCACCAGAACCTGTCCAGCTCAGCGTCGCCGACCGAATGGATAACCCGGCACATCCGCAACCGCCCCTTGCGGTCGATCTTCATGCTCACCCCGACCCGCTTGAGCCGTTCGCCGAGCACCACGATGTCTTCGATCGGTTCTTCCGGCGGCACAGCCGGGCCGGCGAGCTGCAACGCCAAGGCGAGCATCATCACCCGACGCTCCCCTCGAGCGAGATCCCCAGCAGCTTCTGCGCCTCGACCGCGAATTCCATCGGGAGCTGCTGCAGCACCTCCCGCGCGAAGCCGTTGACGATCAGCGCGACCGCAGCCTCGGAGTCGAGACCGCGCTGCATCGCGTAGAACATCTGGTCTTCGCTGATCTTCGAGGTGGTCGCCTCATGCTCGATCTGCGCCGACGGGTTGCGCACCTCGATATAAGGCACGGTGTGCGCGCCGCACTGGTCGCCCAGCAGCAGTGAATCGCACTGGGTGAAGTTGCGCACGCCCTCCGCAGTCGGCGCCACGCGCACCAGGCCGCGATAGGTGTTGTCGCTCCGACCGGCGGAAATGCCCTTCGACACGATGGTCGAGCGGCTGCCCTTGCCGAGATGGATCATCTTGGTGCCGGTATCGGCCTGCTGGCGATTGTTCGTCACCGCCACCGAATAGAATTCGCCGACGCTGTTTTCGCCGGCGAGCACGCAGCTCGGATATTTCCAGGTGATCGCGCTGCCGGTCTCGACCTGGGTCCAGCTTACCTTGCTGTTCTTCCCCTGACAGAGCGCACGCTTGGTCACGAAATTATAGATGCCGCCCTTGCCCTCGGCGTCGCCGGGATACCAGTTCTGCACGGTCGAGTATTTGATCTCGGCATCGTCAAGCGCGACCAGTTCGACCACGGCCGCATGAAGCTGGTTCTCGTCGCGCATCGGCGCGGTGCAGCCTTCGAGGTACGAGACATATGCCCCCTTGTCGGCGACGATCAGCGTGCGTTCGAACTGGCCGGTATTCTCGGCATTGATACGGAAATAGGTGCTGAGCTCCATGGGGCAGCGCACCCCTTCCGGGATGTAGACGAAAGTGCCGTCGGAGAAGACGGCGCAGTTGAGCGCCGCGAAATAATTGTCATGCTGCGGCACGACCTTGCCGAGCCATTTGCGGACGAGATCGGGATATTCGCGGATCGCCTCGCTGATCGACCGGAAGATCACGCCCGCCGCCTCGAGCTCCTTGCGGAAGGTCGTAGCGACCGAGACGCTGTCGAACACCGCATCGACCGCGACCTTGCGCGCGCCCTCGACCCCGGCGAGCATCTTCTGCTCCTCGATCGGGATGCCGAGCTTTTCGTAGACGCGCAGGATCTCGGGATCGACCTCGTCCAGGCTGCCGACCTTGGGCTTGGCCTTCGGCTCGGCGTAATAATAGGCGTCCTGGTAATCGATCGGGGGGACGTTGAGCTTGGCCCAGTCGGGCGGCGTCATGGTCAGCCACAGCCGATAGGCCTTGAGCCGCCAGTCGAGCATCCATTCGGGCTCGTTCTTCTTGGCCGAGATGAAGCGGACCGTGTCCTCGCTCAGACCCTTTGGCGCGAATTCCTGCTCGATGTCCGAATGGAAGCCCCATTCGTACGTCTTGTTCGCGACGGCGTGCGCTTCTGCGTTCTTCGTGGCCATTATGCCGGCACCTGCGACAGGCTGGCGAGGCTGACGCCCGCGAGCGCGCCCTTCACCGCTCCGTTGACGACGTTCCAGTGCGGCTTCACCCGACAATTCTCCTCGATGCAGCAATCATGGCTGCCCTGGTCAACACAGGCCGTCATCGCGATCGGCCCCTCGATCGCCTCTACGATATCAGCCAGGCTGATCGCCGCAGCCGGTCGTGCGAGGCGGAAACCGCCCCCGGTGCCCCGCGCACTCTCGATCAGGCCCGCAGCGGAAAGCCGGCTGACCAGCTTCTGCACGGTCGGCAATGGCAGCCCGGTTTCTTCCGCCAGCAGGGTCGCGTTTAGCCGCGCCGCGCCGCCGCAATGGCGGGCAGCGGCGGACATCATCACGACCGCATAATCTGCAAGGCTGGAAAGGCGCATCTGGTCCAATCGGATTGATTCGTTCCGATTGGGCATGTGGGAGCCTAGAGCCCGAAGGTCAACCCTGTTCCTCCCCGGCCCGGGGCGGATAGAATCACGTATCGCTGATCAGCGGGCTCACCTGGCCGCCAAGCGCGACTCGCTGGCTGATCGTCAGTTGCGACAACAGGCTGGGTTCAGCCTTGATCTGGCGCGGCGTGTAGCCAGTGAACTGCTTCACCTCGCGGATCAAGTGGGACTGATCGTAGAAGCCCCGCGCGATCAGGTCGTCGACCGACTGGCTTTCCGACACCAGGGCCACCGCGGCGCGGAGCGCGCGATATTTACGCGCGAGCAGCTTCGGCGGCGCGCCGTACAGCGCCTTGCATTTGCGTTCGACCTGGCGGCGAGAGAGCTTCGTCGCTGCCACCAGATCCTCCATCTCGGGCGACGGGCTGGCGGCGAGCCACGTGTCGACATGCCGCACGAACGCCGTCGCGCTGCGGTCGCAGCCGCGTACCAACTCGCGGATCAACTCCTCGGCGATCGCCACCCGCGCCGGGATATCGGGCGCGTCGCGCAACGCGTTGGCGGCGGCGCGCAGCCTTGGCCCGCCGAACAGCCCGGTCGCATCGATCACCCGGTTGAGCATGCTCGAGGCATCGTTGCCGACCAGCGCCGCCCATCCGCTCGCGGTCACGCCCATGCCGAGCACCAGTACCGGCCCCTCGCACCTGACCCGCATCGCGCCGCTGGTCGGACCGATGATATGGATATCGGTCGCCTCCTGCAGCGTCCCGTCGGGGAAGCGATAGTCCGAGCCGCCCGGCGACAGGCGGAAGCGGAACTGCGCATGATCCGCGCGCTCCGTGTCCTCGAACAGCGGGACATCCGCACGAAAGTGATAGAAAAGCGTGATGTACTCGGTGAGGTCCGCGGCCGGGACCGCGTAGTCCAGCTGGATATCCGCCACTGTTGCGCCCCTTTTTATGGGAGAGGCGTAACCGGCTCTGCACCCAATGAAAAGAGGCCCGGCCGGCAAGCCGGCCGGGCCCAAGTGAAAGAGACCCCTGTTGGGAGCTCTTCGGGTCGCAAGGTTGTTAGAACAGTGGCCGGTTCGACTGTATTGGATGAAAGCGCCACATCGGTCATATCCGTCGCAATCTCGTCGCAGGTCGAATGATTTTTGACCCGCGCGTGCCGCGCTGCCAAAGCGCCGGAATGACCTTCTCCCTTCTCCGCCCCGCCCTGTTCAGCATCGAGGCCGAGCGTGCCCATGGCCTGACGATAAGGATGCTTGAAGCCTGGGGGCAGGCTGGCACGCCGTTCGCCACGGAATCCAGCGAGCCATGCCTTCGCACCACCGTGGCCGGGCTGGACTTCTCCAGTCCGGTCGGGCTGGCCGCCGGGGTCGACAAGGATGGCCGGGCGATCGACGGGTTCTTCGCCCTCGGACTGGGTTCGGTCGAAATCGGCACGCTCACGCCGGTGCCGCAGCCGGGCAATCCCAGGCCGCGCCTGTTCCGCCTGGTCGAGGACCGCGCGGTGATCAACCGGATGGGGTTCAACAATGGGGGGCTCGATGCGGCGCTGCCCCGCGCAGCGGCGGCCAGGCGGCGTGGCGTGCTCGGCATCAATGTCGGCGCCAACAAGGATGCCGCCGACAGGATCGCCGACTATCGGAGCGGTGTGGAAAAGGCAGCCCGGATCGCGGACTATGTCACGATCAATATCAGCTCGCCCAACACGCCGGGCCTGCGCGATCTGCAACACGGCGCGGCGCTGGCCGAACTGCTCGCCGCGTCGGACGAGGCCCGCCGCCTGCCGTCGCGACGCCCCCCGCTGTTCCTGAAGGTCGCTCCCGACCTTGAGCCCGGCGCGATCGACGAAATCGCCCGGGCCGCGATCGAGCATCATATCGACGGGCTGATCGTCAGCAACACGACCATCTCCCGCCCTGGCCTGCGCTCGCCCCGCGCGACCGAGACCGGTGGCCTTTCCGGCGCGCCGCTCGCCGCGCTCGCGCGCCAGCGGCTCGTCGATTTCCGCAAGGCGACCGGAGGGGCACTGCCGCTGATCTCGGTCGGCGGGATCGGCAGCGCTGAGGAGGCCTATGCCCGAATCCGCGCCGGTGCGAGCCTCGTCCAGCTCTACACCGCCCTCGTCTATGAGGGGCCCGGCCTGCCGCGTCGCATTGCCCGCGGCCTGTCCCTCCTGCTGAAGCGGGATGGGCATGATCATGTCGCTGATGCCGTCGGGGCCGGTTGACGTAACGTCTGTCACCGCTACCACATGGGCGCCATGAAGAAGCTCCTGCTCGCGCTCGCCGTCCTGCTCTATTCTCCCGTCGCATCCGCCCAGGGAGTCGTCACCTCAGCCGATCCCCGCGCGACCGAGGCAGGCCGGCAGATATTGCGGGAAGGCGGCACCGCGGCCGACGCGGCGATGGCGATGATGCTGGCGCTGACCGTGGTGGAACCGCAATCGAGCGGCATCGGCGGCGGCGGCTTCCTGATTCGCAACGACGGCAAGACCGGCAAGATGGAGACGATCGACGGCCGCGAGGCAGCACCCGCCGCCGCGACGCCGCAGCGCTTCCTCGGCCAGGACGGCAAGCCGATGCCGTACGGCCAGGCTTTCCAGGGCGGCAAGTCGATCGGCGTTCCCGGCAATATCCGGCTGATGGCGCTGACCCACAAGAAATGGGGCAAGCTGCCATGGAAGGCGCTGTTCGCGCCCGCGATCAAGCTGGCCGAGGATGGCTTCCAGGTCACCAGGCCGATGAGCGAGCGGATCGCCGGCATGTCCCGAATCTGGGAGAATTTCCCGGAGATCGCCAGCCAGTATACGGTCGACGGCCAGGCACCCGCGGTCGGCGCGACGCTCAAGAACCCGGCGCTTGCCGCCATCCTGCACAGGATCGCCAACGAGGGGCCCGAGGCCTTTTATTCAGGCGACAACGCGCAAGCGATCGTCGCAGCCGCGACCGGTACCAGGATCAACACCAGCGACATCACCCTCGCCGACCTTTCCGCCTATCAGGCCAAAGAACGGGCGCCGGTGTGCGGCACCTATCGGACGTACAGGATCTGCGGCATGGCCCCGCCATCGTCCGGCGCGGTGACGGTGCTCCAGATCCTCGGCATGCTGAGCCGTTTCGACCTGAAGAAGATGGGGCCGACATCGCCGGTCGCCTGGCATCTGATCGGCGAGGCGATGGAACTGGCCTATGCCGATCGCGAGAAATATCTCGGCGACACCGATTTCGTGCAGGTGCCGCTCAAGGGCCTGATCGATCCGGCCTATCTCGCCCAGCGCTCCAGGCTGATCTCCACCACCGCGACGCTGCCGGTCTATGAAGCCGGCACGCCCCCCGGCGCGCAGGCGCGGACCGCCGCGGTCCAGGACGAGGTTCACGGCACGACCCATTTCATCGCGATCGACAAGGCCGGCGACATCGTCGGCATGACCTCGACCGTCGAGGGCCCGTTCGGCAGCCAGCTGATGGCGAACGGCTATATCCTCAACAACGAACTGACCGATTTCACCTTCGCCCCCGAAAAGAACGGAGCACCGGTCGCCAACCGGGTTGAGGGCGGCAAGCGGCCCCTGTCCTCGATGGCGCCGACGATCGTCTATGATTCGAAGGGCAAGCCAGTGTTCACCGTCGGCGCGGCGGGCGGCAAGACGATCATCATGCAGGTGGCGAAGGCGCTGATCGCGCATCTCGACTGGGGCATGAGCGCGCAGGATTCGATCGGCCAGGGACTGATCTATTTCAGCGGCCGGACGTTGATCCTCGAAAAGGGCACGTCGCTCGAGCCGATGAAGGCGCCGCTCGAGAAGCTGGGCCATCAGGTCGTGATATCAAGCCTCGGCCTCAAGGCGAACGCCGCCGAGCTGACGACCAAGGGCTGGGTCGGCGCGGCGGATCCAAGGAGCGTCGGCACCGCGCTCAGCGAGTAGAAACCCGCGCAGCCGAACACGGCGCGCCCCTCCCCGGGAGAGACCATGCGAACGCTCGAACATTTCCCCAACCTCGTCACGATGTTCTTCACGCGGGCACGGGAAAAGGGCGACAAGCCCTTCCTCTGGCACAAGGCCGACAATGAATGGGTGCCGACCAGCTGGCGCCAGACCGCCGACAAGGTCGCGAGCCTCGCCACCGCGCTGCGCGCGATCGGGCTTGAGCCCGGCGACCGGGTGATGCTGGTCGCGGAGAACCGCCCCGAATGGTGCATCAGCGACCTCGCCATCATGGCGGCAGGCTGCATCACCGTGCCGACCTACACCACCAATACCGAGCGCGACCACGCCCATATCATCGAGAATTCGGGCGCCAAGGCAGTGATCGTCTCGACCGCGAAGCTCGCCAGGACCCTGCTCCCTGCCGCGATCCGCGCAACCGATGCGAAGATCGTCATCGGCATGGAGGACATCCGTGTCGGACAGTCGGGCGCGCTGAGCGTGCACAGCTGGCACAAGCTGATCGCCGAGCATTCGACCGATCCGTCGGCGATCGTCTCGTCAGCAACGCGCGACGACACCGCCTGCATCATCTATACCAGCGGCACCGGCGGCGCGCCGCGCGGCGTGAAGCAGCATCACGGCGCGATCCTGCACAATGTCGACGGCTGCTGCACCATCATCAGCGAGGATTTCGGCTGGGACGACGAGGTATTCCTCTCCTTCCTGCCGCTCTCGCACGCCTATGAGCATACCGGCGGGCAGCATTTCCCGATCGGGCTCGGCGCCGAAATCTATTATGCCGAGGGCCTCGACAAGCTTGCGTCCAATATCGAGGAGACGCGCCCGACCATCATGGTCGTCGTGCCGCGCCTGTTCGAGGTGCTGCGCACCCGCATCTCCAAGGCGGTGGAGAAGCAGGGCAAATTCTCCAACTATCTGCTCGGCAAGGCGCAGGACATCGGCGCCAAGGAATATGAGGGGAAGATGGGGCTGCTCGACCAGCCGATGAACCTTTTCCTCAAGGCGACGCTCAAGCCGAAGATCCAGAAGCGCTTCGGCGGGCGGATGAAGGCGATGGTGTCCGGCGGCGCGCCGCTGACGCCGGAGGTAGGCATCTTCTTCCAGTCGCTCGGCCTGACCTTCCTGCAGGGCTATGGCCAGACCGAATCGGCCCCGGTCATTTCGTGCAACCGCCCGTCGGTCGGCCTGCGCATGGACACGGTCGGCCCGCCGCTCAAGAACACCGAAGTGCGCATCGCCGAGGACGGCGAGATCCTGGTGCGGGGCGAGCTGGTCATGCACGGCTACTGGCGCAACGAGGCCGAGACGGCACGGGT
>CZQE01000176.1_pt1 | contig 13192 bp, 12 predicted proteins | sample 734431 | NCBI WGS metagenome assembly CZQE01 (sample SAMEA3597869, study PRJEB11362) | hydrothermal vent metagenome | biome: marine hydrothermal vent biome; feature: marine hydrothermal vent; material: ocean water | place: Atlantic Ocean | collected 2010-09-19/2010-10-04
CCCCTGCGATCCGCGCGACGGTATCGGCCCATGCCCCCGCGGCGTTGACCAGGGCGGTCGCGCCGAAGCTGCCCGCGTTCGTCTCGATCCGCCACTGCCCGCCCATACGCGCCGCGGCACGAAGCGGTGCGTCAACGATCAGCTCGGCTCCAGCGCGACGGGCACGGGCGAGGCAATCGGCATGGAGCGCGGCGACGTCGATATAGGCGCTGCTCGCCTCCATCACCCCGAGCGTCCAGTCGTCGCGCAGGCCGGGGACGAACGCCGCCGGGTCGACCCGCTCGAGCGCGACCGGGGTATTGTCGAACTCGGCGAGGAAAGCGTCGATCGCGGCCGCATCGGCCGTCCGGCCGATATGGAGCGAACCAAGCGGCGCGAGGAATCCCCCCGCCTGGAGCACCGGGCCCGATGCGCTGGTGAGCGGCTGGACACCGGGGCCGCCATAGCTTTCGGACCAATAGGCAGCCGACCGCCCGGTGGCGTGATAGCCGGGCGCATCCTCCGCCTCGATCAGCAGCACCGACGCGTTCGGCGCGACCGCTGCCGCGAGGCTGGCGCCGGCGATACCCGCGCCGACGATCACGATGTCATAATGCTTCAAGATTGCGTCTCCGATGCGCTCAGCGTTGCGCGCGTGCGGCCAGGAAAATGTCGATCTCGCCGATCGCACGATTGCGCACGCTGTCCGCCTCGCGCAGCACCTCATGGGCGGATTCCGGCCCGAACCGCACGACACGCACGTCGGGCAACCTGGCGGCAACCTGCAGCGCCGCCTTGGGGCTCACCAGCTTGTCCGCCTCGGCGACCAGCATCAGCACCGGCACGGTCATCGTCTTCAGCCTCGGATCGTCCCGCAGGCGCCGGGTCGATTCGAATGCCCTGATCACCCACCGCCAGCTCGGCGGCCCCAGTACCAGCTCGGGCTTGGTCGATTGCCAGTAGATCTCGTCTTCATAACGGGCGGGATCGTGGGTCAGCAGCGCCTGGCGCGTCGACGTCGTCGCGGGACGCTCATTGACCTTCCACGCCGGGCGCGCCGAATTGCCGACGCCGCCCAGCAATTTCGCGAGCCGTTCCCCCATTCCGGCGCCGAGCGGACTGTGCAGGCCGAGCATCGGCGCGACCAGCACCGCAGCCGCCGGCCGGGCGACGCCTTCGGTCAGCGCGCGCAGCACGAGGTGTCCGCCCATCGAATGGCCCATCACCACCTGCGGTCCGGCGGCCTGGGCCGACCAGTCGGCCCAGAAGGCAGCAAAATCGTCGATGAAGACGTCGAACGTCTCGACATGGCCGACATGAGGATCGGGCGACAGCCGCCCCGATCCACCCTGCCCGCGCCAGTCGAACGCCGTGATCGACCAGCCCTGGCCGTGCCAATGGGCGAACGCCTCCAGATACTTCTCGAAGATGTCGCCGCGGCCGCCCTGGAACAGGATGCTGCCGCGCTGGTTCCCGTCCGCCGGCCAGTCGAAACGGCGAAGCTGCCAGCCGTCGGGCGCGGTCCAATGCGAGATTCGGGCGGTTGCCGGAATCGCGCGACGGTAGAGCTGCGGAGAAACCATGAATGCTGGTTACTTTTTAGAAAGCCATGTCGTCTAGGTAAATTGCCCATGGGCGGGGGAATAGAAAACGCTTTGCTGCTTGGCGCGCTGGCGCTGCTCCTTATCTCCGCGGGGATTCAGGATGCGCGCACCCGCGAAATCGCCAATTGGAAGAACCTGGCGATCCTGGTGCTCGCCCCGTTCTGGTGGTGGACCAACGGCCTGTCGCTCTGGCCTGAGATGGCGATCCAGCTCGGCGTGGCAGCGATCGTCTTCGCTTTTTTCTTCGGCGCCTTCGCCTTTGGGTGGATGGGTGGCGGCGACGTGAAGATGATCGGCGCGCTCGCCTTGTGGTTCCCGTTCGCCGGCCTTGCCTGGATGCTGATCGTGATGTCGCTGATCGGCGGGGCGCTCACGCTGCTGCTCGTGATCGAGCGTGCCGTCCGCAAAAAGACCGGCGCGATCGAGATTCCGTACGGCGTGGCGATCGCGATTGCCGCCCTTCTTACACTTCGCGAACCGATTCTTAACCAGTTCCTGTGAATGCTTAACGCGGGCTCAATCGTCCCGTGCCCGAAAGGCCTGAATCGTCATGGATAGTCGCAAGATCATTCTTCTGGTGGGCGCCTTGATCGTCGCTGCGATCACGGCCTTCATGGCGCGCAGCCTGCTCGTCGGCGGATCGGCGCCCCAGGCTGGCGCGGCCACTGCGGCCGCGGCCCCGGTCGACGGTCCCGAGGTGCTCGTTGCAACGCGTGCGCTGCCCGTGGGTACGATCCTGGATGCGACCGCGCTGAAGTTTCAGCCCTGGCCGAAGGAACTGGTCGACAACGCCTATTTCATCAAGAACACCGCCGACCTGAAGTCGCTTCAGGGCACGGTCGTGCGCAACGCGATCACCGCTGGCCAGCCGGTCACGCAGGGTGCGCTGGTGAAGCCCGGCGATCGCGGCTTCCTGGCGGCCGCACTCGGCCCGGGCATGCGCGCCGAGCGGCACCGCGCCGATGCGCCGGGCGACCAGCGCGTTCTGGGTCGGCCGGACCATGCGAATCGCGATATCGGCCTCGCGCCGCAGCATGTCCTCATTGCGATTGCTCGGGGATAGTTCGATCACCAGCGCAGGGTGCAGGCGGCGCAGCACCGCCAGCATCGGCGGCAGGACCTCGACCGCGACCACCTCGCTGGCGGAGACGCGCACCGTGCCGGCGATTTCCCGGGCGCCCGCCGATCCGGCACGGACAAAGGCGTCGGCGGCCATCCCCATCGCCTCGGCATGCTCGCGCAGGGCGAGTGCCGCCTCGGTCGCGGTCAGCCCCCCCGACGAGCGGGTGAACAGGGGGGTGCCGAGCATCGCCTCGAGCTCCTCGATCCGCCGCCGCACCGTCGGCTGCGCGACCGACAGCGCGCGCGCAGCCGCCGACAGGCTGCCCTCGCGCAGCACGGCGAGGAAGGCGCGTTGTCGTTCCCAGTCGATGCTCATCAAAAATGTATAGGCCGGCTACACATCCCTGACAATTTTAATGCAGCCCACATCGCCCCATAATCTCGCCATCAACCAATGGAGACGATATCATGGCGAACGGAAAAATTGCCCTGGTGCTTGGCGCGACGGGCGGGGTTGGCGGCGAAACGGCCCGTGCGCTGATCGCCCATGGCTGGCAGGTCCGCGGCCTGACCCGCACACCCCGCACCGGCGACGGCATCGACTGGGTCGTGGGCGATGCGCTTGATGGCGAGGCGGTCCTGCGCGCGGCGCAGGGCGCCTCGGCGATCGTCCACGCGGTCAACCCGCCCGGCTATCGCGACTGGGAAAAACTGGTGATGCCGATGCTCGACAACAGCATCGCCGCGGCGGAAAGTGTCGGGGCGCGGCTGGCGCTGCCGGGCACCATCTACAATTACGATCCCCGCTCGGTGCATGTCGCCACCGAGGATACGCCGCAGCGGCCTAATACGAAAAAAGGGGCGTGGCGCGTCGAGATGGAGCGCGCGATCGAGGCGGCGTGCGATCGGGGCATGCGCGCCCTGATCCTGCGCGCCGGCGATTTCTTCGGTCCCCGGCCGGGCAACAGCTGGCTGTCGCAGGGCATGATCACGCCGGGCAAGCCGGTGAAGCGAATCATGTATCCTGGCGCGCGGGGCGTCGGCCATGCCTGGGCCTATCTTCCCGACGTCGCTGAGACCTTCGCGCGCCTGCTCGATCGCGATGCCGCCCTGCCCGCCTTCGCCCGCTATCATTTCCAGGGAATCTGGGACGCCGATGGCAGCGTCATGGCCGATGCGATCCGCATCGCCACGGGCAATCCCGGCATCAGGGTCGGCGGCTTTCCCTGGGTGCTGCTGCCGCTGATCGCGCCGTTCAACGCGACGATGCGGGAGATGATCGAGATGCGGCCTTTCTGGCAGAATCCCCTCGCGCTGGACAACCGCGCCCTGGTCGAAATGCTCGGCGAGGAACCGCATACGCCGCTGGTCCGGGCGATGGCGACGACACTCGACGCGCTCGGCTGTGGCGGCACAGTAGAAAAAGGCGGGGAAATCGCCTATGTGCGGGGCCATGCTTGATATCCCGACGCATTCAATGCCCATTCCCGGGCACATCGATCCCGTGCCCGTTCCGCGTGCGCCGACGCTTCGCGAGGATGGCAGGGTCGATCTGATCGGCCTGCCGCGGGAAGCGATTCGTGCCGCGCTCGAAGAGGCGGGCATGGAACCGAAACAGGCCAAGCTGCGCGCCAAGCAGCTCTGGCACTGGATGTACAATCGCGGCGCGACCGATTTCACCGCGATGACCGACATCTCCAAGGCGCAGCATCCCTGGTTCGCCGAACGCTTCGTCATCGGCCGGCCCGACGTGGTCGAGGCGCAGGTCTCGACTGACGGCACGCGCAAATGGCTGCTGCGCTCGCCCGACGGGCAGGATTACGAGATGGTGTTCATCCCCGATGCCGATCGGGGGACCCTGTGCGTATCGAGCCAGGTCGGCTGCACGCTCAATTGCCGCTTCTGCCACACCGGCACGATGCGCCTGGTACGCAACCTGACCGCGGGCGAGATCGTCGGCCAGGTGATGCTCGCGCGCGACGGCCTCGGCGAATGGCCGAGCCAGCCGGAGGGCCGCATGCTCACCAACATCGTGATGATGGGCATGGGCGAGCCGCTCTATAATTTCGACGCGGTGCGCGATGCGCTCAAGCTGGTGATGGACGGCGACGGGCTTGCCTTGTCGAAGCGCCGTATCACGCTTTCGACCTCGGGCGTGGTGCCGATGATGGCGCGCGCCGGGGCAGAGATCGGGGTGAACCTCGCTGTCTCGCTCCATGCCGTCACCAAGGACGTCCGCGACGAGATCGTCCCGATCAACCGCAAATACGGCATTCCCGAACTGCTCCAGGCGTGCGCCGACTATCCGGGTGCCAACAATGCGCGGCGCATCACCTTCGAATATGTCATGCTGCGAGACAAGAACGACAGCGACGAGGATGCGCATGAGCTGGTCCGGCTGATCCGGCATTACCGCCTGCCCGCCAAGGTGAACCTGATTCCGTTCAATCCGTGGCCCGGCGCGCCGTACGAATGCTCGACGCCGGAGCGGATCCGCAGCTTCTCCAGCATCATCTTCGAAGCCGGCATCTCGGCGCCGGTGCGCACGCCGCGCGGCCGCGACATCGATGCCGCCTGCGGCCAGCTCAAGACCGCGTCCGAGAAGAAGAGCCGCGTCGAGCTCGATCGCCAGGCCGAGGAAAAGCTGGCGGCGCTTGGCTGATCTCGCCGGGCTGGCGCTGGCGGCCGGTGCCGGGCTGCTTGCCGGTGCGATGAATGCGCTCGCCGGGGGCGGCACGTTCGCCACGATGCCGACCCTGATCGCGCTTGGCCTGCCGAGCCCGGTCGCCAACGCGACCAGCAACGTCGCGCTCCAGCCCGGCCTGGGGGCCAGTGCCTGGGCCTATCGCAACGATCTGGCGCCACTGGCGGGTTTCAGCATGCCGCTGCTCGCCGCGATCACCTTTGCGGGTGGCCTTGCCGGCAGCCTGTTGCTCGTCGCGACGCCGGCGCGGCTGTTCGACATCGTCATCCCCTGGCTGCTGCTGCTTGCGACGATCGTCCTTGCCTTCGGCCGGCGCGCGGCGGCGGCACTGCACCGGCGGGTGGCTATCGGGCCGAGGACGCTGGTCGTCACGCAAATCCTGCTCGGCATTTACGGCGGCTATTTCGGCGGCGGCGTCGGGCTGATGATGACCGCGGCCTTCGGCCTGCTGGCGCATCAGGAACCGCACAAGATGGCCGGCGCGCGCACCCTGATGGGCGCGCTCGCCAATGCGGCGGCGGCGCTGATCTTCATCCTTGCCGGCATGGTGCGCTGGATCTTCTGCATACCCATGCTGCTCGGCGCGATCGTCGGCGGCTATTTCGGCGCCCGGCTCGGTCGTGTCCTGCCGCCGCTCGCGATCCGCCTCTGGACCCTGCTGGTGACGGCCGGCACGACGATGGTGTTCTTCTGGCGGGCCTATGGCCAGGCGCCCTGATTCAAGATCGGGGCGGGTCGTGGCAGCGAGGGGGCGGTCGGGGCGCCTTGGGGCCCTGCCGGCTCTTTCACATGACCATATCGTGTCGGGCGATTCCTTCCGGTTGCAGCGGAAAGATCGTCCCGTTTTTCCGCTGTTTCAGCCCGTTTTTCCGCTGTTATCGGATAACAGGGAAAAATCCGCCAAGTATCTGATAATACTTATGTAATTTTACCGAGAATTCCAGCATAACAGCGGAAGAAAAAAGATATTCCGATATCCGGCTCGTTGTTGGGTGCCGTCATGATATGCAGGGTCATGAGTGAGGCAATCGCTGCCGTTCAGGATGCCGCGCCGACGCTGCCGCCGCCGGCGCGGGTGATCTATCGCCACCGGCTCGCGACTCGGCTGTGGCACTGGGTCAATGCCGTCGCGATCTTCATCCTGCTCGGCAGCGGGCTGATGATCTTCAACGCGCACCCGCATCTCTATTGGGGCGTGTACGGCGCCAATTACGATCATGCCTGGCTCACCCTGCCGCAATGGCCGGGCTGGCTGACCATCCCGGCCAGCTACAATCTCGCGCTGGCGCGGCGCTGGCATCTGCTGTTCGCGCTGGTGCTCGGTTTCGGCCTGCTGCTCTTCATGATCGCGAGCCTGGTCAACCGGCATTTCCAGCGCGACCTGCGTGTCGGCGTCGCCGAGCTGAAGCCGCGATCGCTGCTCCACGACCTGCGGGAGCATATCGCGCTGCGCTTCCACGATCCGGCGAATCCGGGCGCGTTCAACATCTTCCAGAAACTGTCCTACGTGCTGGTGATCTTCGTCCTGATCCCGTTGATGATCCTGACCGGCCTCACCATGTCGCCCGGCATGAACGCGGCATGGCCCTGGCTGCTCGACCTGTTTGGCGGGCGACAATCGGCGCGGTCGATCCATTTCATCGTCGCGGCCGCGCTGGCCGGCTTCGTCATCGTCCATCTCGCCCTCGTCATCATCGCTGGGGCATGGAACGAGGTACGATCGATGGTCACCGGGCGCTGGACCGTGCCGGAGGACGCTGAATGAGAGGGCGGGCATGAACCGGATCCTCACCCGGCGCGCGCTGATTACGACCGCGGCGGTCGGCGGCGCCGGCCTGCTTGCCGGGTGCGACCGGGTGGCCAATGATCCGACCTTCCGGAAGATCCTGTTCTCGGGCGAGAAGATGAATCTGGGGCTTCAGCGCGCTTTGTCGAACCGCGATGCGCTCGCCCCCGAATTCCGCCCCGACCAGATGTCGCCGCGGTTCCGCACCAACGGCACGAACAATCCGAACACGCCGGATTACAAGGCGATGCTGGCTGACCGCTTCGTGCATTGGCGGCTCCAGGTCGGCGGGCTTGTCGCCCGCCCGCTCAGCCTGTCGCTCGCGCAGATCAGGTCGATCCCGGCACGGACCCAGATCACCCGGCATGATTGCGTCGAGGGGTGGAGCGCGATCGGCAAATGGCACGGGCCGATGCTCGGCACGGTCCTGAAGGCGGCCGGGATCAGGCCCGATGCGCGCTATGTCGTGTTCACCTGCGCCGACCTGTTTCGCGGTCATAACTATTATGAATCGATCGACGTGATCGACGCGTTCCACCCCCAGACGATCCTGGCCTGGGCGATGAACGATGCGGTGCTCGGCGTCGGGCACGGCGCACCGCTCCGGCTGCGGGTCGAACGCCAGCTCGGCTACAAACACGCCAAATATGTCATGCGAATCGACGCGGTCGCCTCGCTCGCGGGAATAGGCAAGGGCAAGGGCGGCTATTGGGAGGATAATGTAGATTACGATTGGTATGCCGGCATCTGATTGTTAGGTGGGCACAATATGGCTCTGATCGATCGATTCCTCGCCGCCCGCGTCAAGCGGGGTCAGCTCACAGTCCATCACGCCAACGGCACCGTCCGGGTATTCGGCACGCCTGATCCCGATCCCGATTTTCCGAACGTCGTGATCCGCTTCACCGACAATGGCGCTGCGAACTTCATCGTCCGCAATCCCAGCCTGGGCGCGGGCGAGGCCTATATGCAGGGCCGGATGACGGTCGATGGCGAGGACGTCATGGGCCTTGTCCGGCTGATGACCGCGAACGACCTGTGGGAAGAGGGGGGCGGCGCTCTCCACCCCAGCCGGACCAGGCGCGCGGTGGCGGCGGTCACGCACCGGATCAACCGGGTCAACATGGCGCGCCGCTCGAAGAGGAATGTCGCCCATCACTATGACCTGAGCGACCGGCTCTACGATCTCTTCCTCGACGCGGACCGTCAGTATAGCTGCGCCTATTTCACTGATCCGTCGAACAGCCTCGAACAGGCGCAGGACGACAAGAAGGCGCATATCGCCGCGAAGCTCGCGCTGAAGCCGGGCATGACGGTGCTGGACATCGGCTGCGGCTGGGGCGGCATGGCGCTCTATCTGCACCGGAAGACCGGGGCCGAGGTGCTCGGCGTCACGCTGTCGGAGGAGCAGCTGAAGGTCGCCCGCCGCCGTGCCGAGGAGGCGGGCGTCGCGGACAAGGTGAGGTTCGAGCTGATCGACTATCGCCACGTCACCGGCACGTTCGACCGGATCGTCTCGGTCGGCATGTTCGAACATGTCGGTCCGGCGCATTACCGCACTTTCTTCAGGCAATGCCGCCAGCTGCTTGCCGAGGACGGGGTGATGCTGCTCCACACCATCGGGCGCGCCGGGGCGCCCGGCGTCACCGACGACTGGACCGCGAAGTACATCTTCCCGGGCGGCTACAATCCGGCGCTTTCCGAGATCGTCAGGGCGCACGAGGGGCTCCGCTTCTTCCTGACCGATGTCGAGGTGCTGCGGCTGCATTATTCCTACACGCTCGACCATTGGTACGACCGCACCGTGGCAGCGCGCGCGGCGATCGTGGCGCTGTATGACGAACCCTTCTACCGGATGTGGCAATTCTATCTGGCCGGCGCGTCCTGCGCCTTCCGCTATGGCGGCATGGTCAACTACCAGCTTCAATATGCCAAGAACCGCCACACCCTGCCGATCACCCGCGACTATATGATCGAGGGGGAACGGGCGCTTCGGACGTCCTGAGCCGCCGCTGCCGGGTTGCGCCGACGTCGGGCTGGCGCGGCACCGCGTCGCCGCTTATCCGGGCCCGTGACTTCCACCCCGCTCACCCGCCGCGCGATCTTCGCCCAGGCCTGGCCGATCATGCTCGGCCAGACGACGGTGCCGCTGGTCGGGCTGGTCGATACCGCGGTGATCGGGCGGACCGGCGATGCCGCGGCGCTTGCCGGGGTCGCGCTCGGCACCGTCGTGATCAACATGATCTTCTGGACCTTCGGTTTCCTGCGCATGGGCATGACCGGGATGACTGCCCAGGCCGAAGGGGCGGGCGACGCGCGCGAGGTTGAGGCAATGCTGCTGCGCGGTGTCGTGGCCGGGGTGGGGCTGGGCGTCCTGCTCTTCGCGCTGCAGATCGTGCTGATTCCGCTCGCGCTGGAGACGATGGCGGGCGGGGGCGCGCTTGACGATGCGGCGCGCGGCTATGTCAGCGCGCGCTTCCTGGGGGCGCCGGCCAGCCTCGCGATCTTCGCGATCAACGGATGGCTGTTCGGCCGGGGGCGCACCCGCGCGGCGCTGGCGCTGCAGATCGTCATGAACCTCGTCAACATCGCGCTGAACCTGCTGTTCGTCTGGCATTTCCACATGGGCGCGCGGGGCGTCGGCCTTGGCACCGCCTGTGCCGAATGGATCTCGCTCGCGGTCGGGCTGGCGATCGTCGGGCGCGGCGTCGACTGGCGTCGCATCATCTCGCCAGCGTTGTTCGGCGACGGGGCGCTCAGGCGGCTGTTCGCGGTCAACGTCGACATCATGGTCCGCACGATCGCGCTCCTGTCGCTGTTCCTCTGGTTCACCAATGCCGGCGCCCGCCTCGGCGCGACGGCGCTCGCGGCCAATTACGTGCTGATGCAGTTCGTCAGCGTCTCCGCCTTCGTGCTCGACGGCTTCGCCTTCACCGCCGAATCACGCGTCGGCCAGGCCATCGGCGCGGGGTCGCGGCCGGCAATGGTCCGCGCGATCCGGCTGACGGGAGAGTTCTCGCTGCTGGCCGGGATCGGTTTCGCCCTGTTGTTCTTCGCGCTCGGCCCGGCGCTGATCGCGTTCTTCGCGAGCAACCCCGCCGTGCGCGCGCAGGCAGGCGCGATGCTGCCCTTCGCCGCGATCATCCCGGCGATCGGCGTGCCCGCCTGGCTGCTCGACGGCATCTTCATCGGTGCGACGCGCGGCAAGGCGCTGCGCAACGCCGCGATCCTGGCGACCGCGCTCTATATCGCGACCGACCTGCTGTTCCGGCCGTTCGGGGAGAGCGGCATCTGGTGGGCATTCATGGCGAGCTATCTCTACCGCGCGGTGTCGCTGGGTGCCTATCTGCCCGGGCTGCTCTGGACCATCGAGGTTGCGGAACCCGCCAACGGACCCTAGAGCGCGGGCCGATTCCCCCGTACCTTCTCGGAGCCTGCTTCATGACCGACAAGATCAACCGCGTCGTCCTCGCCTATTCGGGCGGACTCGACACCAGCGTGATCCTGAAGTGGCTCCAGCAGACCTATCAGTGCGAGGTGGTGACCTTCACCGCCGATCTCGGCCAGGGCGAGGAGCTTGAGCCGGCGCGGCGCAAGGCCGAGGCCGCCGGCGTGAAGCCCGAGCATATCTTCATCGACGACCTGCGCGAGGAGTTCGTCGGTAACTACGTCTTCCCGATGATGCGCGCCAATGCGCTCTATGAGGGGCTGTACCTGCTCGGCACCTCGATCGCCCGGCCGCTGATCGCGAAGCGCCAGATCGAGATTGCGAAGCTGGTGAATGCCGATGCGGTCAGCCATGGTGCGACCGGCAAGGGCAACGACCAGGTCCGCTTCGAGCTCGGCTATTATGCGCTCGCGCCCGACATCAAGGTGATCGCGCCGTGGCGCGAATGGGATTTGACCAGCCGTACCCGCCTGATCGAGTTCGCCGAACAGCACCAGATCCAGGTGTCGAAGGACAAGCGCGGCGAAGCGCCCTTCTCGACCGACGCGAACATCCTGCACACCTCGTCGGAAGGAAAGGTGCTCGAGGATCCGTGGGAGGAGGTGCCCGACTATGTCTATTCGCGCACCGTCAATCCCGAGGACGCGCCCGACCAGCCCGAGTTCATCACGATCGATTTCGAGCGTGGCGACGGCGTCGCGGTCAATGGCGAGGCGATGAGCCCGGCGACGCTGCTGGCCAAGCTCAACGATCTCGGCCGCAAGCACGGCATCGGCCGGCTCGACCTGGTCGAGAACCGCTTCGTCGGCATGAAGTCCCGCGGCATGTACGAGACGCCGGGCGGCACCATCTATTATCTCGCGCATCGCGGCATCGAGCAGCTTACGCTCGATCGCGGCGCAGCGCATCTCAAGGACGAGCTGGCGCCGCGCTACGCCGAGCTGGTCTATAACGGCTTCTGGTTCTCGCCCGAGCGCGAGATGCTCCAGGCGGCGATCGACCATAGCCAGGAGAAGGTGGCGGGCACCGTCCGCCTGAAGCTGTACAAGGGGGGCGTCTATGTGGTCGGCCGCAAGTCGCCCAATACGCTCTATTCGGAGAAGGTCGTGACCTTCGAGGACGACCAGGGCGCCTATGACCAGCGGGACGCGGCTGGCTTCATCAAGCTCAACGCGCTTCGCCTGCGCCTGCTCGGGCGCCGCGACCGGGATTGAGGCCGGTCACGGGTAGTAACTGCCGTTACGAACCCGTTCCTGCCCTAACCCGGCCTTAACCCGGCTCCGCTACGTCCCTGTCATGGGGACGGCGATCGAACGGCGGCTGGTCTATGGTGACGCGCTGGTGGCAATGCTGCTGGCAGTGCTGCTTGCCGCCGCCTGGGCGTTTCGCGACTGGCACCAGCTTTCGGCGCTCCGCCTGCCAGACACCGATGATGTCATGCGGCTCCAGCAGATTCGCGACTGGCTGGCGGGGCAGCGATTCAACGATCTTTCGCAGCACCGGCTGGGCGAGGCGCCCGGCCTGGCGATGCACTGGTCGCGGCTGCCCGATCTGGTGCCGGCGGCGATCATCGCGCTGCTGACCCCGCTAGCCGGGACTCACCAGGCTGAACTGGTCGCCGTCATCACCTGGCCGACGGCGCTGTTTGCCGCGGCGCTGTTCCTGGTCGGACGCATCGCCCGATCGATCGGTGGCCCCGGTGTCGCGCGTACGGCCATCGTCGTCGCGGCGATCGCCTATCCGGCGACGACCATCTTCCTGCCCGGGCGAATCGACCATCACGGCCTTCAGATCGTGCTGTTGCTGCTCGTGGCGCGCACCCTCACCAGTCCGCCGACGCTCGGCCACGGCCTTACCGCCGGCCTGGCCGCCGCGGCGAGCGTGGTGATCGGCATGGAGACGACCCCGCTGCTGGCAGCGGCCGGCCTCGCGATGGCGGGCGAATGGCTGTTCGCGAAGCACGCCGCCGACGATCGGATGATGGGCTTCGGCATCGCGCTCGCCGCCGGCTTGCTCGGCGCGTCGATCATCTTCAAGACAAGCCAATGGGGCTATCCGGGGTGTGACGGCTTCACCGCGACTGCCTGGCGCGGCACGGTCATCGCTGCCTTCGGGCCGATGATGATGGCGCTGGCGGCGCGCGACTTCACCAGGCCGGCGATGCGCCTGATGCTCGCGATACTGGTCGCGGGCGTAATTGGCGGCGGGGTGATCGCGGTCGCCCCGCAATGCCTGGAGCCCTATGCCATGGTCGATCCGATGCTGGCCCGGCTGTGGCTGGGCAAGGTCGGGGAAGCGCAACCGCTGTTCACGGCGCCGGTCGGCGTGGCGATCGGCTATGCCGGGGTGATGGTCGCCGGCATCGTCGCGACGGTCTGGCGGTTATATGTGACGCGCGACTATCGCTGGGTCGCGCTGCTCATCGTCCAAGTCGCGGCGCTCGGCCTGACCTGCTTCCAGCTGCGCGGCGCCTATGCCGGGGCGATCCTCGCCGCGCCGGCGCTTGCGGCGGGGAGGGGCGGGCGGGCAGGGGGGCGGGGGGGGAAGAGGGGGGGAGTCGGGGGGGGGCGGAGTCATTAGAAAAAAAAAAGAACGAGGAAACACACAGG
>CZQE01000294.1_pt1 | contig 13160 bp, 5 predicted proteins | sample 734431 | NCBI WGS metagenome assembly CZQE01 (sample SAMEA3597869, study PRJEB11362) | hydrothermal vent metagenome | biome: marine hydrothermal vent biome; feature: marine hydrothermal vent; material: ocean water | place: Atlantic Ocean | collected 2010-09-19/2010-10-04
GCCCGGGCAGCAGGGCCGGCGCAGACCCCTCGCAGGGTCTGCCTGTTCCCGACCGTTACCGGTGATCCCGTCGTGACCGGATCGATGCTTGGCAAGCGCGTCTGCCGCACCAAGGCTGAGTGGGAAACGCGGGGCGTGATCTTCCAGACGAAATAAATGTTCTGCCCCGCGTGCGAACCAGGAGCCGCTGCCCGGCCGAACCGGGCGGCGGCTCTTTCCTATTGGGCAGGGGCTAGTTTTCGCCGCGACCGGAGAGGATGCCTGTCCTTTCCTCCGCGGCAATCGCAACGAAAAACCGCCGCCCGGGCATCCCCGGACGGCGATCTTTCAGTTCAGCGCCGAACGGCTGGATCAGCTGTTCAGATACTCGCCGGCATCCTCGTCGGTGCCGTGACCCGAGGGCGTGACCGACGCCAGGGCATCGCTGCCCGTGTCGTCGCGCACGTCACGCGCCAGTTCAGCCGCATGCTCTTCCGCCGCCGAATTCGGGGCGACGAGCACTTCCTGCAGACGACGCTGCTGGACGCGGAGGGCTGCGTCACGGCTTGAGGCCGCGACCCGCAGGCGGTTCATGCCGGCGCCGGGGCGTGCCGGGATGAGGCGGCCGACGATGACGTTTTCCTTCAGGCCGATCAGCGTGTCCTGCTTGCCCTGAACCGCAGCCTCGGTGAGGACGCGGGTGGTCTCCTGAAACGACGCCGCCGAGATGAAGCTGCGGGTCTGCAGCGACGCCTTGGTGATGCCGAGCAGAACCGGCTTGCCCTGTGCAGGGGTCTGGTTCTTGGCGATCTTCGAGTTGATGTCGTCCATCTCGTCGCGATCGACCTGCTCGCCGGCCAGCAGCGTGGTGTCGCCGCCGTCGGTGATCTCGACCTTCTGCAGCATCTGGCGAACGATCACCTCGATGTGCTTGTCGTTGATCTTCACGCCTTGGAGACGATAGACCTCCTGGATTTCCGACACGAGATATTCAGCGAGCGGCTCGATACCGAGCACCTCGAGAATGTCGTGCGGATCGGGCGAGCCGCCGATCAGGTTGTCGCCACGCTTGACGTAGTCGCCTTCCTGGACGTCGATCACCTTCGACTTCGGTACCAGATACTCCACGACCTCGCTGCCATCGTCCGGCTGGATGCCGATCTTGCGCTTGGCCTTGTAGTCCTTGCCGAACACGACTCGGCCCGAGACCTTCGCGATGATCGCGTTTTCCTTGGGCTTGCGTGCCTCGAACAGCTCGGCGACGCGCGGCAGACCGCCGGTGATGTCACGGGTCTTGGCAGCCTCGCGGCTGACACGAGCCAGAACGTCACCACCCGAAACCTGCGCACCGTCCTCGACCGAGAGCGTTGCCCCCGGTGCGAGCATATAGCGGCCGGCCTCGCCCGAACCCGAGTCGAGCAGGGTCAGGCGCGGACGCAGATCCTCCTTCGACTTGGTCGCGGCGCGATATTCGGTGACGACACGCTGCGAGATGCCGGTCGCTTCGTCTGCCTGCTCGGTGAGGGTCTTGCCCTCGACCAGGTCGACATACTTCACGATACCGGGGTTCTCCGTGATCACCGGCATGGTGAACGGATCCCATTCGGCCATCCGGTCGCCCTTCGAGACGATATGACCGTCGTCGAACATGACGTACGCGCCGTACGGAATACGGTGCACCGCACGCTCGCGGCCATCGGCATCGACGATCGCGACTTCACCCGAACGGCTCAGCACGACGCGGCGGCCGCGCTGATCCATGATGATGCGAAGGTCGCGATATTCCATCGTGCCGTCGGCAACCGCCTCGAGGTTCGACTGCTCGTTGAGCTGCGCCGCGCCGCCGATGTGGAAGGTACGCATCGTCAGCTGGGTGCCCGGCTCACCGATCGACTGGGCGGCGATGACGCCGACAGCCTCACCGATATTGACCGGGGTACCGCGGGCCAGATCGCGTCCGTAGCACTTGCCGCAGACACCGATCTTGGTCTCGCAGACCAGCGGCGAACGGATCTTCACCGCCTGGGTGCCGATCGCCTCGATCTGCACGATCATCGGCTCGTCGAGCAGCGTGCCCGAGGGGATGACGATCTCGCCGGTCTTGGTGTCGACGATGTCCTCCGCGGTCGTGCGACCGAGGATTCGCTCGCCGAGCGACGCGATGGTCGAGCCGCCCTGGACGATCGCGCGCATTTCAAGCGCACGTTCGGTGCCGCAATCATTCTCGATGATGACGCAATCCTGCGACACATCGACCAGACGACGGGTCAGGTATCCCGAGTTCGCGGTCTTCAACGCCGTATCCGCGAGACCCTTGCGGGCGCCGTGGGTGGAGTTGAAATACTCAAGGACGGTCAGGCCTTCCTTGAAGTTCGAGATGATCGGCGTTTCGATGATCTCGCCCGACGGCTTGGCCATCAGGCCGCGCATGCCGGCAAGCTGCTTGATCTGGGCCTGCGAACCGCGGGCACCGGAGTGGGCCATCATGTAGATCGAATTGATCGGGGCTTCGCGGCCGTTGGGCAGCTTCTTCACCGACTTGATCTCGTCCATCATGGCGTTCGCCACCTGATCGCCGCAACGGCTCCAGGCGTCGATCACCTTGTTGTACTTCTCCTGCTGCGTGATCAGGCCGTCCTGATACTGCTGCTCGAAGTCCTTCACGAGGGCGCGGGTCTCGTCGACCAGCGGCACCTTCGCGTCCGGAATGATCATGTCGTCCTTGCCGAACGAGATGCCTGCCTTGAAGGCGTGCTTGAAGCCAAGCGCCATGATCGCGTCGGCGAACAGCACGGTCTCCTTCTGGCCGGTGTGGCGATAGACCTCGTCGATCACGTCGCCCACGTCCTTCTTGGTGAGGAGGCGGTTGACGGTGTCGAACGGCACCTTCGAGCTCTTCGGGAGGCACTCGCCGAGCAGCATGCGGCCCGGGGTGGTCTCGTAGCGCTTGAGATACTGGTTGCCCGCCTCGTCGGTCTGCGGAACGCGGCTGATGATCTTGGTGTGGAGCGTCACCGCGCCAGCCTCGATCGCCTGATGGACCTCCTGCATGTCGGAGATCATCATGCCCTGGCCAGGCTCGTCCTCCTTCATCATCGACAGATAATAGAGGCCGAGGACCATGTCCTGCGACGGCACGATGATCGGCTTGCCGTTCGCGGGCGACAGGATGTTGTTGGTCGACATCATCAGGACGCGCGCTTCAAGCTGGGCCTCGAGGCTCAGCGGGACGTGCACGGCCATCTGGTCACCGTCGAAGTCGGCGTTGAAGGCCGAGCAGACCAGCGGGTGAAGCTGGATCGCCTTGCCCTCGATCAGCACCGGCTCGAACGCCTGGATGCCCAGGCGGTGAAGCGTCGGCGCGCGGTTGAGCATGACCGGGTGCTCGCGAATGACTTCGTCGAGGATGTCCCAGACTTCCTTGCGCTCCTTCTCGACCCACTTCTTGGCCTGCTTCAGGGTCATGGAGAGACCCTTGGCGTCAAGGCGAGCGTAGATGAACGGCTTGAACAGCTCGAGCGCCATCTTCTTCGGCAGGCCGCACTGGTGCAGCTTGAGCTCGGGACCGGTCACGATGACCGAACGGCCCGAATAGTCGACGCGCTTGCCGAGCAGGTTCTGGCGGAAGCGGCCCTGCTTGCCCTTGAGCATGTCGGACAGCGACTTCAGCGGACGCTTGTTGGCACCGGTGATCGTACGGCCGCGGCGGCCGTTGTCGAACAGGGCGTCGACCGCCTCCTGAAGCATGCGCTTTTCGTTGCGGACGATGATGTCCGGCGCACGCAGCTCCATCAGGCGCTTCAGGCGGTTGTTGCGGTTGATCACGCGGCGATACAGATCGTTCAGATCCGACGTCGCGAAGCGGCCGCCGTCGAGCGGCACCAGCGGGCGCAGCTCGGGCGGGATGACCGGAACGACCTCGAGGATCATCCATTCGGGGCGGTTGCCCGAATCGATGAAGCTCTCGACGACCTTCAGGCGTTTGATGATCTTCTTCGGCTTCAGCTCGGACTTGGTGACTGCCAGCTCTTCCAGCAGGTCCTTGCGCTCGCCTTCGAGGTCGAGGCTCTCGAGCATGATGCGGACCGCCTCGGCGCCGATGCCGGCCGAGAACGCGTCCTCGCCATATTCATCCTGCGCGTCGAGCAGTTCGTCCTCGGTGAGAAGCTGGTACTTCTCGAGCGGGGTGAGGCCCGGCTCGATCACGATATAGGCCTCGAAGTACAGCACGCGCTCGAGCTGCTTGAGCTGCATGTCGAGCAGCAGGCCGATGCGCGACGGCAGCGACTTCAGGAACCAGATGTGCGCGACCGGGGCGGCCAGCTCGATATGGCCCATGCGCTCGCGGCGGACCTTCGAGACGGTGACCTCGACGCCGCACTTCTCGCAGACGATGCCCTTGTACTTCATGCGCTTGTACTTGCCGCACAGGCACTCGTAGTCCTTGATCGGGCCGAAGATGCGCGCGCAGAACAGGCCGTCACGCTCGGGCTTGAACGTGCGATAGTTGATGGTCTCGGGCTTCTTGATCTCGCCGAACGACCAGGACCGGATGCGCTCTGGCGAGGCGATCCCGATCTGGATCTGGTCGAAGGTCTCCGGCTTGGCCACCGGATTGGCGAAGTTGGTCAGTTCGTTCATGTCTCAATTCCCTCCAGGGAAAAATATGCGGGGCGGGGGAGGGAGCGCTGCCTTCGGAGTGCAGCGCTCTATCCTTTACTCCGCCGCGATCGCGACGCCGTCGCTGTCGAACTGCTCGACGCTCTTCAGCTCGACGTTCAGGCCCAGTGACCGCATTTCCTTGACCAGCACGTTGAAGCTCTCCGGGATGCCGGCCTCGAACGTGTCGTCACCCTTGACGATCGCCTCATAGACCTTGGTGCGGCCGACCACGTCGTCGGACTTCACCGTGAGCATTTCCTGCAGCGTATAGGCAGCGCCGTACGCCTGGAGCGCCCAGACCTCCATCTCGCCGAAGCGCTGACCGCCGAACTGGGCCTTGCCGCCCAGCGGCTGCTGGGTGACGAGGCTGTACGGGCCGATCGACCGCGCGTGGATCTTGTCGTCCACGAGATGGTGCAGCTTCAGCATGTAGATGTAGCCCACCGTCACCTTGCGATCGAACTGGTCGCCGGTGCGGCCGTCGAACAGGTCCGACTGACCCGAGGTGTCGAGCCCGGCGAGCGTGAGCATCGCCGAGACGTCAGCCTCGCGGGCACCGTCGAACACCGGCGTGGCCATCGGCACGCCGCCGCGCAGGTTCTGCGCCAGTTCGATGATCTCGGCGCCCGAACGGGCGTCGATCTCGGCATGATACTGCTCGCCATAGACGGTCTTGAGGCGATCCTTGACCACTTCGGGCATGGCGCCCGCGGTGGGGTTCGGATTGGCCTCGCGCCAGTCTTCCAGGGCCTGCGAGATCTGCCCGCCCAGGCCGCGTGCGGCCCAGCCGAGATGGGTCTCGAAGATCTGACCGACGTTCATGCGCGACGGCACGCCCAGCGGGTTCAGCACGAGATCGACCGGCGTCCCGTCGGCGAGGAACGGCATGTCCTCCGCCGGCAGGATGCGGCTGATCACCCCCTTGTTGCCGTGACGGCCGGCCATCTTGTCGCCCGGCTGCAGCTTGCGCTTCACCGCGACGAAGACCTTGACCATCTTGAGCACGCCCGGGGGCAGCTCGTCGCCGCGCTCCAGCTTCTCGCGACGATCGTGGAACTTGTCCGTGATCAGCTTCACTGCATCGTCATACTGCGCCTTGACCGCCTCCAGATCGCTCTGGGTCTTGTCGTCGGCGACGGCGAACTTCCACCACTCGTGGCGGTCGACGCTGTCGAGCAGGTCGGCGTCGATCTCGGCGCCCTTCTTCAGGCCCTTCGGCGTGGCGGTGGCGGTCTGGCCGAGCAGCATCTCGCGAAGGCGCGACCAGGTCGCGCGGTTCACGATGGAGCGTTCGTCGTCCGAGTCCTTCTTCAGGCGCTCGATTTCCTCGCGCTCGATCGCCATCGCGCGCTCGTCCTTGTCGATGCCGTGGCGGTTGAACACCCGGACCTCGACGACGGTGCCGGCAACGCCCGGCGGCAGGCGGAGCGAGGTGTCGCGCACGTCCGACGCCTTTTCGCCGAAGATGGCGCGGAGGAGCTTTTCCTCCGGCGTCATCGGCGATTCACCCTTGGGGGTGATCTTGCCCGCCAGGATGTCGCCCGGCTCCACTTCAGCGCCGATATAGACGATGCCCGCTTCGTCGAGGTTGCGGAGCGCTTCCTCGCCGACGTTCGGGATGTCGCGCGTGATGTCTTCCGGCCCGAGCTTGGTGTCGCGCGCCATGACTTCGAATTCCTCGATATGGATCGAGGTGAAGACGTCGTCCTTCACGATACGCTCGGAAATGAGGATCGAATCCTCATAATTGTAGCCGTTCCAGGGCATGAACGCGACGAGCGCGTTGCGGCCCAGGGCCAGCTCGCCGAACTCGGTCGACGGGCCGTCTGCGATGATGTCGCCGGCGCGGACCGAGTCACCGACCTTCACCAGCGGACGCTGGTTGATGCAGGTGTTCTGGTTGGAGCGCTGGAACTTCATCAGCGTGTAGATGTCGACGCCCGACTGGCCGGCCTCGACCTCACCCGTGGCGCGAACCACGATACGGGCTGCGTCGACCTGGTCGACGATGCCCGACCGCTTGGCCGAGATCGCTGCGCCGGAATCGCGCGCAACGGTCTCTTCCATGCCGGTGCCGACGAACGGTGCCTCGGCGCGAACCAGCGGCACTGCCTGACGCTGCATGTTCGAGCCCATCAGCGCGCGGTTGGCGTCATCGTTTTCCAGGAACGGAATGAGCGATGCCGCGACCGAGACGAGCTGCTTCGGCGAGACGTCCATCAGCGTGATGTTGTCCGGGATCGCCATCAGGAATTCGCCCGCCTGACGCGACGAGACGAGATCCTCGACAAAGCCCTTCGTGCCGTCGAGCTCGGCGTTCGCCTGCGCGATGGTGTGCTTGGCCTCTTCCATCGCCGACAGATAGACGACGTCGTCGGTGACCTTGTGGTCGACGACCTTGCGGTACGGCGTTTCGATGAAGCCGTACTTGTTGACGCGGCTGAAGCTGGCGAGCGAGTTGATAAGGCCGATGTTCGGGCCTTCCGGCGTCTCGATCGGGCAGATGCGGCCATAATGCGTCGGGTGAACGTCGCGGACTTCGAAGCCTGCGCGCTCACGGGTGAGACCGCCCGGCCCGAGCGCCGAAACGCGACGCTTGTGCGTCACTTCGGAGAGCGGGTTGGTCTGATCCATGAACTGAGAAAGCTGCGACGAACCGAAGAACTCGCGCACCGCAGCGACCGCAGGCTTTGCGTTGATCAGGTCGTTCGGCATCACGGTCGACACGTCGACCGAGGACATGCGCTCCTTCACGGCGCGCTCCATGCGGAGCAGGCCGACGCGATACTGGTTCTCGAGCAGCTCGCCCACCGAACGCACGCGGCGGTTGCCGAGATTGTCGATGTCGTCGATCTCGCCCTTGCCGTCCTTCAGGTCGACCAGGGTCTTCACGACCGCCAGGATATCCTCGGTGCGGAGCGTGGTGACGGTGTCCTCGGCGTCGAGGTCGAGGCGCATGTTGAGCTTGACGCGGCCGACGGCCGACAGGTCGTAGCGGTCGGGATCGAAAAACAGGCCGCTGAACAGCGACTCCGCGGTCTCGAGCGTCGGCGGCTCGCCGGGGCGCATGACGCGGTAGATGTCGGACAGCGCCTGCTCGCGCTCCTCGGCCTTGTCGGCCTTGAGCGTGTTGCGGATCCACGGACCGGTGGTGACGTGATCGATGTCGAGCAGCTCGATCCGGTCGATACCGGCCTTGTCGAGCGCTTCGAGATTCTCGGCCGACACTTCGTCGCCCGCCTCGATATAGATCTCGCCGGTCGCTTCGTTGATCAGGTCATAAGCCGAATAGCGGCCGAAGATCTCTTCGGTCGGGATCAGCAGGTCGGTCAGGCCGTCCTTGGCCGCCTTGTTGGCAGCGCGCGGGGAAATCTTCTGGCCCGAGGCGAACACGACCTCGCCGGTCTTCGCATCGATGATGTCGAACATCGGCTTCTGGCCGCGCCAGTTCTCGGCCTGGAACGGGATGATCCAGCCGCCCTGGCCGCGGACGAAGGTCACGCGGTTGTAGAAATAGTTGAGGATTTCCTCGGAGTTCAGGCCGAGCGCGTACAGCAGCGCCGTGACCGGCAGCTTGCGCTTGCGGTCGATACGGACGTTGACGATGTCCTTCGCGTCGAACTCGAAATCGAGCCACGAACCACGATAGGGGATGACGCGCGCAGCGAAGAGATACTTGCCCGAGGCGTGGGTCTTGCCGCGGTCATGGTCGAACAGCACGCCCGGCGAGCGGTGCATCTGCGAGACGATCACGCGCTCGGTGCCGTTGATAATGAAGGTGCCGTTCTGCGTCATGAGCGGCATGTCGCCCATGTACACGTCCTGCTCCTTGATATCGAGGACCGACCGGGCCTCGGTATCGGCGTCCACCTCGAACACGATCAGGCGGAGGGTAACGCGCATCGGCGCCGCATAGGTGATGCCGCGCTGGCGGCACTCGTCGGTGTCGAACTTCGGGGGCTCGAGTTCGTAGTTCACGAAGTCGAGCTCGGCGGTGCCGGCGAAATCGCGGATCGGGAAGACCGAGCGCAGCGTCTTTTCCAGGCCGGACACATAGCCGATCGAGGGATCGGACCGAAGGAACTGTTCGTAGGATTCGCGCTGAACCTCGATCAGGTTCGGCATCTGCACCACTTCGTGGATGTTGCCGAACACCTTGCGGATGCGGCGCTTAAGCGTGCCGCCCTCGATTGCCTTGGTCGCCATGGAGTTTTTCGCCTTAACAGCTGATAATATCGTGCCCGGAATCCACCGGGCGGGCACGCATGAAGACGCAAAAAGCCGCTAGCTCTCCTTTTCGGAAAACAGCAGCTCCTGGCGTCTTATGAACCCACAGCCTCCAATTCGATCGACACGCTGCGCGACGGCACGTCATTTCCCGAAAGCTGTGGTGGAATGCGCCATATAGGGAGCGTGTTGGAAACTGTCAAATGCGTCCGCAAAAGTCGCCTCATCGGCGCGACGAAACGGTTCGGCGCGATTCCGGTGTCAGGGCGGGTCCGATTGCGGGTTCCCTTCATTGAGTATGCGTCATGAAAAACAAACCCGCAACCAGCCGCGCGTTCGTCGCGCTTGTCCCCGCCACCTTGTTGCTGGCCGTTCCGGGCCATGCACAAGAGGTTCAACCAGCCACGCCACCGTCTCCGCCGGTGCAGCAGACGGTAGCGCCGTCGCCCGTCGTCCCGACGATCGCGCCGCCCGCTGCCGCAGTCGAGCCGCCGCCTGTCGTGGCGCCCGTTGAGGCTGCAGCGCCGGAGGCCGAGGCGCCTGCGCCACGCGCCGCGACCCGCACCACCACGACTCGTACGGAAGCCCGTTCGACGCGAGTCGTTCGAACGCCAGCACCGGTTCGGGCCGCGCCTGCGCCTGTCACTGCAGTCCCCGTTCCAGCCCCGGCCCCGGCAGAACAAGCTTGGCGCCGACCATCGGTGCCGCGAAAGGGACACCCCAGGCATTGACGTGGAACATCGGCACGATCGGAGAGGCCGAATCCAGGGCCGAGAGTCCCAGCACATCGGGCAGCGCGCAGGTCATGGCGTGCAATACGCTGGACCGATGGCTGTAGAGCACGCCCTTGGGCTCGCCCGTAGTCCCGGAGGTGTAGCACAGGCCCGACGCAGTATTCTCATCGAGATCCGGCCACTCGTATTCGTCCGATTCTCCCGCGATCAGTGTCTCGTAGCAGACGAGACCGGGAAGTATCTCGGATTTCGGCATATGGGCTTCGTCGGTCATGATGACGACGGCCTTCAGGTCCTTCAGCCTGTCCGCCAGCACTTCGAGGATCGGCAGGAACGACAGGTCCGAGAAGAGGATCCTGTCTCCGGCATGCGCGATGATATAGGAGATCTGCTCTGGGAAGAGGCGCGGGTTGATCGTGTGGCAGACGAGGCCGGATCCGGACACGCCATAATAGAGCTCCATGTGCCGATAGCCGTTCCAGGCCAGTGTTCCGACCCGGTCGCCGTTTTCGAGGCCGAGGCGTCCGAGGGCATTGGCGAGCTTCTGCGCGCGCCTTGAAAGCTCGGCATAGGTATAGCGGTGGATCGGCCCTTCCACCGTGCGCGATACGACCTCCGTGTCGCCGTGATAGGCCGCCGCGTGTCGCAGAATCGACGACACGAGCAGCGGCGAGTGCATCATCTGTCCAAGCATCACATTTCCTCCCAAGGAATTTCTGATCAAAGCAGTTCGGCTTCGATATCCATCAAAGACGCTGCCCCGCTGATGATTGCCGCCTCCAGCCAGAGCGTCTGCGGCAGCACCCGCTCTGCGAAGAACGTCGCGGTCGCCAGCTTGCGGCGATGAAGCGGAGTCTGTCCGGTGGCCGCCTTGGCCGCCATCCGGACCCACACCCAGCCGAAGGCCACGAGTGCGAAAAGGCGCAGATAATCGGCGGCGGCAGCTCCGGCCTCCGCGGGCGCGGCTCGCGCCGCGAGAAGGTGGCGCGTCGTGGTTTCCAGGCGGCCGAGCGCCTGGGCAGTGGCCTTCGTGATGACACCCGCTGCGGGTAAATCCGCAGCTGTACGCAGATCCTGCTCGATGAGCGCGAAAAAGCGCGAGGCCAGCGCGCCATCCTCCATCGGCAACTTGCGGCTGACGAGGTCGAGCGCCTGAACGCCGTTGGTGCCCTCGTAGATCTGCGTAATGCGCGCGTCTCGGACGAACTGCTCCATGCCCCATTCGCGGATGTAGCCGTGGCCGCCGAGCACCTGCTGCGAGGCCACGGCCGTCTCGAAGCCGAAATCGGTGAACGCTGCCTTCACAACCGGCGTGAGCAGTGCCACGAACCCGTCGGCTTCCCTGCGCGCGGCCTCGTCAGGATGCCGGGCGGCGATGTCCATTTGCATGGCGGTCCAGATCGCCAGCGCCCGGGAGGCATCGGCCAGGCTGCGGCCGGTCAGCAGCATCCTGCGTACGTCGGGGTGTTCGATAATCGCAACGGGACCGCGGGTGCCGTCTGAAGAACGGCCCTGAAGGCGCTCGCGTGCGTAGCCCGTGGCCTTCTGGTTCGCCGCTTCTGCGATGCCGAGTCCCTGGATGCCGACAAAAAGACGCTCGGCGTTCATCATCGTGAACATGGCGATGAGGCCGCGGCCCGCCTCGCCGACGAGCCAACCGATCGCGCCGTCGTAGTTCATGACGCAGGTCGGCTGCGCGTGAATGCCCATCTTGTGTTCGAGCGACCCGACGGACATGTCGTTGCGCGCTCCGAGCGAACCGTCCTTCCCGATGAGGAACTTCGGAGCCAGGAACAGGCTGATGCCCTTGACCCCCTTCGGCGCGCCCGGCAAGCGCGCGAGGATCAGGTGGATGATATTGCCGCCGAAGTCATGGTCGCCGGAGGAGATGAATATCTTCGTGCCCTTGATCCGATAGGAGCCGTCGCCAACGGGCTCTGCCTTCGTTGTCAAAAGGCCGAGGTCGGTACCGGCCGCGGCTTCGGTGAGCGCCATTGCGCCAGTCCATTCGCCGGAGATCATCTTCGGCAGATAGGTCGCCTTGAGGTCCGAGTTCGCGTGGCGGGAGATCGCCTCCACCGCGCCTCGGGTGAGCCCGGGGAACAGGCCGAAGGACAGGTTCACGGAGGAGATCATCTCATCGACCAGTATCTGTACGACGCGCGGCAGACCCTGGCCGCTATATTCCGGATCGCCCGAAAGACCGGCCCAGCCGGCCTCTACGAATGCCCGATAGGCTTCGGGAAAGCCCTTCGGCGTGGAGACGAACCCGTTTTCAAGCCGGCAGCCCTCCTCGTCGCCGGACCGGTTCAGCGGTTCGAGCACGCCGACGCAGAACTTGCCAGCCTCATCGAGAATCGAGACAGCGAGGTTCGCGTTGACGTCTTCGTGGCCCGGCAGCCTCCGCATCAGGCCGTCGAAGTCGAAGACCTCTCCGAGCAGGAAGGTTATGTCGCTGACAGGCGGTGCATAGGATGTCATTGTTCTGTCTTTCTCTCGTCAGTTGCGCAGCGGCTTGCCGGTCGCAAGCATGTGCTTCACGCGGGCCACTGTCTCCGGCGTCCCGCACAGGGCGATGAACGCGCGCTTTTCCATCGCGGTAATCTCGTCCTCACCGACCGGCTTCAGCGGATCGGCGCTGACACCGCCCGTCAGGGTGTCGATCAGGGCAATGCCCACGACCCGATCATGCGCTGTGGCGCGACCGGCGATCACCTCGCTATCCAGCAGGTTGCGGATGGCGGGCGCTCCCGATAGACCGGCCAACGCGATCTTCGGCCTTTCCGGAGCCGAGTAGCCGGGCACGAGATCCAACGCCTTCCGCTTCGCATCGGCGAGCAGTCGGTCCCGGTTCATGGTGATACCGTCGGTTACCCTCAGCAAACCGAGATTGCGCGCCTCGAAGGCGCTCCCGGAGACCCTGGCCGATGCGATCAGATTGAAGGCGGCGATCGCGGGCGCCACAGGGCCGTGCGGTGCGGCTGTCAGTGCGTACTGCCTGATCAACATCTCCTTGCAGCCGCCCCAGCCGGGGACGACGCCGATCTTCGTCTCGACGAGACCGATCGACGCCTCGGCATGCGCCTGGATTGCACTGCAATGGAGCAGGATCTCGCAGCCGCCGCCGAACGCCATCGCCGCGAGTGCGCCGACGACCGGGAACGGGGCATATTTGATCGCCCTGAAGGTAGCGTGACCCCGATCGATGAAGGCATTGCCAGATGGGCCGCGATGCCGGAACCCATAACGCCCGCGCCGATCACGGCGGCTTCGGCAATCACCCTCATCAGGCCGCTTCCAGGACCATAGCGATGCCTTGTCCTCCCCCGATGCACTGGGTGGCCAGCCCATAACGTCCGCCATCGCGCTTCAGCACGCTCGACGCCTTGCCCACCAGACGCGCGCCCGTGGCGCCGAGCGGATGACCGAGCGCGATGGCACCGCCATCCCGGTTGAGACTGGCCGGGTCGATCCCGAGATCGCGACAGCAGGCGAGGACCTGCGCGGCGAAGGCCTCGTTCATCTCCACAACGTCGAGGTCAGCCACGGAGATGCCGG
>CZQE01000166.1_pt1 | contig 13078 bp, 13 predicted proteins | sample 734431 | NCBI WGS metagenome assembly CZQE01 (sample SAMEA3597869, study PRJEB11362) | hydrothermal vent metagenome | biome: marine hydrothermal vent biome; feature: marine hydrothermal vent; material: ocean water | place: Atlantic Ocean | collected 2010-09-19/2010-10-04
CGGTCGCGCCATGCCCTTCGGTCTGAGTCACCTTCACCGTCGGCGTCGTGGTCGGCATCACGATCGTCGCCGGAATGCCGAGCCGGTTGGCGTGATACGCGAGGCCCTGCGCATGGTTGCCGGCCGAGGCGGCGATCACGCCCTTGGTCTCCGGACCGAGCTGAAGCAGCGTGTTGAGCGCGCCGCGCTCTTTATAGGCTGCGGTGAACTGGAGGTTCTCGAATTTCAGATAGACGGTGGCACCGGTCAGCCTCGACAGCGTCTTGCTGATGAAGGTCGGTGTCCGGACGATCGACGCGGCGATCCGCGCATGTGCCGCCTTGACGTCGGCCAGGGTGACGGGGAGCGTTTCGGCGGCGGGCAGGGGATCGGTAGCCATAGGTGGGCGAGGTAGGCCCTGAAATCGTCAGCCGCAATGGTCGTTACGGCCTGCATCCCGTCACTCTCATCTAGCATGACGCGAAAACAGCCCCTATCGCGGCGCCATGACCAATATCGCATTCATCGGAACCGGAGTGATGGGCGCGCCGATGGCGGGGCATCTCGTCGCGGCCGGCCACAGCGTCACCGTCTATAACCGCTCGCGCGCCAAGGCCGAGGCCTGGGCCGGGAAACATGGCGGCACCGTCGCGGCGACCCCGGCGGAGGCTGCGGCGGGCAAGGATGCGGTGTTCAGCTGCGTCGGCAATGATGACGATCTGGCCGAGGTTACGCTGGGCGCCGATGGTGCGTTCGGCGCGATGGCGGCAGGCGCCCTGTTCGTCGATCACACCACGGTGTCTGCGCAGATCGCGCGTCGGCTGGCGGAAGAGGGCGGGGCCAAGGGGCTGCTCGTGGTCGATGCCCCCGTTTCGGGTGGCCAGGCAGGCGCGGAGAACGGCAAGCTCTCGATCATGTGCGGCGGCACCGACGAGGCGATGGCCGCGGCCGAGCCGCTGATGCAGGCCTATGCGCTGCGCATCGTCCATATCGGCGCGGCCGGTGCGGGCCAGACGACCAAGATGGTCAACCAGATCGCGATCGCAGGCGTGGTGCAGGGCGTGGCGGAGGCGCTGCGTTTCGCTCAGATCGCCGGGCTCGATACCGACAAGGTGTTCGAGGCGGTCTCGGGTGGCGCTGCATCGAGCTGGCAGATGGTCAATCGCTGGGCGACGATGAGCGAGGACAAATTCGATTTCGGCTTTGCGGTCGACTGGATGCGCAAGGATCTGGGCCTCACGCTTGACGAGGCGCGCCGCAACGGTGCCACACTGCCGCTGACGGCGCTGGTCGATCAGTTCTATGCCGACGTCCAGAAGATGGGCGGCGGCCGCAACGACACGAGCTCGCTGGTGCGCAGGTTGCCGCGGTGAGGCTCCTTCTCGCGGCGGCGGCCGCGTTCGCCTTTTCCGCACCCGCTTTCGCCGATGCCCTGGTCGACAATGTCAATGGCATGACGCTCGACAAGGATGGCAAGGTCGTCCACTTCAACGGCCTGCTGATGACGCCCGACGGCAAGGTCATCCGGCTGATGCAGCCCAGCGACAAGCGTCCCGAGAAACTTGACTGGCGCGCCGACATGAAGGGGAAGGTCCTGCTTCCCGGCTTCATCGACGCGCATGGCCATGTGATGGAACTCGGCTTTCGCGATGTCGAACTCGATCTGTCAGGCACGAAATCGCTCGACGAGGCCCTGGCGAAGATCGCTGCCTATGTCGCGGCCAATCCTGACAAGAAATGGGTCCTTGGCGGTGGCTGGAACCAGGAGGCATGGGGCCTTGGCCGTTTCCCGACTGCGGCTGATCTCGACGCGGTGGTGAGCGATCGGCCGGTCTGGCTTTCCCGCGCCGACGGCCATGCTAGCTGGGGCAACAGCGCCGCGATGAAGGCGGCTGGCGTCACGCTCAAAAGCGTAGCGCCACCGGGCGGCCGGATCGAGAAGACCGGGCTGCAACCGAACGGTGTGTTCGTCGACGCGGCGATGGAGCTGGTCGCCAAGGCCGTGCCGCAGCCCTTGCCCAAGGATCGCGACGCAGCCTTCCTCAAGGCGCAGGCGACGCTGCTCAGCCTCGGCATCACCGCGACGGCCGACATGGGCACCAGTCTCGACGACTGGCTCAGCTATCGCCGTGCCGGAGACGCGGGCGCGCTCCGCATCCGCATCATGAGCTATAGCAGCGGCGTCGAGACGGCGATCCGGGTCGGCGGGGCAGGGCCCACCTCCTGGCTCTATGCCGATCGGCTGCGCATGGGCGGCGTGAAGCTTTATGCGGACGGTGCGCTCGGTTCGCGCGGCGCGTGGCTCAAGGCTCCGTATAGCGACGTTCCCAAACAGTCGGGCCTTGGCTTCATGGCTGACGACGTCATCCGCAACCTGATGAGCCGTGCGGCGATGGACAATTACCAGGTCGCGGTCCACGCAATTGGCGACAAGGCCAATGCGCAGGTGCTCGACGCGATCGAGGAACTGTCCGAGACCTACAAGGGCGATCGCCGCTGGCGGATCGAGCATGCCCAGATCGTCGATCCGGCAGACCTGCCGCGCTTCGGTCAGCACGGCACGATCGCGTCGATGCAGCCGGTGCACCAGACGTCCGACCGGGCGATGGCGGAGGCGCGGCTCGGGCCGGCCCGGCTTTCGGGCGCCTATGCCTGGGCCTCGATGCTGAAGAATGGCGCGGTGCTGGCGTTCGGTTCCGACTATCCGGTCGAGAGCCCGGATCCCTTTGCCGGCTGGGCGGCGGGGTTCACCCGGCAGGATGCCGAGGGCCAGCCTTATGGCGGGTGGCGACCCGAGGAAAAGCTGACTCGCGAACAGGCCTGGTGGGCGTTCACCGGTGCCGCCGCCTATGCCGGGTTCGCGGAAGAGAAATTCGGCCGGCTCGCGCCGGGGCAGCGCGCCGACTTCATCATCGTCGACCGGGATCCGCTGCTGGCAAGCCCGAGCGATCTGCGTGCCACGAAGGTCGAGGAGACCTGGGTCGGCGGGCACAAGGAGTTCGTGCGGAAGTAGGGGGCTCCCACCCGTCATTGGCGTCGGCATGACGTTGCCTCGCCCCAAAAACAAAAGGCCGCGGCACCCCCCGATGCCGCGGCCCTAAGCCTTGAGACGGTTGCCTGGAAGCCTGGGGCTCAGGCGACCTCGGCGACCGGTGCACCGATTTCGTCCGCGTCGCGCAGCACATAGCCGCGGCCCCAGACGGTCTCGATATAGTTCTCGCCTTCGCAGGCAAGGCTCAGCTTCTTGCGGAGCTTGCAGATGAAGACGTCGATGATCTTGAGTTCGGGCTCGTCCATGCCGCCATACAGGTGGTTCAGGAACATTTCCTTGGTCAGCGTCGTGCCCTTGCGGAGCGACAGCAGCTCAAGCATCGCATATTCCTTGCCGGTCAGGTGCACGCGGCTGCCATCGACCTCGACCGTCTTGGCGTCGAGGTTCACGGCGAGCTTGCCGGTGCGGATGACCGACTGGCTATGGCCCTTGGAACGGCGGACCACGGCGTGGATTCGGGCGGTCAGCTCTTCGCGGTGGAAAGGCTTGGTGACGTAATCGTCGGCGCCGAAGCCGAAGCTGCGTACCTTGGAATCCATCTCGTTGATGCCCGACAGGATCAGCACCGGCGTCTGGACCCGGGCGACCCGCAGCTTCTTCAGCACGTCATAGCCGTGCATGTCCGGCAGGTTCAGGTCGAGCAGGATGATGTCGTAATCATAGAGTTTGCCCAGATCGAGGCCTTCCTCGCCCAGATCGGTCGTGTAGACATTGAAGCCTTCGGTCGTCAGCATGAGCTCGATCGCCTTGGCGGTCGTCGGCTCGTCTTCGATCAGCAGCACGCGCATCTGGCAGTTCCCCTGTCACTTCGCGGCGCTCGATGCCCCCTACGGCCCGACGCACCCTGCACAAACTATTAACCTGATCAGGAATGAACGCAAAAGGTTAATTCTTCGCTAACCGGCCTGACTCCACGAGTCGCGAGGAATCGGCGGATCAGGAATTACCCTTAGGCGGACGGTTTCAGGCGCGTCCGGCGCCCTCGCTCGCGCAGATCGCGCGAAACCTGTCGGTAAGGAAACTTATCAAGGCTTCCACACGCGCGGGACGCAGATTGCCCGGCGGGGTGAGCAGGTGAAGCGCGATCGGCGGCGTGTGCCAGTCAGTCAGGATCGCCTCGAGCGTTCCCGTCGCCAGGTCCCCACCGACGATGAAGTCGGGCAGGACACCGATGCCGAGGCCAGCCCGGAGCGCCGGCAACAGGGCGTCGCCGCTGTTCGATCGGAGCGGCCCGGCCGGTCGCACCGCCGCTTCGCTGCCATCGGGCCCGACGAAGCGCCAGGGCCCAGTCACATTGGTATAGCCGAGACAGGCATGCTCCCCGAGTTGCGCCGGATGCGCCGGGCGGCCATGCTTTTCCAGATAGGAGGGTGCGGCCACGATATGTGTCGCGATCGGCCCGAGCCGGCGCGCGCGCAGCGAACTGTCGGGCAGGTCGGCGATGCGCAACGCGACATCGATGCCCTCCGCCACGATATCGACCTTCGCGTCGGACAGGTTGAGATCGATCTCGATCCCCGGATGATCGGTCAGGAACTCGGCGAGCGCCGGGGTGAGGCTGAGCAGCCCGAGCGTCATTGGCGCGGTCACCCGGATCAGGCCGTGCGGCGCGGTGGCCGCATCGTGCGCCGCTTCTTCGGCGGCCAGCGCCTCGGCGAGGATTCGCGCGGCATGCTCGGCCAGGCTCTTGCCGCTTTCGGTCAGGGTCAGCCGGCGAGAGGTGCGGTGGAACAGCGACTGGCCGAGATGCGCCTCCAGCCGGGTAACTGCCTTCGATACCGTCGCCTTCGACACGCCGATCGCGTCAGCCGCGCCGCTGAACGAGCGATGTTCGACGACGGACGCGAAGATCGCCCATGCTTCGAGATCCGGCAGCCGCATTTTCGTTTCTCCCCGAGCTTGCTCGGGAAGGGGTGTATAACGGGAAACGATCAGTTTCCAGCGTTTCCATTTACGTGGCGATCCCAGTCCTTATCTTGGCGGCAACCCAATCTTCTACCCAATAGGGAGACACCCAATGATCGAGAAAAGATCGTTCGAAAGCCTGGGTCATGCCGATCATGGCTGGCTCAACGCCCGGCACCATTTCAGCTTCGCCAATTATTATGATCCCGCCCGCATGGGCTGGGGCGCGATCCGTGTCTGGAACGACGACGAGATCGGGCCGAACTCCGGCTTCCCGGCGCATCCGCACCGCGACATGGAGATCATCACTTATGTCCGCAAAGGCGCCATCACCCACAAGGATTCGATGGGGAACGAGGGCCGCACCGGGGCGGGCGATGTCCAGGTGATGAGCGCTGGCACCGGCGTGCGCCACGCCGAATATAATCTCGAGCCAGAGACCACGACGCTCTTCCAGATCTGGATCGAGCCGAAGAGGACCGGCGGCTCGCCGAGCTGGGGTGCGAAGCCCTTCCCGAAGAGCGACCGCAGCGGCAGGTTCGCCGTGCTGGCCAGCGGGTTTGCCGAGGACAAGGACGCCCTGCCGATCCGTGCCGATGCGCGGGTGCTCGGGGCGACGGTAAAGGCAGGCGAGACGATCACTCATAGCGTGGGTGAGGGGCGTCACGCCTATCTCGTCCCTGCGACCGGCGCGATCGAGATCGACGGCCAGCCCTTCAAGGCGCGTGACGGCGCCGCGATCGGTGGCGGCCAGACGGTCGAGATCAAGGCGATCGAGGATGCTGAGCTGGTGCTCGTCGACTCCGAATAACGAGTTCCTGTTCCCGCCCCATCCCCCGGGGTCGGAACAGGCCAGGGGGTGGGCATTCGTCCTCCCCGAACGCCCGGCCAGTTGCAAACCGGGCGCCCACCCCCGGTTCCTCCCGCCCAGATTTCCCATGGCGCGGGAGGAACCTTTTTCAGGAGATTCCCATGCCGAAGGTTCTGGTACTCTATTATTCGTCATACGGTCATCTCGAGCAGATGGCCGATGCCGTCGCCGAAGGGGCCCGCGGCGCAGGTGCCGAGGTCGATATCCGCCGCGTGCCCGAAACGGCGCCGGCCGAGGTCGTGGCTGCCGCCGGCTTCAAGGCCGATACAGCCCATCCGGTGATCGAGGGCGTCGAGGCGCTGGCGAATTATGATGCGATCATCATCGGCGCGCCGACCCGCTTCGGCCGCATGTCGAGCCAGATGGCATCGTTCCTCGACCAGGCCGGCGGCCTGTGGTTCCGCGGCGCGCTCAACGGCAAGATCGGCGGGGCCTTCACCTCGACCGCCACCCAGCATGGCGGCCAGGAGACGACGCTCTTCTCGATCATCACCAACCTGCTGCATTTCGGCCTGACCGTTGTCGGCCTGGACTATGGCTTCGCTGGCCAGATGGGCGTGCAGGAAGTGCACGGCAATTCGCCCTACGGCGCGACCACCATCGCCGATGGCGACGGCAGCCGCCAGCCGAGCAGCGTCGAGCTTGACGGCGCGCGCTACCAGGGACGTCGGATCGCGGAGGTCGCCGCCAAGGTGTTCGGCTGATCGCCTCTATCTGAAGCATCAAGGGGCGTTCGCGGCTTGCTGCGGACGCCCTTTTCCTGTGTTGCCTGTCCAGGAGCTCGCATTGGGAGGCGTTCCCGCTTCGGCTGAACAAGACCACCGTTCGTGTCGAGCGAAGTCGAGAAATCCGCGCTGGGGGGGCTGGCAATGTGTCTCGACTTCGCTCGACACGAACGGAGGGAGATGATGCCGGACGGGTAGGGCCGCCCCTAGTAATAAACCCCCGGCCAGAAGACCGGGATCGGCAGCACCGCCGGCGAAGGCCTGGCATGGGTCACCTGGATCACCGGGCCGGCGATCATCGGCCTTGCCGGGAATTGCGCGCGGGCGCGGGCGAAGATCGTGCGGGCCCGTGCCGCGCCGGGCGTCTGGGCGGTCCTGCCGACCCAGCGCCAGTGCCACGGCTCCCAGCCGACATTCTGCTTGTTGCCCGCCGGGAAGGACAGTTCGAAGCCGAAGTCCCGCGCATGGGCGATCAGCCACAGGCCGGTGGGGGTGCTGGCCATGCACCATTCGAGATCCCGGCAGCCGGGCGAGGGATGAACCCCGAAATCGATCGCATAGCCGGTGGAATGCTCGCTATATCCGGGCGGCCCGACATCGTGTGCGCGAGAGGCCGTGTCTCCGCAGGAATCGGCCCCGCGGCCAGCCCGGCAGAATACCGACCGCTGATAGGCTATCGTTCGGTAGCAGGAGACCCCTCTGAGTCTGTGCGCGATGCCCGGCGTCGCGTTGGCCGCTTCGATCAGCATGACGAGGTCGGCCGCCGCCTCCTTCTGCAGGCGGCACGTTCCGCCAAGCGCGAAGCCGGGGAACGTGACGGGTACCATGTCGGTTGCCGGGGCTTCAGCATAGGGCAGGTGGCCGAACATCCGCCCATCGGCGCTGGTGACGCCGATACCGGGCACCATGACTGGTGCCGTGGATGCCGGGCTTCCCGTATTCGGGACCTGAGCGAGAACCGGCATCGTACCGAAGCACGCCACCGACAAGACCATCCCGATCGCGTGCTTTGTCTTCGACGTCACTGGGATCCTCTGGCATGTGGGTGCGCGGAGTGGCAAGGGCAGGAAATGCTCCTCGATAAAGTCCTGTTCCTCGATGGCGAGGCAATCGTCATCGACAAGCCGGCCGGCCTTCCGGTCGACCGCCCGCGTGACGGCTCGCTAAGCCTCGAAAATCATCTTGAGGCGCTCGCCTTCGGCTTCCGCCGCTGGCCGCAGGCGGTGCACCGGCTCGACCGCGATACCTCCGGCTGCCTGCTGCTTTCGCGCAACCCAAAGGCGCACGCGCGTTTCCACCATGCCTTCGAGGCAGGCATCGTCGAGAAACGCTATCTCGCCGTGCTTGAGGGCGTGCCTGATGGCGAGAGCGGCCTGGTCGATCTCGCTTTGTCGAAGATCAGCACGGCCGAGACCGGCTGGCGCATGCGCGGCGACCCGAGCGGCAAGCCTTCGCGCACCGCCTGGCGGGTGCTGGCGGTGAAGGACGGCCGCAGCTTCGTCGAGTTCCGGCCCGAGACCGGCCGCACTCACCAGATCCGTGTCCATGCCGCCGAGGCGCTGGGCGCGCCGGTGGTCGGCGACCCCGTTTATGGCGATGGCAAGGGCGAGACCCTGCTTCACGCCGCCTCGCTGCTCGTGCCGCGTACCGGCAAGGATCCGATCAGGGCGGAGGCGCCGTTGCCGGAGCGTTTCCTGAAGGCCGGCTTCAGCGTCTGAACGACACGCGTGAAGCGTACGAAAGCCCGGCACGCGATCAGTCGACCGGCCTGCCTCGAAGGGATTTGACCGTCGACCGCTTCGCCTTTCCCTCCATGCGTCGCGCCTTTGCGGCTTTGGACGGTTTCGTGGGGCGGCGCTTCTTCGGAACGATCGTGGCTTCGCGGATCATCTCGATCAGTCGCTCGCGCACTTCCTGCCGGTTCAGTAATTGAGATCGCGCGCCCTCGCTCCGAAGGACAATCACGCCCTCGCGGGTCATCCGCGATCCGGCCAGCACCGCCAGCCGGTTCTTCACCGCAACTGGCAGGTTGGGCGAGGCGCCGACGTCGAACCGCAGCAGCACGGCGGAATCCGTCGTGTTGACGTGCTGCCCGCCCGGTCCGCCGGCGCGGGTGAAGGATTCCTCCAGCTCATCGCTGTCGATCGAGATCGATCGGGTGACGGGAATGGCAGTCATGGTGCCCGATTAGGCGATTTGGGGGTTCTTGGCCAAATGGATGATGGCGTCGCGCCATGCCGATGCCCCGGACGACTTGCGAAGCGAGGCGCCCGGCCTCATCTCGCGCGGGCAGACAAAGGAATGCGCGTGTACCAGTTCGACATCACCAGCGGCTCAAAGGCCGAGCTCTATCACGACCTTGAAGCGGCGCTCGGTGCGCTCATCTCTGACGAGCCTGACGCCATCGCCAACATGGCCAATGCCGCTGCCCTGATCTGGCAGTATCTCCCTGATCTCAACTGGGCCGGTTTCTATCGCCTTGTCGAAGGTGAGCTGGTGCTCGGCCCGTTTCAGGGCAAGCCCGCCTGCATCCGGATCGCGATCGGGGCCGGCGTGTGCGGCGCGGCCGCGGCGAACCTCGAAACCCAGCTGGTCGAGGACGTCCATGCCTTTCCCGGTCATATCGCCTGCGATGCGGCGAGCCGGTCGGAACTGGTCGTGCCGATCGTCCATGACGGGCGGCTGATCGGCGTGCTCGATCTCGACAGCCCCGAACCGGCGCGCTTCGATGCGGCTGATGCGGCCGGTTGTGAGGCTCTCGTCAGGCTGCTGGCGCCCCGCATCGCGGGCTGATCCGTTTCGGGACAGGAGTCTGACTCGCCGAAATCGACGCAATTTGGTAACGAAACTCTTAATCATCGGGCGATCGCGCGCCCTTACGGGAGTTGTTTACCATGCGGAACCTTACGATCGCAGGCCTTGCAATGGTTACCGCGATCACCGCGACTCCGGCCGAGGCGCAGCGGAATCCCTCCAATGGTCAGGGCTGGCAGAATGGCCGGACCATGCCGCCGCCGGCCGTCGTGCCCAGCATGCCGGCCAGCAACTCGCAGCCGGGTGTGACCTGGAACCGCACTGGCCCGGGCCCGCATGTCGCGCCGCCCGCGACGGTGTCGCCCAATCCGCCCTTCCGCAATGGACCTGACGGCCGCCGCTGGTCGGGCAACGGCCAGCGGCCAGGTAACGGCCAATGGTCGGGCAACCATCAATGGTCGGGCGGCAACCGTGGCAATCATGGCGCGACGCCGCTGCCCGGTTATCGCCCGGTCCAGCCGGGGACTCGCCCCAGCCGCTGGGGCGGCTCGGTGGGCGGGCGCTGGTATGCCGGCAGCAACGCGCCCGGCGGCTGGAAGGCCTATCGTCGCCCGGATCGTGGCTGGACGCTGCCGCGCTACTGGATCGCGCCGAGCTTCTTCATCGGCAATTACGGCCTCTACGGCCTGTCCTCGCCGCCCGTCGGGTATAACTGGACGCGCTATTATGACGATGCCGTCCTGACCGATTCCTATGGTCGCGTGTATGATTCGGTCGGCGGGATCGACTGGGATTCCTATGACGACGGGTACGGTTATGGCGATGACTACGCCTATGGTGGCGGCGACGATCGCTATGCCTCCGGCGGAGACGGCTATGGCGCACGCTACGCGCCGCCGCCGGTGCAATATACCCAGGGCCCGCCGCCGCAGGTCGTGCAGGGCGGTTATACCCAGACCTATTCCTCGGGCTATGCCGGTTCGGGCGGCTATGTCAGCGGCGGTTACTGGTATCCGCCCGCGACCACCACGACGATCACCGTTCAGTCAGCGCCCGTCGTGACCACCACGACTACTGAATATGTCGAAACCACCTATCGGCCGGTGCGGCGTGTCTATAAGGTAGCCAAGCGGACTTGGCGTCCCAAGTCCAAGATACGCTGCGCCTGCAACTAAGATCTATCCGAACACCCCTCCCCGCAAACGGGAGGTTGGGGCCCGCGCCGCGCGCGGGAGAGTGGGGGCGAGCCGGGGGGACTCGCCCTCCCTCTGTCTTACGGACCTGCGAAGGTCACCAGGCTTTCCGCGCCGTCCGGCCCGAGTGCCGAGACACCGACGAAATGGTCGTCGACCGGCACATCCTTCAGTACATCGGTCACCGCGCTCGCTGGAAGGTCTAGCGACTTCTGCCAGTCCTGTGCGTCGTTGCGGCGCCAGTGAATGCGGTAGCCTGTCGCGCCGTCGACCGGCTGCCATTTGACCGTGGTGTCATATCCCAGCGCACCCGAGATCGTGACGCCTGACGGCGCGGCGGGCGCTGCGGCGAGCCGACGGATCGTCGCGACGTTGATCGCTGTCACCTTGGCGAGATAGTCGAAATCCATCTTGTCGACCGTGTCGCCATAGGCAACGCCCTTCTCGGCGCGCACGTCCTGATGCTGCCCTTTCCAGTTTTCCGCCGCGACGGTGAAACGGATCGCCGGATAGCCCAGCGCCAGGAACGGGCTGTGGTCGCCGCCCCGGCCGAACCGGTCGGGCCTGCGGTCGACGAAGACATCGATCCCGCCCTTGATCTTGCCGGCGATCCCGTCGACTGCCTTGGCCAGCGCGCGGGAGGGGCCGTCATCCTCGCCGCCATTCTGCCGCCGTTTCTGGAGCGCGGGCAGATCCTCTGCCGCGCCGATGCCCTCGGAAAACACCCGCACCCGGTCGGCGACGCGCACGCCATTCTCGCCGATCGTATTGCCGACGATGTCGTTGTTGAGCATCGCGGAGACGGTCCACTTCTTCTCCTTCGCCGTTTCCGCCAGCAGGGTGCCGCCCCACAGTCCCTGCTCCTCGCCGGAAAAGATCGCATAGACGATCGTCGCGCGGAATTTCTGCTTCGACAGGATGCGTGCCGCCTCGAGCACCAGCGCGACACCCGATCCATTGTCGTTGGCGCCGGGCGCATCGCTCGTCGCGTTCATCACGTCAGTCACGCGGCTGTCGATATGCGCGCCGATGATGATCACGCGGCGCGGCTCGATTCCCTGCTGAAATCCGAGCACGTCGACGATCTCCACGCCGTTCGGCGCGCGCGGGCCGGTGAAGCTTCGCGCGATATTGGCGCTGGTGATGCAGCCGCCGCACCCGTCCGAAATCCGCGTCAGTTCGCCTGCCGCCCATCGCCGCGCCGCGCCGATGCCGCGAACGGGGTCGTCGGTGGAGGACAGGCTGTGCCGCGTGCCGAAGCTCACCAGCTTTTCGACGGTCGTCTTCAGCCGGGCGGGGTCGGGGGCGTCCTGCGCGATTGCCGGGGTGACGGCGATGAACTGAACAAGCGCGGCGAGGGGGAGGAAACGATGCATGGCGCAATGGTGGCGGGAAGCACGGGCGCCTTCAACCCTCTTCCGTATTGCCGGCGTCAGCTCAGCCGGTCGATCGCCTCGCGACTCAATGAGCCCGGGATGATCATCAGCGGAATCGGCAGCGCCCCTGCATCGGTACCGGCGAAATGCGCGACGAGCGGACCGGGCGCGCCGCTCGCGGCGGCGCCGAGCACCAGTGCCGAGATATCGGGATTCTCGGCGATCATGTCGCGAATGATCTTCGGGCCTTCGCCTTGCCGCACGGTGATCGACGGGCGCAGGCCCGATTCCTCGAGCAGCGTGCCAGCCGCGCCGGCGACCAGCGCCTCGGCATGAATTCGCGCCTCGTCCTCGATCGTCGCCTGCACGCCGCCGAACGCAACGAACTCGGCCGGCGGGATCAGGGCGAGGATCTCGACCCCGCCGCCGGTCTTCACCGCACGCCGGGCGGCGAAGCGCAGGGCGATCTCGCTTTCCGGATTCTCGTCGATCACGACCAGATAGATGCGCATGGCTTCCCCCTCTGTGCGCTAGTTGGGCCGGGCCCGGGTTTTGCGCAAGAGCAGCGTCGTTGAACGCGCCCGGTCTTGACCCCGCCCGCATCGGGCGCGAAGGGAACGGGCCGCTACGGATTCGGTTAGAGGAAAGCCTCCCCATGTCGATCGAGATCAAAATGCCCGCGTTGTCGCCTACCATGGAGGAGGGCACGCTGGCGAAGTGGCTCGTGAAGGAAGGCGATATCGTCAAGTCGGGCGACCTGATGGCCGAGATCGAGACCGACAAGGCGACGATGGAATTCGAAGCCGTCGACGAAGGCGTGATCGGCAAGATCCTGGTCGCCGAGGGTACCGACAATGTGAAGGTCGGCACCGTCATCGCCACGTTGCTGGCAGAGGGCGAGAGCGCCGACTCGGCCCCGGCGCCCAAGGCCGCCGCGCCGAAGGAGGAGCCCAAGGCCGAAGCGCCAAAGCAGGAAGCCGCGCCGGCGCCTGTTGCCGAAGCGCCCAAGCAAGCCGCGACGCCGGCCGTCGCCGCCTCGGGCGACCGGGTCAAGGCGAGCCCGCTCGCCCGTCGCATTGCCGCCGAGAAGGGCGTCGAACTGTCGGCCCTCGCCGGCTCAGGCCCGAACGGCCGTATCGTCAAGGCAGATGTGGAGGGCGCCAAGCCCGGCGCCGCGCCGGCCGCTGTCGCTGTGTCCGCATCGGAAGCCGTCGCCCCCGCAC
>CZQE01000290.1_pt1 | contig 12831 bp, 12 predicted proteins | sample 734431 | NCBI WGS metagenome assembly CZQE01 (sample SAMEA3597869, study PRJEB11362) | hydrothermal vent metagenome | biome: marine hydrothermal vent biome; feature: marine hydrothermal vent; material: ocean water | place: Atlantic Ocean | collected 2010-09-19/2010-10-04
CACCTTCAAGCTGGCGCTGAATCCGCTGTCGGCTGAGTCGGCGGCGCGTGCGTTCGAACGTTTCTTCGGCTGCGTGGCGCCTGCCGGCCTCGCCCGGCTCGGCGCGCTGACGCCCGGCGACTTCGCGGTCGTCGCGCGGCAGGTGAAGGTGGCCGGGCCGCTCTCCACCGGGGATCTGCTCGCCCGGCTCGAGGCTGAACTGGCGGCGAAGCCGGGCGGCATGGCGACGATCGGCTTCTGATGGAGTGGGCTGGCACCGCCACCGTTCAGCGTCGCTGAAACGGCCTCTAGGCCCGGGTCTCGGGCGGCAGCGGCCAGAGCGCATCGACCGGCCGTTCCAGCACGCGCGCGGCGACGGGATGGAATGTCGCGGGTGTCAGCCGGCCGGCGGCCGCTGCGTCCGCGAGCCATTGCTCGATCGATCCGCCGGTTTGGACCCAGCGGTCCTGCCTGAGCAGCCCGTAGAGACCGGCCGCCAGCACGTGCATGCCGTCGTCCGATTTGCGCCAGCGGTCAGCCGGGTTGCGGGCGACGCCCAGTGCCTCGCTGATCAGCTGGTCGAGCGCCTGGGCAAGGTCTTCGTTCAGCATGCCTTCCAGCGTGGTGTAGCCCCAGCGCGGATCATGCTCGCGCACGATCTTCGGGATCAGCGGGTCGCGGGCGAAGATCGCAAGCGCGGCGGTGGCCGCCGGACCGTCCATCTTCACGGGCGGGTGGAGCATTTCGTGCGCGGCGATGCGCACGGTGGTGGCGGTATCGTACTCGGCCGACTGGAGGAACATCTGCCCCTGCACCTTGATGCCGTGCGGCTTGCAGAAATGCAGCAGGACGATCTGGATCTCGGGATCGAAGGTCCGCCCGGTGAGCTTTTCCTGAAGCGAGATCACGTCGAAACCCTTCAGGGCGCGGGCCATGTCGGCGATCCGCGTGTCAAGATCGGCACCGATGCGATCGGCGCGGAATGCCGCGAAGCCCGCGTCGCGCATCGCGCTGAAGATCGAGTCGAGCCGCGGCGCGGCGGCGTCGAACCACGCCCAGTTCCCGGCGTCCCAATAGGGGCTTGCCTTGTAGCTTGGCAGGATCAGATCGGTGCGCGATCGCAGCGCGGCCAGCAGCGTCGCGATCGTCGCGTCATTGCCGTTGGCTGAGAACAGCACTGAAAGGGTCGGGCCGAGCAAGCCGAAACCTTCCTTGCCCGCTGCCGCCCATAATCTGGGAATGTCGTTTCGTACCGCATCGGGCAGCTTCGGCGCGAAGGCGGCGACATCCTGTCCGTAGAGATCGGTGTAGAGTTTCGTGCCCGACAGCGGCCCGAGAAAGGCGATGGCGTCGAAGCCTTCGGACGAGCGCACCTTCCATCGTGTTCGGTTGACCCTGGTCTGGCCGAAAGCGGGCGGGGCGATGGTCGAGGCGAGAAGCGCCGTCAGGGCGCTGGCGATGAAGGATCGGCGATGCATGCTCCATGGCTAGCTGGGTTCGCGTACCGCCTCTTGTACGGACTTGACCCTCAGCCGGTTCGGCGTGCTGCCGGTAAGCGAGACGATGGCGTGGGTCAGGTGCGACTGGTCGGCGAAGCCGGTCTCGGCGGCGAGCGCCGCGATCGATCCGTGCCAGCCGGGCAGCAACCGCACGGCGCGCAGCGTGCGGTGTTCGAGGCGATAGCGTTTCGGGCTCGTCCCATAGGCGCGGCGGAATCCCCGGCTGAGCGTTTCGGGCGCGATGCCCATGTTGTCGGCCCAGTCGGCGAGATGGCGGTCGGGCCCGGACGCAAGCGCTGCTGCGAGCAGGTCCGGCCAGTCGGACAGGCGCGCGGATGACGCCCTGAACATGGCGTGCAGCAATTCGGCGGCGGCGCGCGGGTCTCGTTCGGCAAGCCGGGCCACCGCGTCGGGATCGTCGACCACGCCCAGCGTCGCCTCGGTTCCGGTTGCCGGCAGCGGCAGGTTGAGCACGGTCGCGCCGGCGCTGGAGAACGCGTCCTGATGCGATTCATGCGCCCCATGGATCACCGCATGGCCGGCCTCGACCCGCATCCGTCCCCGGTCCCCCGCCTCGACATAACCCCCGGCGAGCACCAGCGCGACATAGCCCCCGGCATGGCGATGCCGTGCCATGCGCTCCAGCGCGCCATGATGGGAAACACCGGTCATCGAATCGCACGGGTCCTTCGCTTGTCCGGCGACACCCTAGCAGCGGGCCCGGGCACGAGAAATCCGTGATCCGGCGAGGCCCGGTCCATGGCGCGGGAGCAGTCCGATTGAACTTTGTCGCCGCTGCATCATTATTTCCCGCGATGAAGCATCAGAATGGAATCAGGGCCGCCCTGCGCATGGCGACGGCGGAGCACCACCAGCGGGTCGACTCGATCTTCTCGACGATGAACCTGGCCGAGGAGGGGGACTATGGCCGCTTCCTCAGCGCCCAGGCCGCCGCCCATATCCCGGTCGAGCGGGCGCTCGACGGCGGCGGTGCGGCGTCGGTCCTGGCTGACTGGCCGGATCGGAGGCGCGCGCATCTTCTGCTCGACGATCTCGCGACAATGGGGCTGGCTGAACCCGCTGCTGAGGAAAGACCCGAATTCGTCGGCGAAGCCGCGATCCTCGGCGCCGTGTATGTGCTCGAAGGCTCCCGGCTGGGCGGCGCGTTGCTGAAAAGGTCGGTGCCGCCGTCCTTGCCCGCGACCTTTCTCGGCGCGGGCGATTCGCTTGCGTGGCGACGGCTGCTTGACCTGCTGGCCGCGCGTCTCCGCAGCGACGGGGAAATCCAGATCGCGATCAAGGCAGCGTGCGAGGTGTTCATGCTATTCGAGCGCAGCGGGCGACACTGTCTGAGGGTGAACTGATCTTGGCGGAGGGTGTCGGGCGTGTCGATCTCACCAATTGTGATCGTGAGCCAATCCATATCCTGGGCTCGATCCAGCCGATCGGTTTCCTGCTCGCGCTGACCGCCGACTGGATCGTCGCGCGGGCTTCAGCGAACACGGCCGATTTCATCGGCCGCACGCCGGACGAGGTGATCGGCCAGCCGCTGCGCGATCTTTTCCCGGCGCGCACCGTCCATGAACTGCGCAACCGTACCGCGATGCTGCGCGGCCCGGACGCAGTGGAGCGGCTGTTCGACTGCCCTATCGTTGAGGGGGCGCCGACCTTCGACATCGCAGTGCATTTCTCCGGTGGCCAGATCGTGATCGAGGCCGAACCGGCATCGGGCGAGCATGGCGATGCCACCGGCATGGTCCGCTCGATGATCAGCCGGCTCGACCAGGCGCCGGATTCGATGAGCTTCTTCCGCGAAGGCGCCCGCCAGGTCCGCGCGCTGATCGGTTTCGACCGGGTCATGGTCTATCGTTTCGCGCCCGACGATTCGGGCGAGGTGGTGGCCGAGGCATGCAAGCCCGGCATCGGCAAGTTCCTTGGCCTGCGCTACCCGGCGAGCGACATCCCGGTCCAGGCGCGCGCGCTGTATAAGCGCAACCTGTTGCGCGTCATCACTGACGTCGACGCCGTGCCGGTCCCGATCGTGCCGGCGCTCGACGAAGCCGGGAAGCCGCTCGACCTGTCGCTGTCGGTGCTGCGCTCGGTCTCGCCGATCCATATCGAATATCTCCGGAACATGGGCGTCGGCGCCTCAATGTCGATCTCGATCATCGTCGATGGCCGCCTCTGGGGGCTCTTCGCCTGCCATCATTATTCAGCCCACTGCCCCAGCTTCGAGCGCCGCTCCGTCAGCGAGCTGTTCGCCCAGATGTTCTCGATGCGCCTCGAAAGCCGCGAGCGGCAGGAGACGGTCGAGTTCGAACGGCGCGCGCGCGACATCTCGGATCAGCTGCTCGGCGCGGTTGCCTCGGACGAGACGCTGCTCAAGGATCCGGACTGGCTCGGCGACATTCTGACCAACGCGATTCCGGCTGACGGCGTCGGCGTCTGGATTTCCGGCAATTATGCCTTTTCCGGCACCACGCCGCCGGCCGACGCGTTCCGCAAGATCATTCGCGCCCTGAACGGCACCGCCGCCGGCAAGGTTTTCGCGACTGACCGCATCGCCTCGATCATGCCCGGTGCCGAGACATTCGCGTCTGCTGCGGCGGGCATGCTCGCGATCCCGATCTCGCGCGCGCCGCGCGACTATGTCGTCCTGTTCCGGTCCGAGCTGATCCGGTCGGTGCGCTGGGCCGGCGATCCGCACAAGCCGGTCGAATATGGCCCGAACGGCCCGCGGCTCACCCCGCGTGAAAGCTTCGCCGAATGGAAGGAACTGGTCGAGGGCCGCTCGCAACCCTTTACCGGGTCGGAGCTTCGTGTGGCCGAGACCCTGCGCGCGACCCTGATCGAGGTCGTGCTGCGGCTCGCCGACGAGGCGTCGGCCGAACGCCAGCAGGCGGGGGCGCGACAGGAATTGCTGATCGCTGAGCTCAATCACCGCGTGCGCAACATATTGGGCGTCATTCGCGGGCTGATCCGTCAGTCGCAGCCGACCGACGAGGCAGTGAAGGATTTCGTCCGCGTGGTCGACGGGCGAATCCATGCGCTCGCCCGTGCGCACAACCAGATCACCGACGATCATTGGGGCCCGGCCCCGATGCAGGCGCTGATCGATGCCGAGGCCGCCGCCTTTGTCGACGAACGCGAACGGGTGATCTCGCAGGGCGATCCGGTGCTGCTCAATCCCCAGGCCTATTCGACCATGGCACTGGTGGTGCACGAGCTCGTCACCAACTCGACCAAATATGGCAGCCTGTCGGTGCCGGGTGGCGAGGTGCGGATCGCCTGGCATCGCAACGAGGCGGGCGATCTCGTGCTCCTGTGGAGCGAGTCAGGCGGCCCGCTGGTCCAGGCGCCGGCCCGCAAGGGCTTCGGCACGACGATCATCGACCGGTCGGTCCCCTATGACCTCGGCGGCGCGGCCGGCATCGAGTACAAGCCAGGCGGCGTCGAGGCGCGCTTTCGTATTCCGGCGCGCCATGTCTCGGAACCCAAGACCTTTGCCGGTCCAGCGATCCGCTTCCCGCGCCCGGCCATTGGCCATCCGCAGCAGCCGCCGCATCGGGTGCTTGCGGGGCAGGACCTGCTGCTGGTCGAGGACAGCCTGATCATCGCGCTCGACGCCGAGGACATCGCCGGCCGGCTCGGGGCGCGCAGCGTATCGACCGCCGCGACAGTGGAGGCAGCGCTCGACAGCATCGACGCCGCCCGCCCGACGGTCGCCATGCTCGACATCAACCTGGGGGACCGCACCAGTTTCGCCATCGCCGACCGGCTGACGGACCTTGGCGTGCCTTTCCTGTTTGCGACCGGCTATGGCGAGCAGGCCCAGCTTCCCGAGGACCATCGCGGCCGCACCGTGGTGCAGAAGCCCTATACGCTGGAGAATGTCGCCCGCGCGATGGATGAACTGCTTGGCATGCACCAGGGCGTGGACGAGCGCGCGGGCTAAACGGCACCCCGTTGGAAATCAGGTGTTTACGGTCCGGGGTTGTGAACATATGAAGAACATATGGCACAGCTCGACGTACAGCAGAAACTCGAGATCCTGGCCGATGCAGCGAAATATGATGCGTCCTGTGCCTCGTCGGGCAGCGTCAGGCGCAGCTCGCGCGACGGCAAGGGGCTCGGCTCGACCGATGGCGGCATGGGCATTTGCCATGCCTATGCGCCTGACGGCCGCTGTATCAGCCTGCTCAAGATATTGCTGACCAACAGCTGTATCTTCGACTGCCATTATTGCATCAACCGCAAGAGCTCGAATGTCCGCCGCGCCCGGTTCACCGCGCAGGAGGTGGTGGCGCTGACGCTCGCCTTCTATCGCCGCAACTATATCGAGGGGCTGTTCCTCTCCTCTGGCATCATCCGCTCCTCCAACTACACGATGGAGCAGATCGTCGAGGTCGCGCGGTCCCTGCGCGAGGATCATCATTTTCGCGGCTATATCCATTTGAAGAGCATTCCCGATGCCGATCCGGAGCTCATCCACCAAGCCGGCCTCCATGCGGATCGCCTCTCGATCAATGTCGAACTGCCTACCTCGGCAGGCCTGAAGCGCCTCGCGCCCGAAAAATCGGAAGGCCGGATCGAAGGTGCGATGAAGAGCATGAAGACCGCGATCCTCGATAGCGGAGACGCGACGAAGCGGTACAAGTCGGCGCCCAGATTCGCCCCAGCCGGTCAGTCGACCCAGATGATCGTCGGTGCGGACGCCGCGACCGACGGCGACATCGTTCGCAAGGCCTCGGCGCTGTACGGGCGCTTCGGCCTGCGCCGCGTCTATTATTCGGCCTTCAGCCCGATTCCCGACGCGAGCGCGGTACTGCCCCTGCAACGTCCGCCGTTGATGCGCGAACACAGGCTCTACCAGTCCGACTGGCTGATGCGTTTCTACGATTATGCACCGTCGGACGTGGTCGCCGCGGCGGATGACGCCACCGGCATGCTCCCGCTCGACATCGATCCGAAAGTCGCCTGGGCGCTCAAGTTTCGCGATCGCTTTCCCGTCGACGTCAACCGGTCGCCGCGCGAGATGCTCCTCCGCGTGCCGGGGCTTGGCCTGAAGGCGGTCGACGCGATCCTCGCTGCGCGGCGCTGGCGACGGTTGCACCTCGCCGATGTTGGGCGGCTGACGAGCTCGATCGCGAAGGTCCGGCCCTTCCTGATCGCCGAGGACTGGCGCCCTGTCGCGCTCAGCGATCGTGCCGACCTCCGCCCGCTGGTCGCGCCGAAGCGCGAGCAGCTCGAACTGTTTATCTAGCGGATGCTCTCGATGCGCGACGTGATCGCCGCTTCCAGTGTCTTGCCGGTACCGGCGGCCTCCGGCGTGTCGAACAGGCCGAGCAGGTGCAACAGCCGGTCTTCGGCAGCCGTGCCGCCGCCGCGCCGGTTGCTCGGATGCGCCGCCCCCTGCACCGCACCTGAATCGACGAAGCGGCTGCCCCAATTATCGGCCAGGGCGAGGACCTGCTCGATCATCGACGAAGGGTCGCTCGCGACGACGGAAGGGAAGGGCAATTTGGTCGCCGGGCTCACTCGCGCCTTCGCCGCGATCGCCGCCTGGCCGAAGCCGATGCTCAGCGGCGACAGGAACACGGCGCCGCGAATATGCTCGAGATAGCTGCGCGGCGAGAGCTGCGCCCACCACGCCACTGCCAGACAGGCCACGCCCTGGGCAAGCAGGACGACTGGCTCGCGCGACCGGGTCATCGCCGTGTCGAGCTGCTGGGCCCAGCGGCCGCTATGGAATTTCGTAAGGTCCAGCTCGACCCTTTGCAGGGGCAGGGCGATGGCTGGATCGCCGCGTGCCACGATCAGGACAGGAAGCGGACGGTCGGCAGACGAATCGAGGTCCATGACAGCTCTCCCATGAACGGGCGTAGCCGTGGCCGCCTTTTGAGCGTGCCGACTCGACTGCGCCCCCGGCCACGAAGCTATTCCTACTCATCGACTAGGCAATGGGCTTTGCGCCAGAATGAAGGCGGGCCGAGCCGAGCCGCGCGGAGTCCGGGGGACTGCCGCACGGAGAGCGAGTCGCAAGGGAAACAAGTGCCGTTCTGGCTGATTCGGCGGGCGAATCGGAGAGGCAAGCCTGTAGCGTCCGGGGCTCGAATCCCCGCAGATCTCGTTACCGTGTCCACCGAAGAAGCTGGAGCGCACCGAAGCGACCCGGCAGGCGGCGAGGGCGCGTGAGCACGTGGGTCGTCCGCCTGGCTGCGCCGGACGATCTCGACGGCTGGCGCAATGCCGCGCGCGCGCTGATCGCCGGGGGCACTGCCCCGGAGGACGTGGTGTGGCAGGTCGGCGATGGGGCGACCGACCTGTTCGCGCGGGAGGACGCATCGTCGCCGATCCCGTTGCTCCCGCCCCGGTTGCCTTCGCCGGATTTCGCCGTTCCTCGTGCCTTTATCGACCGCGTCCGCGAGGCGATCCTGCACCGCGATTCCGAACGCTTCGCGCTGCTCTACAGGGTGCTTGTCCGTTTGCGCTTCGAGCCGAAGCTGATGGACGATGCGGCCGATCCGCTGGTTCGCCGGATCGAGAAGCTGGCGACGGAGGTTCATCGCGACATTCACAAGATGCGGGCGTTCCTGCGCTTCCGCGAGGTCGATGACGGGGCGGGGCCGCGCTTCGTTGCCTGGTTCGAGCCCGACCATCATATCGTGCGCGCCAATGCCGGTTTCTTTCTTGACCGCTTCGCCAGCATGCGCTGGTCGATCCTGACGCCGGCGCTTTCACTGCACTGGGACGGTGCGAGGCTCAGCGAAGGACCCGGCGCGGCCAGGGGCGATGCCCCTCCGGGCGATCCCATCGAGGATGTGTGGAAGACCTATTATGCCTCGATCTTCAATCCTGCGCGGATGAAGGTCGGGGCGATGTTGAAGGAGATGCCGCGGAAATATTGGAAAAACATGCCCGAAACCGCGTTGGTGCCCGGGTTGATCGCAAGCGCGCAGGCGCGGGAGAGCGGCATGATCGCGAAAGCCAGAGCGCATGACGGCGGCGATATCGAGGCAGCGTGGAACGCCCTGCGTGGCGAGGCGGCGGGCTGCACGCGGTGCCATCTCTACAGGCAGGCGACCCGGACGGTGTTCGGCGAAGGGCCGGTCGATGCGGCATTGATGTTCGTCGGCGAGCAGCCGGGGGACCAGGAGGATCTGGTCGGGACGCCGTTCGTCGGCCCGGCAGGCCAGCTGTTCGACCGGGCGATCGCGGCCGCGGGGATCGATCGCTCGGGCGTCTACGTCACCAATGCGGTGAAGCATTTCAAGTTCGAACGGCACGGCAAGCGCCGCATCCACCAGAAGCCCGATGCGGGGGAGATAACCGCCTGTCGCTGGTGGATCGAGCAGGAGTTGCTGCTGGTAAAGCCGAAGGTGACGGTGGCGCTTGGCGCCACGGCGGCGCGTACGCTGTTCGGCAAGGTCATGACCATCGGCAAGGAACGCGGCTGGCCGCATATCCTGCCGGGCGGTGGCGAGGCGTGGATCACGGTACATCCAAGCTTCCTGCTGCGCCTGCCGGACCGGGATGCGGCCGAGCTTGAGTTCGGGCGATTCGTCGAGGACCTGAAGACGGTGAGGGAGCGGCTATAGCTTCCCTCGTCATGCCGGACTTGTTCCGGCATCCATTTGGCGGTTGGATGCAGCGTGCCGTGGAAAGCGTTTCGCTCGTACCGCGATGAATCCCGGAACAATTCCGGGGTGACGGTCAGAAAAAGAAAGTGGGGAGCTTCTGTTGCTCGGTGCCCCCCGGACCGCCGGTGTCCGCTTCTGTTGCCCGGTGCGGCCCGGACCGCGCTTTCGTCCTTAGTAAACTAGACCGTTAGGTCCGGTTTACGCGGCAATCGCGAGTGCTTCGTTGTCGTTAGCACTTGTGGTTTTGAGCCTTTTGCAGGTTACTCAGCCCGGGCAAAAACAGCGCTTTTCAATACACGTCGATCCTGGTTCGACCCCGTCATGACCGGTCCCGAAGGGCCGGTTGTGGTGGAGTCGCCGGGTACTGCCCCCGGGTCCGCTGCATCTATTGCACGCCGCAATTTATCACCATAGCCGACGGCGAACCGGCGGCAGGTCCAATATAGGCGTTGTAAACATAATGAAAAGCCCGCCTTTCACTCGCCACAATATGAGTCCATATCGGGCATGCTATGTTGACTCAGCGTTCCCGTTACGCGCTTCGCGCGATGATATTTCTGGCTGAGGCGCCTGCGGGTGGCCCCCCCATCCCGATGAACCGGATCGCTGCCGAGGCAAATGTCCCGCGCAAGTTCCTGGAACTCATCCTGGCCGACCTGCGCGAGGCGGGCTTTCTTCACAGTCATCGCGGCAAGATGGGCGGCTATTGCCTGTCGCGCCCGACTCACCTGATCTCGCTTGGCGAGATCATCCGGGTGATCGAGGGGCCGCTGGCGCTGGTGCCCTGCGTCAGCCGAACCGCCTATCGTCCCTGCCGCGATTGCAAGGACGAGGCGACCTGCGCCATCCGTCATGCGATGATGCGGGTGCGCGACGAGACGGCGCGAATCCTCGACGGCACCAGCCTGGCCGATGCCCGCGCCGAGGATCTGGCGGCGGCGTAGCCTTCCTTCTCCCGCCGGGAGAAGGCTTCAGTATCCGAGCGACCTACACCGTCACCGCGGACGTGTTCCGGGGTCCACCGTGCCACGTACCAGCAAGGTCCGATTCTTGCGGCCCGGTGGATGCCGGACCACGTCCGGCATGACGGACTTGCTCGATGGACGCCCGGCTTGGTCGAACGCCAGGCTCACCGCTTCCGCAGTTCGTCCCGGATTTCGCGCAGCAGCGAGACATCGGCCGGTTCGGCCGCAGGCTCTGCTGCCGGCCGGGCGATCAGCTTGTTGGCGGCGCGCACGATCAGGAAGATGATGAAGGCGAGGATCAGGAAATTGACCGCCTGGGTGATGAACGCGCCATAGCCGAACACCGAAACGCCGGCCTTCTTCAGCGCGGCATAGTCAGTCGATCCGGCCAGCGCCTGCGGCACCTTGCCCAGCACGACGAAATAGCTGGAGAAGTCCAGTCCGCCGAAGATGCGGCCGATCACCGGCATCAGAAGGTCGTCTGTCATCGAGGTGACGATCTTGCCGAAGGCAGCGCCGATGATCACCGCGACCGCGAGATCCAGCACATTGCCCCGGGCGATGAATGTCTTGAACTCCTTGAACATGCAAAGCCTCCATCCGATTTTACTTCCGCGTCCCTACGCTAGTCGCGTATCACGGGTGCGCAAGGGTTGGAGGGATCGTTCATGAAATACCGTGCCGTCTTCGCGCTGATGTCCGCCGTCGCGCTCTCCGCCTGCGGACTCAACAGCGTCCCCACCGCCGAGGAGAATGCCAAGGCGCGCTGGGCCGATGTGCAGAACAATTATCAGCGCCGCGCCGATCTCATCCCCAACCTCGTCGCCACGGTGAAGGCCGCCGGCGCGCAGGAAAAGGACATCCTGGTCCAGGTGACCCAGGCGCGCGCTTCGGCATCGCAGGTGAAGGTCTCCGGCGACGATCTGAGCGATCCGACCAAGGTGGCCGCCTATGAGCGGGCGCAGGCCGGCGTGACCCTGAACCTCCAGCGCCTGCAGGAGGCCTATCCCGAGCTCAAGAGCCAGGGCAATTACACCACGCTGATGAGCCAGCTCGAAGGCACCGAGAACCGGATCACGATCGCCCGCAAGGATTATAACGACGCGGTGCAGGCCTATAATACCCGCATCCGCACCTTCCCCGACGCGATCGGCGCCAAGATATTCTACGGCGCGAAGCCGATGACCCCGTTCGCGGCGACGACGCCCGGCGCGGAAGCGGCGCCGGCGGTCAATTTCGGCAACACCAACTGATCAGACCTTTCGCCTTGTTGCTGATCCTGGCCGGGTGCGGAACCGCCGCCCCGGTCAAGCCGGCCGCGCCGGCGGGATATGATTTCCCCGCCCTGACCGATCGCGTCGTCGATGCGGCGAAGCTGTTGCCGCCACCCGTGCGATCGTCGATGTCGACCAGATTGGCGACGCTCGAGAAGGACACCGGCCATCAATTCGTGGTCGTCACCGTGCCGAGCCTCGCCGGGCACACGATCGAGGATTATGGCGTTACCCTGCTGCGGACCTGGGGGATCGGTCGCAAGGACATCAACGACGGCGTGTTGCTGATCGTGGCACCCCGGGAACGAAAGGTGCGCATCGAAGTCGGCTACGGGCTGGAAGCGGCGCTTCGTGACGAAGAGGCGAAGGTGGTTATCGATACAGCGATTCTGCCCGCATTTCGCAAGGGCGATTATCCCGGCGGTATCGCCGCCGGAGTCGATGGCGTGATCCAGGAAATCGCGCCTGTAAAAAGGCTTGCCGCATGAACTTCCTTCGCATGATCCTTCTGGCGACGCTGATGCTCACCGGTGTCCCGGCCGCCGGCCAGACCCTGCCCAAGCTCAGCGGCCGGGTGGTCGACGCAGCGAACCTGCTCTCTCCGGAGCAGCAGGCGCAACTGACCCAATTGTCGAACGACATCGAAAAGGCGTCGTCGCGGCAGCTTGTCGTCGCCACGATCCCCGATCTCCAGGACTATCCGATCGAGGAATATGGCAACAAGCTGATCCGCGGCTGGGCGATCGGGCAGAAGGGGGCCAATAACGGCATCATCCTCATCATCGCCCCGAAGGAGCGCAAGGTCAGGATCGAGGTCGGCTACGGGCTCGAACCGATCATGACCGATGCGCTGTCGAGCGTGATCATCAACGACACGATCCTGCCCCGCTTCAAGGCGGGCGACATGGCCGGTGGCATCGTCGCGGGCGCAGATGCGATCGGCCAGCAGATGAAGCTGCCGCTCGAAGCCGCCGAGGCGCGCGCGCTGCAGCAAACCAGCAAGCCCGCGGCGCGCCCGCAGTCGAGGAACAATGGCGGGGGCATCCCCTTTGTCGTGGTGTTCTGGATCGTCGTGGTCGCCTTCGTCGTCCTGTCCCGGTTCCGCCGCGGCACCAGCGGCCAGCGCTATCGCGGCGGTATCGTGCCGGTGGTCCTGTGGGGCCCCGGGCTCGGCGGCGGGTCCGGCGGCGGCTGGAGCAGCGGCTGGGGTGGTGACAGTGGCGGTGGCGGCGGTTCCGACTGGGGCGGGGGGGGCGGCGGCCTCTCCGGCGGCGGCGCGGCCGGCGGGGGGGGGGGCGCATCGGGGGGCTGGGGGTGGGGCGGACCGCCCCTCTCAATGCCGACGGACGCGGGCTGGTCGCCGCTGCGGGCACCCGGGCCGGGCAAGGCACCGACGGGGAGATCGTGACGAACGTCAGCCAGCGGTCTGACCAGGATCATGATGCCGCGCCTCACCACCCCCTCGCCGCCGCGC
>CZQE01000037.1_pt1 | contig 12764 bp, 9 predicted proteins | sample 734431 | NCBI WGS metagenome assembly CZQE01 (sample SAMEA3597869, study PRJEB11362) | hydrothermal vent metagenome | biome: marine hydrothermal vent biome; feature: marine hydrothermal vent; material: ocean water | place: Atlantic Ocean | collected 2010-09-19/2010-10-04
CGGTGGCCCCCTCGGGGGCGCGGGGGGGGGGGGCCCCGGGGCCGGCCACCCCCCGGCCGGGGCGGCCGGGGGGGGGCGGGGGTGGGGGTGGCGCGAAAGGGGGTGGGGGTCGCCCGCCCCCTCGCCGCGGGCGACATCGTGCTGTCGGGCGCGTTCGGACCGCTGGCGCCGATGACGGCCGGCCGCCATTACCGGCTCGCCATGTCCGGTTTCGCCGACCTCGTCGTCGACTGCGCCGATTAATCGCTCCGCCGGCTGCCTCCAAAACGCGCAATATCAGAACCCCTCGCACATCGCTCCATATTCCTGGAATGCCGCTCATCTGAATCCTCGTTATGCCTGTTCGGGGCTGGACGCGGGCGAGACGGTCCTTGCGGAGAATATCGCCATGCCTGCGACCCAACCCTGGATGGCCTCATAGAAATGCAGCCGGGATTCGGTCGGTCCCGCGGTGGCCAAGGCTGCCATCGCGGCCATCCAGCACAGCACTCCAGGGCCGCCCCGACCGGCGGCCGCGATCATATCCTCGGGGGTGTAGATCGTCGAACTCGCCGGTCAGTCCCGCGCTGAGGCGATCGAGAAAGCCCCGATCCCATTTGCCGGAGACGGGCAGGATTGCGCCTCCGCCGGCATGGGCCTCACGCCCTGCCACCTTGGTGCGCTCCTCGCGCGCTGCCCGCTCCCCGGCAGTGGGGTTTTGGGGATCGAGCAATCGCGAGGCGACCTCTGGCGGCGATTTCCAGAAGCTGGGGATGGGCGGATCATGGCTGAGCCCGCCCGAGGTGGCGAGGAGCACTCGCTTTCCGCTCTGCAGGGCGAACCGGCCCACCGCTTCGCCCAACTGCCTAGCCCGACGGAAGGACGGAAGCGGCGGCGCGGCGCAATTGATGAAGATCGGGATGATCGGCAGGCCCGTGGCGGTGCCGAACAGACTCTCCCAGATCTGGACGAAACCATGATCGAGCCGCATGTGATGACTCTGCGCCACGTCAAAGTCGGCGCGCAGCAGGTGCCTGGAGAGCGCGACCGCCTCGTCATGCGGGACGTCGAGTGGTCCGGCCGTCGTATCCCAGTCGCCGATCGCGTCCGCCTTCGTGCCGACACAGAATGCGGGCATCAGCTCGTAGAAGAAGCCGCTGAAGTGATCCGGCGAGAACTGGATCACATAATGGGGATCGAAGTCGCGGATCGCGGCGGCGAGCGCGGCGAATCCTCGAGACACGCCGCTGCGGACTTCGTCGGAACAAGGCCCATCCCGCATCAGCGGCGAATGGGAGGCGCAGGCGAGCTTGAGCGGCATTGGCGTTTCCTTGTCCCGAGGCGTGGCTTGAAGGGCGTGGCGAGGCGGCTCGCGCGACGGGTCACGATCCGTTCGCGAACGATAGGCGGGCGCGGTGGGGCCACAATCGCGTTGCGCGATCGGTGCATCTGGTGCACACCGCAGGCCGATGGGGACCGCCTACAAGCCGGTGCGGGCGCTTGACCGCCTCGGCCGCGCGGGCGCCGCCGCACTGGCCCGTGTACCGGCATCGACCGCACGACCGTGCACCGGCTGCTGCACACGCTCGCCGCGCGCGATCTGGTCGTCCAGGCGACCGGTGACGGCAGCTGGCTGTTGCGGCCCGATGTTCGGCGGCTGTCGGACGGCTACCTGCCCACCGACCGGCTGGTTCATATCGCGGCGGTCGAATTGGGCAGGATGCTACCCCAGCGTCCAGTGGCCCAGCGACTTCGCGACCTTCGATCGCGGCACGATGACGATCCAGGAGAGTACGCACCGGTTCAGCCGCCTGTCGATTCACCGCGCCATGGTCGGGCGACGGCGGACGATGCTGGAAGCGCGCTTGGGCGGGCCACGCTGGCCGGGGCCGATCCAGGCACGCGCGCGATGATGTTGCAGCTCGTCGATGCCCTGCCGGGGGCAGAGCCGCACCGGCCTGAAGCGGTCGCGGCGCTGGTCGAGGATTTCCGCCGCCGGGGCTATGCATGAGCGGTCGGGCAGGCCGATTCCGACGTCGGCGCGATCGCGGTTCCGATCCGCAGCGACGGGCGGGTCCTGGGCGCCATCAATATCATCTTCTTTCGGCGCGTCGTGGCGCCCGGAGAAATCGCCGAGCGGCATTTGGCGGATATCCTGTCCTGCGCCGCCGCGATCGAAGCGCGCTTCGTCTCCGATGCACCGGACGACGAGTGCGGGCCGCCGGCGCCTCAACTACAGTGGCCCCGACTTTAAGATCGGCGATGTCCGGCGGCCGATCATTCGGCCGCCTGGAGTTCCTCGATCGGTACGAGGAACGCGGCGAGCCGGCTGTCGCGCTCGGCGAGGGCGCCGGGTACCGACCGGTCCTTGATATGGCCATAGCCGCGGATCTTGTCCGGATAACGGGCCAGCGCCACCGCCGCGTCGTACTTCACGGGGTCGAGATGGGTCGCGATGCTGTCGAGCACCGCCTCATAATCGCGAACCAACTGGCGTTCCATCCGCCGTTCGGCGGTACGGCCGAACGGGTCGAACGCGGTTCCACGCAGCCGCTTCGCCCGCGCCAGCAGGCCGAAGGCGGCCAGCATCCACGGCCCGAACTCTCGCTTTCGCGGCAACCCCGTCAACGGATCCTTGCGCGCGAACAATGGCGGCGCGAGATGGACGGACACGCGGTAATCGCCGGTGAACTGCTCGCCCAGCTTCGCGCGGAATTCACCGGACGTATACAGCCGGGCGACCTCATATTCGTCCTTGTATGCCATCAGCTTGAACAGGTTTCGCGCCACCGCGTCGCTGAGCTCGGTGCGGCCTGGCGCCACCCTGGCCTCTGCCGCGGCGATCGCCGCGATCTTCCGACCAAAACGCGCGGCATAGGCCGCATTCTGATAGTCGGCGAGAAGCGCAGCTCGCCGCTCGATCGCGTCGCCGGTATCCGTCGACAGCCGGAGCGATCCCTCTGCAACCGCGGCAACCTGGTCGCCGAGCTGCGCCTCGATGGCGCCGGGCTCGACCACGGCCAGCCGGCCCAGCGCGAAGGCGCGCAGGTTGAAGTCGACCGCGACGCCGTTCAGCGTGATCGCGCGTTCCACCGCCGCCAGCGATACCGGCAGCAGGCCACGCTGCAGCGCGACCCCGACGACGAACATGTTCGCGCCGATGGCGTCGCCCATCAGGCGGGCCGCGACCCGCGTGGCGTCGACGAACGCGGAATCCGCGGCCAGCACTTCGCGCAACCGTCGCAGCGTCTGCGCGCCGGCAAAGTCTATGCCGGTGTCGATCGTGAAGGCCGCCGTGGGAGTAAGATTTTCGTTAATGACGCCGCGCGTGTGCCCAGGCTGAACCAGCGCCATCGCCTCGGCCCCGCCCGCGGTGATCATGTCGCAACCGAGCAGCAACTCCGCGCCGGCGATCGGAATGCGCGCCGCCGCGATGGCGTCATCGCTCGGCGCGATCCGCAGATGGCTGAACACCGCCCCGTTCTTCTGCGACAAGCCGGTCACGTCGATGATGCTGGCGGACTTGCCGTCGAGATGCGCCGCCATCCCCAGCACGGCGCCGATGGTGACGACGCCGGTGCCGCCGATCCCCGCGATCAGAATCGCGAGCGCGCCTTCGACGGGCGGCGGCGGGGCGGGCAGCGGCGGAATCGCAGCCGCCGGGGCGGCGGCTGCACGCCCCTTCAGGTTGCCGCCGCTGACCGTCACGAAGGACGGGCAGAACCCGTTGATGCAGCTGAAATCCTTGTTGCAGTTCGACTGGTCGATCTGACGCTTGCGGCCGAATTCGGTTTCGAGGGGCTGTACGCTGACACAGTTCGACTTGACCGAACAGTCGCCGCATCCCTCGCACACCAGGTCGTTGACGAAGATCCGCTTTGCCGGGTCGGGGAAGGTCCCCTTCTTTCTGCGACGGCGCTTCTCCGCCGCGCACACCTGATCATAGATCAGCACGGTCACGCCGTCGATCGTGGCGAGGTCGCGCTGCACGGCGTCCAGCTCCTCGCGCGGGCGGATCGCGACGCCGTCCGGGAAACGCACTGTGGAGGGATATTTGTCGGGATCGTCGGCGACGACCACGACCTTGCGCACCCCCTCCTGCAACAGCTCGGACGCGATCTGCCACGGCGTCATTTGCCCCTCGACGGGCTGGCCGCCCGTCATCGCCACCGCATCGTTGAACAACAGCTTGTAGGTGATGCCGATACCCGCCGACACCGCGGCCCGGACAGCCAGCGAACCGGAGTGATGGTAGGTCCCGTCGCCCAGATTCTGGAAAATATGCCGGGTGTCCGTGAACGGGGCGACGCCGATCCAATTGGCCCCCTCGCCCCCCATCTGCACCGGCCAGACGTGCTTGCGATGCGGCATCATCGCCGCCATCACGTGGCAGCCGATCCCGGACAGCGCGACCGATCCGTCGGGCACGACGGTCGACGTGTTGTGCGGACACCCGGAACAGAAGAACGGCATGCGGTTGAACGGCGTCAACGCCGCGCTTCCCGCCGCGAGCCTAGCCTCAATCTCCGCGCGGCGCGCCCGCAGCGGCTCGTCGACAAGGCCGAGCGCCTCGAGCTGGCCGAACAGGACCGCGCCGATCTCGGTGGGGCCGAGTTCCCCGTTCTGAGGAAGCAACGGGCGGCCGGTCGCGTCGGCCTTTCCGGTCAGCACCGGGCGCTCGCCGGCATCGAGGTGATACAGCAGCGAGGCGACTTGCGGTTCGATGAACGCGCGCTTCTCCTCCACCACCAGCACTTGGCGATGCCCGCGCGCGAAGGCCCTGGTCACGTCCGGCTCGACGGGCCAGGTCATCGCCAGCTTCAGCACGCGGATGCCGAGCGCGCGGCAGCGCACGTCATTCAGGCCGAGCTGATTCAGCGCCTCGATCACATCGAGGGCGGCCTTCCCGGCGGTGACGATGCCGAGCGTCCGGCGATCACCGTCGCGCAGCACCCGGTCGAGCTGGTTCGCGCGAATGAACGCCTGTGCCGCTGGCAGTCGGAAATCGGTCGTCCGGCGTTCCATCGACAATTGCGATTCGCCCTGGAAGATGTTGAGGCCCTCGGGGGGCACCTCCACTTCGGGGCAGAGCCAGCGGCGCAGTGGATCGCCCAGCGACGCGGTCGCGGTCGCGTCGGCGGTGTCGTTGATGCACTTGAAGCCGGCCCACAGCCCCGAAAAGCGCGACAGCGCGATACCGAAAGCCCCAAATTCCAGGAATTCGGCAACCGATGCGGGATAAAGTACCGGGATTAGCGAGGCGACGAGCGCCTGTTCGGACTGGTGCGCGGTCGTCGACGACTTGGCCGAATGGTCGTCCCCGGCCAGGACCAGCACCCCGCCAAGCGCGGCAGCCCCCGCGAGATTGCCGTGCTTGAGCGCATCGCCGGCCCGGTCGACCCCGGGCCCCTTGCCGTACCAGGCGGCGAACACGCCGTCATGGCGCGCGCCGGGAAAGAAGCCGAGTTGCTGGGAACCATAGACGGCGGTCGCGGCCAGTTCCTCGTTCACGCCGGGCTGGAAGACGATCCCCCCGTCCTTCAGCGCGCCCCGCGCCGCCCAGAGGGCAGTGTCGAGCGAGCCCAGCGGCGAGCCGCGATAGCCCGAGACAAAGCCGCCGGTGTTGAGTCCCTGCGCCGCATCCGATCGCCGCTGGGACAGGAGTACGCGGGTCAGCGCCTGCGTGCCGGACAGGAACACGCGCCCCTGATCCAGCATGTATTTGTCGCTCAGCGCCACTTCGTATGACATGCTATCCCTCTCATACCGGATTCTCGCGTACCATGCGGTCAAGTATGGAACAAGGGTTCGCCGGCTGCCGATGCTGCACGGCGGGAATTGTCGCCCTCCCACGAAAACCGAATGCAGACTCAACCGAGCCGCTTGATCAGGACATCGGTGGCGGTGGCCTGCGCCATTCAGCGCGCCCCGTCCGCAGGAGCCAGGGCGGAGCGGCTGCGGGTGGACAGACTGCGGAACGTGGTCGACCTGCGGGGACGATCCATCGGCGATACTGTGTCCTAAGTCCGCCGTCGGTCAAGGCGGAGGGCCAGACGTCGGCCTCCGACCTCAAACGCGCGCCTTGAAAAACGACGGTAACGAATGATTCCCTTCGCAGCTCCAAGGTTATACAGTGAAAATAATCACTTAGAACCTTGGCCGACGAGGCGAGTTGGGATTTGGTAGATTCTCGGGTAACGCTCGGGTAACTCCGAGTGGATCGCTAGAGAGCCAGCGATGAAGGTCGCCCCGATGGTCTGATCGCAATGATCAGTACGGTAATTCGCTTGCGCGGTCCTCACCAGGGCGGACTAGTGGTTCTCGCCTGACGGTTGAGTCCGATTAGGGATTCCCAGTCGGCTGCGGCCGTGCGAGTCAGCGGGCATGCGCAGTGGTATCGTCATCGACCTCACGTCCGCGGACCGCGAACGTCTCGAACGGATCTGCAAGGATCGTAACGCCCCTCAGAAGCACGTCTGGCGTGCCGAGATCGTTCTTCTGAGCGCCGATGGGGTCGGCACCAGCGAGATCATGCGCCGGACGGACACGTCCAAGACGTGCGTGTGGCGCTGGCAGGAGCGGTTCATGCAGGAAGGGGTTGAAGGTCTGTTGCGTGACAAGACCCGCCCTTCGCGCATCCCTCCGCTGACCCCGGAGGTGCTCGTTTGGGTTGCCACCGGGACGCGTGAGGAACCGCCGGGTGAGACGACCCATTGGACGGCCGCGCTGATGGCCCGCGAAGCGGGGATCAGCGCCAGTTCGGTTCACCGGATCTGGCGCGCCCATGGCCTGCAGCCTCACCGCGTTCGGCAGTTCAAGCTTTCCAATGATCCCGAGTTCATCGACAAGCTGCGCGACGTTGTCGGCCTTTATATCGCGCCACCCGCCCACGCGATCGTCCTGTCGTTCGACGAGAAGAGCCAGATCCAGGCCCTCGACCGATCCCAGCCCGGCCTGCCGCTCAAGAAGGGGCGAGCCGGCACCATGACCCATGATTACAAGCGCAACGGCACCACCACGCTGTTTGCGGCGCTCAACATACTCGACGGGACCGTGATCGGCCGCAACATGCAGCGGCATCGGCATCGGCACCAGGAATTCATCCGCTTTCTCAATCTGATCGAGGCGCAAGTCCCCGCCGGTAAGGCGATCCACGTGATCCTCGACAACTATGCCGCCCACAAGCACCCCAAGGTCCGCGAGTGGCTCGAGCGGCACCCGCGCTTCACCTTCCACTTTACGCCAACGTCCTGTTCGTGGCTCAACGCCGTCGAGGGCTTCTTCGCCAGGCTCACGACGCCTCAAACGAGGCGTATTCCACTCGCTCGTCGATCTTCAGGCCGCCATCAACCGCTTCCTCGCCGAGCACAACGAGAGCCCAAAACCCTTCGTCTGGACCGCCGATCCTGATAAAATCATCGCCGCCGTCAGGCGCGGGCACCAAGTGTTAGATTCGATCCGCTTGGGTATGAACTATTGATGATATCACATCTTGGAGAAAAGCCTCAATGATACTTCAACAGCGGCGAGGCTTTGTGCACAACCGTATTAAGTTAATTTGGGTAGTCAATAATAATAACCATCTTGTACTAAGCGATTACCATCAGTTTTTCGAAATTATTTCAGAAGTATTCAAGGGAGTAGAACCCAGGCTTGAATCGGTGGGTTCCCCCCACCCAAGCCCTAGCGACTTTTGAATGGCGACATAACTTGCCGTAAGAGCCGCAACAGCACTTTGAAGGTTTGATGCAGCAAGCACTTTCTGACGACCGGACTCAAGTGCGTCACTGCGGGTAATGACCTGTCGCTGGAAGCGTTGTTGTGTCAAAATGTCTGACTCGTCGGCCGATCGCTTGATCTCGGCGAGCGCTGCGACATTGCGACGTTGCTGTGCAAAGCGCGCAAGCGAATTCTCGGCGTCCTGAAGCGCACCTAGAACTAACTGTCGATACTGTGCCTCGGCTTCGTCTCGTCCAGCGCGCGCTTGCGTTATCTGGGCCGAAGTTCGTCCAAAATCGAGCAGCCCCCATTGTAGCTGGGGCACGGCAATGTTGGAGATGTTTCCCAGATCGACCAGGTCTCCGACAGACGTTCCGCCGATGCCTAGAATTCCCATGAAGCTGATCTTGGGAAAGCGCGCCGCTTCAGCGACGCCAATCCGGGCGGTTGTGGCCGCCAGATTGCGCTCGGCGGCGCGTATGTCGGGTCGACGGCGAATAAGAGAGGCGGGATCGCCGATAGCGACGATCTGTGGTGGCAAAGGAACGTCACGCGGGATAGCCAGCAAGGGATCGAGCATCCCTGGCGCCTCACCTGCAAGCACGGCGAGTGCATTGAGATACATTCCGATCTCCGCCTCAGCCGCGGCGAGATCGCTATTGGTAGCCTGAATGGCGCGGTTCGCCTGACCAATCGCAAAGGCCGGCACCGTGCCCTGCTGAAAGCGTTGCCAAGCGAGGCCTAGCTGCTGCATCTGCAGGTCGAGCCCCCGACGAAGTGCAGCGGCGCGCTGCTGCCGGTCCCGCAGGTTCGTGTAACTTTGCGCGACATCCGCTGCGAGTTGAACTTGTGCATCTGCCGCGTTGTAGGAAGCCGCTGCGGCCAGTGCGTTAGCGGATTCGATCTTTCGGATCTGGCCTCCGGCAAGATCGATTTCCCAGTTCGCGTTCAGGCCGAGATTGAAAAACTGAAGAGAGGAATCCACGTCCTGGGAAGGGGTCGTTGCGCCGTTCCCCTGAGCCGACTGCAGATCGATCCCGGGAAGGTCGGCGAAGATTCCTGTCCCTTGTGCCCCAGCTTTCGGAAAGCGGTTAGCGCGCTCCTGGCGCACGGATGCACGCGCCTGACGGAGCCGCGCCTGGGCGACATCGATCGACGGATTCGCTGCAAGTGCGCGCCGCTCAAGCTCATTGAGCACCGGATCTTGAAGAGCCGTCCACCACTCAGCAACTGCGGGCTCATTGGTGTTGGTACTCGCTGTCTGGCGGACGAACTTGGATTGGGGGGCGGCGCGACCCAACCCCGGCGGTCCGGCGTAGTTCGGGCCAACGACACATCCGCCTAGCAGCAAGGGGGCGAGAACGAGACCTCTGAAGTTTGTCATCGCAGCCTCAATGCATCGCCAAGGACTGCCCTTTGGGCAGCGGGCGCAGGAACAAAACGAGTGGAAGCGTGGCCAGTGTCGCAAGCGCCATTGCCAGGAAAATGTCATTGTACGTCATGATGAAGGCCTGCTGCTGAATGGTCCCGGCAAGCGACTGAAGGGCGGCGTCCATCTGGCCGAACGTCCTGGCCATGCCGGCGAGATAATCCTGCAACCTTGGGTCGTTTGCCCAAAGGGTCTCTTCCATCCGTCGGCTATGGAGCGACATTCGCTGGTCCTGAAAGGAGGCCAGGGCGGCCAAAGCGAACGACCCGCCGAGATTTCGTGCGGCATTGAAGATGCCTGACGCATCACCGGCATCCTCCTTGCTGACCGAGGCGATAGTGGCCTGATTCAGGAACAGCATGGTGAGGATCATGCCGACACCACGCAGTAGCTGTCCTGCGGTAAAGGCTTCTCCGGCAGATTCCGCGGTGAGGGTAGCGCTCACGAAACAGCTGGCGGCCATGAGCGCAAGGCCGGTGCCGACGGCGATCCTGATATCGACGACGCGGATAAGCAGCGGGATGACGGGCATCAGCAGGAAGGCAGGCACACCCATGAGGAAAATCACCTGACCCGTCTCAAGGGCGTTATAGTCAGCGATCAGCGCGAGGAATTGCGGGATGACGAAGGTCGAGCCGTACATCACCATGCCCAGCGCCAGCGCCATCACGACGACGCTGCCGAATTGTCGATTCATTACGATCCGCAGCTTAAGCACAGGCTTGGCAGCCCTGAATTGTCCGATACCCAACATGACAAACCCAATCAGGGTCATGATCGTCAGCCGGACGATGTACGTCGATTCAAACCATTCTTCACGGTGCCCTTCCTCAAGCACGACCGTCAGTCCTCCCAGGCCGAGGATCATGCCGACGATCCCGAACCAGTCCGCCTCGCGGAAATAGACCCAGTTCGTTTTCTCGTGCGGCAGGCCGAGCAGCAGCAGCAGCAAGAGCAGACCGCAGACCGGCACGTTGACGAAGAAGGCATAATTCCAGCTCAGATTTTCCGTGAGCCAGCCTCCGAGCAGGGGACCAAGAACCGGGCCCAGGATGACGGTCATTCCAAAAAGGGCCATGCCGATCGGCTGTTGCGATGGCGGGAGGCGCTTTGCGACGATCGTCATCGCGGTCGGGATGAGCACTCCCCCCGTGAACCCCTGACCCGCCCTTCCGACGATCATCGTCATCAGATCCGTGGCGGTGCCGCACACGACCGAGAATCCGGTAAATGAGGTCACGGAGATGAGAAGAAGTGTCCTCAGCCCCAAAAGCCGTTCCAGCCACGCGCTCAGCGGTATGATGATGATCTCGGCAACGAGGAAAGCCGTGGCGATCCACGTTCCCTCCGTGCCGGTCGCTCCGATCTCCCCTTGGATAGTCGGCAGCGCCGAGTTGACGATGGAGATGTCGAGCGTAGCGAGCAGCGCGCCCAGCGCGCCGGCCGCGACCGCGATCCAGTCCGTCGAGTCGGCACGCTCGGCGCGTAACGTCCCCGGAGATGCGGCAACCGTCGCCACGGTCAGCGCTTCCGACTTACGGCCTGCCGGATTCTCTCCAGGTCGCCTTTGGCCGAACGGGTATCGACAGTAATGCCCGCCGACATTCCGGGAACCAGGAGGGGCCTGACTTCGGGCGGCGCATCGATCGCGATACGGACGGGCACGCGCTGAACGATCTTGGTGAAATTGCCGGTCGCGTTTTGCGGCGGGAGCACGGAGAACTGGGCACCTGTGCCCGGTGCGAAGCTGGCAACCCGCCCTTTCAGCTCGACCCCGGGGAGCGCATCGACGTCGATGCTGACGGGCTGGCCGACTCGCATGAGACCTAGCTGCGTCTCTTTGAAATTGGCCTCGATGAAGAGGCGCTCCACCGGCACCAGCGTCATCAGGCGCGTTCCGGGCTGAACGAACTGCCCTACCCGGACAGCGAGATCGCCGACGCGACCATCGATCGCTGCCTTGAGCAATGTCGATTCGGTGTTCACACGCGCGGCTGAGAGCTGAGCGCGAGCGGCGTCGGCCTGCGATTGCGCCTGTCGTACCTGCGCACCAAGCGTGCCAACGCGCCTTTCTGCCGCGGTAAGGCCGGCCTGAGCAGCATTGGCGCGCTCATCTGCCTGTCGTGCCTGCGTCTGAAGCTGAGCAAATCGCTCGCCTGGCTCTGCGCCAGACGCCGCCAACGGCTGATAGCGCGCCACCTGCTGCCGCGCGAAGGCGGCCTCGGCGCGCGCTGAGGCCGCCTGGGCACGCGCCTGGACGATTGTCGCCTGCTGTTCAGCGATCTGCGAACGGCTCGTCTCGACCGCGGCTTTGGCAGTGTCGATCTGGCTGGTGATCTGCTCGCTTTGTGCCCGATATTCGCGGGGGTCCAGTTCTGCCAATGGCTGCCCTTTGCGGACCGCCTGGTTCGCGCTGACAAATACGCGCTCGACATATCCGGCAACTTTCGGGGCCACCACGACAGAATCCGCCGCCACATAGGCGTTGTCGGTTTCCTGCATGAACTTGCCGCGGTTCTGATGGTCAAAATACCATACCAACCCCGCTCCCACGATCGCGATCGCGACAACCAACAGCGCCAGCCGAACCCGTACCGACTTGAGCGGACCAGCGGGCCGCTCGCCGACATCCTCATGGTCGCCTGAACCGACCGCGGGATCTTCCACCATTCTATTCCCGATCAACTATCGATTCAAAGAGCCGGGGGACTTGCCACGGCGGCCAAGCTTCGGCAATACCACATTATATGGAACCTCACCAATCGGGTATACGTGGGATCGCAACCACCTTCGGCTGGACCTGGTACAGGATGCGGCGGCTGATCGACGCCTATCTTGCCTGTCAGGGTGCATCGATGGCCCAACTAAAACTGCTCGCGTATCTCGCGGAACAACCGCGCCGCTCCACCGACATTGCGAGCTTTTTCGATCAGGCGCCCCGCACTGTTACTCAGGCGATCGACGCGCTCGAGCAAAATGGTCTCGTGTCACGATCGCCTGCTCCGGACGATCGCCGGTCCAAACTGGTGCAGATAACAGACGCCGGCCGGGCCACGTTGGGACTGGCCATGCCGCTCTACGACGACATCGTAGGGCAGACCTTCGGAAGCCTGACAGCGGATGAACTCGAGGGTCTCGACGCAGCGATCAAACATTTGAACCGGCTCGTCGACCATCTGGAGACGAAGGCCAGCGTTCCCGAGACCCAAGTTCCCGCCCCGAAAAGCCGGGCGCATGATTGATCCAGCTCCTACCGATGAAGCCGATACGACCGCTCTAAAAGAAAGGGAGCGGTTCGCGCAGATTCTCGTCCTGTTCGGGCGCCACGGTCTCAAGGGGCTGGCCGCTCGGCTGGGTCTCGGGATGGGGGGTGACGAGCCGCTTGAAGATACCCGGCCGGAAGCGATCGTCGCGCTTTTGCGGGATATCGGCCCCGTCGCGGTCAAATTCGGACAGATCCTCGCGATGCGGAGCGACCTTCTGGAGCCGGCATGGGTCGATGCACTTTCAAAACTGCAGGACCGCGTTCCTCCGCTTCCATTTGCGGCCGTGCAGCCGCTGATCGAGGAGGCGATCGGCGGGCCGATCGAAACGAGTTTCAGCCACTTCGACACCGAAGCGATCGCGGCGGGCTCGA
>CZQE01000396.1_pt1 | contig 12756 bp, 14 predicted proteins | sample 734431 | NCBI WGS metagenome assembly CZQE01 (sample SAMEA3597869, study PRJEB11362) | hydrothermal vent metagenome | biome: marine hydrothermal vent biome; feature: marine hydrothermal vent; material: ocean water | place: Atlantic Ocean | collected 2010-09-19/2010-10-04
CCACGCCCGTTCGGCGTTTTGCCGAACACGGCTTCACGCCCGTTCGGCGTTTTGCCGAACACGGCTTCACGCTTGTCGAAGTGATGATCTCCCTCCTGATCTTCGGGCTGCTCGCCGCCGCTGGCGTGGCGCTGCTGTCGTTCAGCGTCCGGGCGCAGGCGGCGACCGACGCGAAGCTCGACGACGTCCAGGCCCTCAATCGCCTGTCCTCAGCCCTGGCGGCGGATCTCGCCCAGGCGACGGAGCGCCAGACACGCAACGAGGCCGGAGACCTGCTTCCCGCCTTTTCCGGCGAACCGGGATCGGGCAGCGCACCGATGCTTCGCCTCGTGCGCGGCGGCTGGAGCAATCTGGATGCGGCGCCGCGCCCGAGCGAGCAGAAGGTCGAATATCGCGTCGCGAACGGCGCGCTCGAACGAATCGCCTATCCGATGCTCGATGGCGCGCAGCCCCTGACCCCTGCGGTGATGCTGACCCGCGTCCGCCAGGTGTCGCTCCGCTATCGAATCAACGGCGCCTGGAGCGATCGCTGGCAGGGGACGCCGATCTACGCCTTGCCCCAGGCGATGGAGATGCGCGTCCTGCGTGACGACGGGGTCGAGTTCAGGCAAGTGTTCCTGGTCGGTGCCGGATACGGCAAGCGGAAGGTGCCCTATGGGGGCTGACCGTTCTTCCGAACGTGGTGCCGCGCTGCTCACTGTGCTGCTGCTCGTCGCGGTGATCGCGGTGCTGGCCGCGACCGCGCTGGAGAAGCTGCGTCTCGCGACCCGGCTTGGCGGCAACGCCATCGCGATGGACCAGGCCCGCGCCTATGGCCTCGCCGCGGAGACGCTGGCGCTGACCAAGGTCAGCGATCTGCTGTCGCGCGACAAGAGCCGCGTGACGCTGGCGGGCGGGTGGAGCGGCCGGGCGATCCCGCTCCCGGTTCCCGGCGGTCTCGCCACCGCGAAGGTGTCGGACGGGGGGAACTGCTTCAACCTCAACAGCCTGGCTGTCGAGACCACGCCCGGCAGCTACGCCGCCTTTACCCCGTCGCGTATCCAGTTCGCGCGGCTGATCCGGCTGGTCGGCGGATCGGGCGCTTCGGGGGAATCGATCGCCGCTGCTACGTCCGACTGGATCGACACCGACACGAGCCCGCTCGATCTGGGGGCGGAGGATTCGACTTATAGCGGCCAGGCTACGCCGTATCGCACCGCCAACACCCTGATGACCGATCCGAGCGAGTTGCGCGCCGTCGCCGGCGTCACGCCGCAGATCTACGCCAAGCTTCGTCCCTGGCTCTGCACGTTGCCGATTGCCAAGCCCTCGAAGATCAACGTCAACACCTTGCTCCCGGAACAGGCGCCCTTGCTCGCGATGCTCATGCCCGACACGATGACGGTCGAGGCCGCCCGACAGGTGCTGCTGCGCCGGCCGCCCAATGGCTTCGAAAGCACCAGCGCCTTCTGGAAGCTGCCTTCCCTCGATGCGATCACCCCGCCGCCTGACGCGATGGCGCAGACCGCTGTAACGACCGGCTGGTTCTCGTTGCAGGTCGACGCGACGGTGGGTGGCGCCGAACTGGAAGAACATGCGCTGATCGACGCGACGGAGCTTCCCGCGCGGCTCGTCTCGCGGCACTGGGGCGAGCAGTCATGACCGATTCGCTCACCCTCTTCCTGCCGACGGGCAACGCGCCATGGCGCTGGCTGCGCGTCGCCGACGGCGTGGTCGCCACGCGCGGCGAGGGACTGCCCGATCTTCCCGGCGACGCTGAACCGCCGATCGTCGTCGTGCCGGCTGACGCGGTCACGCTGCACTGGGCCGAACTGCCCGATCGCTCGACCGCTCAGGCAGTGACGGCGGCGCGGATGCTGGTGAGCGATGCCAGCGCGGCGCCGATCGGCGAGCTGCACGTCGCGGTAGGACGCGAGGGCGACCATGCCGAACGGCCGATCGCGGTCGTCTCCGCCGCGCAGATGCAGGCATGGCTCGAAACGCTCGCCGCGCATGGGGTCGATCCAGCGATGCTGGTGCCGTCTCCGATGCTGCTGCCTCGTCCGGAACATGGCTATCTTCGCGCCGATCTGGGCGGGGAAGGGGTGGTCCGCGGCCAGACCAGCGGGTTCGCCGACGAGGCGCGCCTGACTGAGCTGATCACCGACGGGGTCGCACCGACAGTGCTTGGCCGCGACGAACTGGAAACCGCGATTGCCGCTGCGCTTGTATCGCCCGCGCTCGACCTCAGGCAGGGACCGTTCGCGCGTCGCCGGCGTTTCGCGATCGACTGGGGACTGATCCGCCGACTTGGCTGGCTCTCGGTCGCGATCCTCACCGTGACTCTGCTGATCAGCCTCACGCAGATCATGAAATATAATCTTGCCGCCGATTCGCTTGAGCATCAGGCCGACCTGCTCGCGCGCCAGGGGCTGCCGCGCGGCGAAACCATCAACAATGCGGATCGCCAGCTCGACACGCGTCTCTCCGGCCTGCGCGGCGGCGGCGCCGGCTTCAGCCGGACTGCCGCCGCAGTGTTCGCCGCGATCCGATCGGTGCCGGGGGCGGAAGCACGAACCCTGAACTTCGGAGCCGGGGGCGAATTGCGGGCAACCGTCTCGGCGGAAAGCGAGGGGCAGATCACTGATCTGCGCCTGCGGATCGAAAGCTACGGCTTTGCCGTCCGCCAGAGCACGATCGAATCGAGTGCCGGCCGTTTCTCAAGCGAACTGACGGTGACCCCGCGATGATCGAGAGCCTCCGCCTATGGTTCACCGGCCGCTCGCTGCGCGAGCAGCGGATGCTCCTGGTGATGGTCGCGCTGGCCGCGCTGACCTTTGTCTGGGTGGGCATCATCTGGCCGGTCACCGACGGCCTCTCCTCGGCGCGCGAACGTCATGCCGATGCGCTGATCCGGCTTGCCGAGACCCAGGTCCGTGTGAAGGAAGTGGAATCGCTCCAGCGCCAGCGGCCAGCGCCGCTCGAGGCGCAGCTGGACACGGTCATCCGTGACCGGGCCAATGAGGCGGGCTTCGCGCTGGCGAGCGTAACCGCAGACGGGCCGAATCGGGTGCAGATCACCATTGCCACCGCCCGGCCGGGCCCGTTGTTCGGCTGGATCGCGGGCCTCGAAAGCGCCGGCATCCTGGTCGATTCGCTTTCCACTGCGGACAATGGCGACAAGACTGTCTCGGCGCAGCTTTCGCTGAAGGTCCGCGGGCAATGAGGCGAATTCGCCTGAAGACCGGGCCGCGCGCTTTTTTGGGCGCGGTGTTCGTGGTCGCGCTGATCGCCCTGTTGCCGCTGCGCCTCGCCATGGGCTGGTTCGATCTCGGCGATACCGGCCTGACGGCACGGCAGGTGAGCGGAAGCATCTGGTACGGGACCTTGCGCGAGGCGAGCTTCGGCGGCGTGGCGCTGGGCGATCTGCGGGCAGGGCTGTCGCCGATCCAGCTCCTCGTCGGACGGGCACGAATCGACCTGGCCGGGCCGGGGCGGGGTTCCGCCCGGCCGTTTCGCGGTGCGATCGGGGTCAGCCGCCACAGCTTCGGCGTGGATGACCTGACCGCGACGCTTCCCGCGGGTGCTGTCTTCGCGCCGGTGCCCGTCTCGGCGCTCGAATTCGACGATGTCAGCGTCCGCTTCCAGGATGGCAATTGCGAGAAGGCGGAAGGGCGCGTGCGCGCGACGATCTCCGGCGACCTTGCGGGCATCAATCTCGGCCAGGGCATGACCGGAGCCGCGCGTTGCGACGCGGGCGCGCTGCTGCTCCCGCTTGCCAGCCAGGCGGGAACGGAGACGGTAGCGCTTCGTCTCTGGGCCACGGGCCGGTTCCGCGGCGAGCTGACGGTGCAACCGGGAGATCCCGCCGCAATCGAGAAGCTGGTCCTCAACGGCTTCCAGGCCACGCCGAACGGCTACAGGCTGTCGATCGAGGGGCGCTTCTGATTCTTCGATTCGCGGAAGCGGGCTGAACTGCCCGAGCTTCCGCCGATACGACGCGTCGCCGGAAGGATAGCGGCGGATGGCGTCGCGATAGGGGAAACGCTCATCTTGACGGTGCCCGGCTTCCCCCGCTAGGGGCGCTGGCTCTGCGGCGATCGTAGTTCAATTGGTTAGAGCGTCGGCTTGTGATGCCGGATGTTGCGGGTTCAAGTCCCGTCGGTCGCCCCATTCTTTCATCAGCCAGGAAAATCGCGTGACCAGCGGCTGGGGCTTCCCCGATTTCGACGATCATGAGGGCGTGCACCTCTTCACCGATCCGGGGTCCGGCCTTCAGGCTGTGATCGCGGTGCATTCGACCGCGCTCGGCTCCGCGGCCGGTGGCGTGCGTTTCTGGCACTATGCGGACAGCGACGGAGCGATCACCGATGCGCTTCGCCTGTCGCGCGGCATGAGCTTCAAGAATGCAATGGCTGGCCTGCCGATGGGCGGCGGCAAGGGCGTGGTGCTGGCGGCGAATCCAGGCGATTCGATCACCGTGCCGCAGCTCGAAGCGTTCGGCCGTGCGGTCGATTCGCTTGGCGGCCGCTACGTGACGGCCGAGGACGTCGGCATGTCCGAGGCGAGCATGAAGATCATCGCGACCATGACGCGTCACGTCTCCGGCCTGCCGGTCGCGGCGGGGAGCGCGGGCGGCGATCCGGGCCCCTTCACGGCGATGGGGGTCTATCTCGGCGTGAAGGCCGCGGCGAAGCGTGGCCTGTCGGCGGATTCGATGAAGGGCGTGCATGTCGCGATCCAGGGCGTCGGCAGCGTCGGTGGCGGGCTTGCCCGGCTGCTCGCGAAGGACGGTGCGCGCCTGACGCTGGCTGACGTGAACGCTGACAAGGCAGCGGCGCTAGCGGCTGAGCTTGGCGCCGAAACCGCGGCGGCAGACGCGATCCTGGGTATCGAGGCTGATATCGTCAGCCCCAATGCGCTCGGTGCGATCCTCACCGGGGAATCGATCGCTGCGCTGCGCACCGGCGTCGTGGCAGGCGGCGCGAACAACCAGCTTGCGACCCGGGCCGACGGCGCCCTGCTCGCGGCGCGCGGCATCCTGTACGCGCCGGATTATGTCATCAACGCAGGCGGCATCATCAATGTCGGCCTTGAATATCTCGGCCAGGGTGATCGTGCCGAGGTCGAGGCTCGAATCGCGCGCATCCCCGATCGTCTCGTCGAGGTCTGGGATGAGAGCGACCGCAGTGGCGCTCCGGCGTCCGACGTTGCGGACATGATCGCCAGGCGGCTGATCGGGCGCGCCTGAACGCCGGTCGTGAACCGGCGAAGGCTAATGCCGATTCATGACGATGGGCTGACGGTCAGTTTGTAGAAGCGGACTGCATTGTTGTAGAAAATGTCGCGTTTCTGATCCTCGGTCAGGAACGCGGCCGTCTCGACCCCCTCGATGGCGAGGCCGATCGCGTCCGGCCAGTACATCTGGTCCGAGCCGAACATGATGCGCTTGCCGAAGCCAGCATCCACCAGCGTGTGCAGATAGTCGTGGAAGTGCGGGCGGGGCATGAGCCAGTCGAGCGCGCCGGTATCGACGTTCACGTTCGGATAGAGCATCAGCATCGCCATCGTGTCGTCGAGATACGGCCAGCCGGCATGCATCAGGTTCAGGCGAAGCTTCGGGTGCCGGTTGAGCGCCTCCTCGACCAGTTCCGGGTTGCCGAAGCGTGCCCGTGCCGGCCGGCAGCAGGGATCGAAGGTCGTTCCCTCCGGCATCGTCCCGGTATGGAGCGCCACCGGGATGTCGAGTTCCTCGGCCAGCGCGAGATAGGGTTCATAAGTCGGGTCGCTGAGCGACAGGCCGGCATATTGAGAGGTCACTTCGCCGAGCACGCGCAGCTTGCCCGCGGAAAAGGCTTTTCGCAGCGTATCGAGGGGCGGCAGCGGCGTGTCTTCCGACCCGCGGATGCCTGCGCCGGCGACGAAACGATCGGGATCGCGATCATGCCAGTCGATTGCCGCCTGCAGGCGGTCGCCATCGCCGCCGCTGACGATTCCCCTGACCACATTGTGTCGCTTCATCTCGGCGATGCAGGCCGACAGGTGATCCGCCCCGTTCAGGATCGGACTCTTCGCGCCGGTGATCGGGTTGACGATCGGGCTCGTGAACCGAGTCGCCGCCGGATAGGCATGCATGTGCACATCGACGATCGGCCGGTTCCCTGGAACATCGGATGCGATCAGGGTGCCGGACAAAGTGGTGGTGGCGAAGGCCGCACCACTCAATTTCAGGAAATCCCTGCGTCCGATGTGCATTGCGATCCTCTCACCACCAGATTGAGCCGCTCCGGCGGTTCAGGGCCTCGGGCCCGGCAGGGAAATATCGCGGGTATCTTCGACACGAAATGACCTGGGAGGTCATGCCGGAGAGAAAAACAGCAAACGCAATCCGCTATGGCGTTGTGGTGCTGATGCGGGGCGTGTTGGTCTGACCCCCAAGATATCGGCCATCGGCTGATGATCAGGATTCCATCGCTTCAACATTGGCGAGGACACGGCTCAGCAGGTCGATCAGCAGGTTGACCTCGTCTTCCGTCAGGCCCTGTGTCGCCTCCCTGTTTCCCCGTTCCAGAACGGCGCGCCCCGCGGGCAATTTTGCAAGTGCCTCCTGCGTCAGCGATACGAGGCTGCTGCGCCGGTCGCGAGGGTCGGGTTCGCGGTGGATCACACCGTCCCGCTCCATCCGTGCGAGAAGCTGCGCCATGGTCGGCTGTTCGACCTTTGCCCATTGGGCCAGTTCGGTCTGGGAAAGCCGCGCCCCGTCCTTGAGCGCTGTCAGCACGGGCAATTGTGCTGTCGCCAGGCCGAGTTCCCGGAGCCTCACATCGCCGACCCGTGCCAGCCCGCGCGCGATCCGGCTGAAATAATGGCCGGGAGTGTTCATCGGGTTCCAGTTGCTATTCGCCATTGCATAGGGGCCTATGTTTAATATATAGGGTCCTATGTATATGAAGGAGTCTGATGTGACAACCAATCCGCGAATCGCGATCATCGGCGGCGGCCCCGGCGGGCTCATGCTGGCCCGGCTTCTCCACGTCCGCGGCGTTGCCGCCACGGTGTTCGAACGCGACGCCCATGCCGACGAACGGCCGCAGGGCGGTTCGCTCGATCTGCATGCCGACACCGGGCAGCGGGCAATGCTCGCGGCGGGTCTGGAGCGCGAGTTTTCCGCCGAGGCGAGGCCGGAGGACCAGGGCGACCGGCTCTACGATGCCGACGGTGCTCTTCTTTTCGATCGGGATGGCGCCGGCGACGACAGGCCTGAAATCGACCGTACGGCACTGCGCCGGATCCTGCTGGAATCGCTGCCGTCCGGCACCGTGCGGTGGGCAAGCGGGGTCGAGGCCATTCGTCCATGCGCGGACGGTCGCTATGAAGTCGATATGGGCGACCTCGTTGAGACGTTCGATGTCGTCGTGGGGGCTGATGGTGCCTGGTCGCGCGTGCGATCATTATTGTCGACAGCCCGACCCGCCTATGAGGGGGTGACGCTGGTGGAGCTCGGCTTCGATACGCACCGCCACCCGGATGTCGATTCACTGGTGGGCAGCGGTAAGATGTTCGCGATCGGTGACAACCATATCCTTGTCGGGCAGCGCAACGGTCACGGTCATATCCGTGGCTATGCCGGGCTGCGGATGTCGGAGACTGCGGCTCAGGCACTGGGCCGCCTCCCCGCTGAAGGGATTCGAGCGGAGGTGCTGCGCGCCTTTTCCGGCTGGGCTCCCTCATTGCTGGGGCTGATAGAGCGCGGGGATATTCTCGCTGTCCGGCCTCTCCACGCGCTTCCGATCGGTCACCGCTGGGCCACCCGGCCGGGCCTGACCATCCTCGGTGACGCGGCTCATCTTATGTCCCCGTTCGGAGGCGAAGGCGTCAATCTGGCCCTCGCTGACGCGGTCGATCTCGCCGACGCGCTTCTCTCCGGAGAGGGCTGGCCGGCGGTGGAGCGCTGCGAGGCTGCCATCGCTGAACGGGCGATCCCGGCGGCCGAGGGCGCGGCTGAAGGCTTGCAGGCCACGGTCTCGACAGGTGGTGTCGCCAGCGTGCTCGACCATTATCAGTCACGCGTGGGCGACCTTGCGGACTGGGAGGCCAATCGTTGACCTGAGCGAATCTCGACGTTCGTGATCTGCCTGGCGATTGTCCGCATTTTTCCCGCGAGGTGAGGATACATCCGTATCGACGACAATTGGCCATGGGCGAGGCCCGCGCACTGGGACATCCATGTAACGGGCGGTTGAGTAGCCTCCCGACTCTCTCTAGACGCGGAAGCCAACGTGCCCAGCCTTCACGCCCTCGCCAACCCCGCGCGCTTCCTCAAGCTCGCCAGGCCGCTGACACCCATCCTGTTCTGGGCTGGGCTGGTGCTGCTCGCGATCGGTCTCTGGGGGGCGCTGTTCCGGATACCGCCTGACTATCTGCAGGGCGAGACGGTGCGGATCATGCATATCCATGTGCCGACCGCGACGCTCGGCATGGGTGGGTGGAGCGGAATCGCGCTCTGCTCGATCGTCTATCTCGTCTGGCGGCATCCGCTGGCGATGGTCGCGGCGCGCGCGATTGCGCTGCCGGGCGCCGTATTCTGCGGTCTCTGCCTCGTCACCGGCTCGATCTGGGGGCGGCCCACCTGGGGAACCTGGTGGCAATGGGACGGGCGGCTCACCTCGATGCTGCTGCTGTTCTTCGTCTATCTCGGCTTCATGGCGCTTACCCATGCCGATGCGGAGCGGGGCGGGGACGGGCGTATTCCCGCCATCTACGGCGTCGCCGGATCGGTGCTGCTGCCGATCATCCGTTACTCGGTCGTCTGGTGGAACACGCTTCATCAGGGCCAGAGCATCAGCCTGACCCAGTCGACCATCGACAATTCCATCCTCTGGCCCTTGCCCTTCACCCTGCTCGGTTTCTCGCTGCTCTTCGGCGCGGTGGTGCTGATGCGGATGCGCGCGCTTCTTGCCACGGCCAAGGCCGAAGCCCGCATGCGGCGGATGGCGGCATGAATCACTGGCCGTTCGTCATCAGCGCTTATGGTATCACCTTTGCCGCGATCTCGGCGCTGGTCCTGTGGAGTTGGCTCGCAATGCGGGGGAGCGAGCGTAAATGAAGGCCAAGCATCAACGGTTGACGCTGGCCCTGCTCGCCGTCGCGGCGGTGATCGGCGCTGCATTGCTCGCGCTGTCGGCGCTGAAGGATCAGGCGGCGTTCTTCTACGCGCCGGGCGACGTCAAAAAGGACGGCCTGCCGATCGGTCGCGCGGTACGGCTGGGCGGCATGGTGGAGGCAGGGTCGATCGCCAAGCTCCCCGATGGCATATCGATCCGCTTTATCGTCACCGACGGCGTCGCCAAGGTGCCCGTCGCATTCAAGGGCATCGTGCCCGACCTGTTCCGCGAGAAATCGGGCGTGGTCGCTGAAGGCAGCTTCAACCCCGATGGCAGCTTTACCGCGACCAACCTGCTGGCCAAGCATGACGAGAAATACATGCCGCCGGAGATCGCGGGCAAGATGCACGAGACGAAGTCGCTCGAACAATGATCGCTGAAGCAGGCCTTGCCGCGCTCTGGTTCGCGGCCGCGCTGGCGGCGTTGCAACTTGCGCTGGCGGCGGTCGGTGTCCGGCGCTCGCTGCTGTCCGCTCCTCTCCCAGCGGGAGCAGACGCCAAAAAACCTCCGGCACAGCGCTTCACTGGTGTCGAGGACGTCTCGGTCACTGACCAGCTTCTCTCGGCGGTGCGCCCGGTTGCGGTGGTGCAGGGCTTGCTGGCCGGGCTCGCGCTGCTGCTGCTGATGGTCGCCTTCGTCCGGTCGGACATGTCGGTGCTGCTCGTCGCGTCGAACAGCCATTCGGACAAGCCGCTGATCTACAAGATCGCCGGTGCCTGGGGGAACCATGAGGGCTCGATGCTGCTCTGGGTCACGATCCTCGGGCTGGCGGGCGGTGCCGTGGCGCTCCTGGAGCATCGCCTGCAGCGGACGACGCTGATCGCGACGCTTGGTGCGCAGGCGATGATCGCGCTGGGTTTCTACGCCTTTCTGCTGTTCTCCTCGAATCCCTTTGCAAGGCTGAACCCGGCGCCGGCCGACGGCAACGGGCTGAACCCGTTGCTGCAGGACCCCGGCTTGGCCTTTCATCCGCCGACACTCTACATCGGCTATGTCGGCATCTCGGTTGCCTTCTCGTTCGCGGTGGGGGCGCTGGTGACGCGCGATGTCGGGCCGGCGTTCGCCCGCGCGATGCGGCCCTGGGTGCTGGGTGCGTGGATTTTCCTGACGCTTGGCATCACCGCCGGTAGCTACTGGGCCTATTACGAGCTCGGCTGGGGTGGCTGGTGGTTTTGGGATCCGGTCGAGAACGCGTCGCTGATGCCATGGCTCGCGGCGACGGCACTTCTGCATTCGGTGACAGTGCTGGCGACTCGTGACGGGTTGCGCGCCTGGACGGTGATGCTCGCCGTCGTCGCCTTTTCGATGTCGATGATCGGCACTTTCCTGGTGCGGTCGGGTATCCTCACCAGCGTCCATGCCTTTGCGGTCGATCCCAAGCGCGGCGCGTTCATCCTCGTGCTGCTCGCTCTCTATATCGGCGGCGCGCTGCTGCTGTTCGCGGCACGGGTCGGGACGGTGCGCCAGGGCAGCACCTTCGAACCGGTGAGCCGCGAGGGCGCGCTGGTCGCCAACAACCTGCTGTTGTCGGTAATCCTCGGCATCGTGCTGATCGGCACGCTCTATCCGATCGTTGCCGCCGGCATGGGCGTGCAGCTTTCGGTCGGGCCGCCCTTCTTCGACAAGACCGCCGGGCCGATCGCGCTGCTGCTGGTCGCGATCATGGGGGCGGGGCCGCTGATGCGCTGGCGTCGCGACAACGCGAACGCGGTGCTCGGGCGCATGACGGTGCCGGTCGCGGCCACTGGCGTCACGCTGGCGGCGTTCGCGGCGCTTGGCGGCGGGATCGGCATCCTGCCATTGCTCGGCCTCTCGCTGGCAGCGGGCGTTGGCGCGGCGAGCATCGCGCCGCTGTGGAAGCGTGATTTGCGCCGGACGCCGCTCTTCACCTGGGGCATGGTGATCGCGCATCTCGGCATTGCGGTCAGCCTGGCCGGCATGGCCTCGGACAGCGCCTTTACCCAGCAGACCCTCGTGGCGGCACGGATCGGTGAGCCGCACCGTGTCGGACCCTTTACGGTTACGCTCGACCATATCCGCCCGGTGATCGGCCCGAACTGGTCGGCGCTTGAAGGCACGCTGACTGTACAGCGTGGTGACGGTGCGCCTTTCACCCTGCGGCCCCAGTCCCGTTTCTTCGCGTCGCCGCCGACCGTCACCAGCGAATCCGCGATCGCGACGAAGATCGACGGACAGCTTTATACGGTGCTCGGCCAGGAGGATGAGCAGGGGCGCTGGCAGTTGCGCTTGTGGTGGAAACCGTTCGTCACCCTGATATGGCTTGGCGGAGCGCTGATCGCGCTTGGCGGAGCGCTGTCGCTGCTCGGGCGCGTGCGTCGCGAGCGGCGCGTTGCGGCGCGGGAGGAGGAGGCATGAAGCGGGTGCTGCTCTGGGCGCCCTTCGGGGCGTTTGCCCTGCTGTTCGCGGTCGTGGCGAGCGGGCTGATCGCGCCGGCCGACCGCACGGTGAAATCGGCGATGGTGGGCAAGCCGCTACCGAAATTCGCGCTGCCGCCGATCATCGCCACCAAGCCGGGCCTCGGCAGCGAGGCCTTCCAGCAGGGCAAGCCGCGCCTGCTCAACGTGTTCGCAAGCTGGTGCGTGCCCTGCATTGCGGAAGCACCCAATCTGATGCGCCTCAAGGCGATGGGGGTGCCGATCGACGCGATCGCGATCCGCGATACCGGTCCGGCGATCCAGGGCTTCCTGAAACGCAATGGCGATCCTTATGAGCGGATCGGCGACGACAAGGTGAGCGCGGTTCAATTGTCGCTAGGCTCATCCGGCGTGCCGGAAACCTTCGTGATCGACGGGCAGGGGCGCATCGTGAAGCAGCATATCGGCGATATCCGGGCTGATGATATTCCCGCGATCCTCGACGCCCTGGAGGCGGCGCGATGAAGCGCCTGGCGTTCCTGTTCCTGCTGCTCGCGGCACCGCTCCAGGCGGATAGCGGGCTTCCGCCCGCCGCGCTCGCCAACACACAGCTGCGCGATCCGGCCAAGGAAGCGAAAGCCCAGGCGCTGATGGTGACGTTACGCTGTCTCGTCTGCCAGGGCCAGTCGATTGCTGACAGTGATGCTGACATGGCAGGCGACATGCGCGCGCTGGTGCGCCAGCGAATCCAGGCGGGGGAGAGTCCGGAATCGGTCAGGCACTGGCTGATCGATCGTTACGGTGACTATGTGACCTATGATCCGCCGTTCAACGGCGCGACCGCGGCCTTGTGGCTCGCGCCACTGGCGATGCTCGCCGCGGGTGCGTGGCTGGCACGTGGCAGCTTCAAGAGACGGCGCGGTTGATGGGCTGGATCATGCTTACCCTGATCGGTGTCGGTTCCGCAGTCTTGTTGTGGCTTGGCGGGGTTTCGCGCTCGCTCTGGAGTTTTGTCGGCGCGGCGATGATGCTGGGCGCGGCGGGTTACGCTTTGCAGGGTGATCCCGCGCTGCCGGGTCATCCAGTCGCGGCCAATGCTGAGCCGATCGAGATCGATCCGGCGCTCACCGAACTGCGGGATTCGATGCTGGGGCGCTATACCGCCGAGGGTGCCTATCTGATCGCCGCCGATGGCCTGACCCGCGCGGGAGATACAAGGAATGCGGTCAGGGCCGTAT
>CZQE01000316.1_pt1 | contig 12657 bp, 9 predicted proteins | sample 734431 | NCBI WGS metagenome assembly CZQE01 (sample SAMEA3597869, study PRJEB11362) | hydrothermal vent metagenome | biome: marine hydrothermal vent biome; feature: marine hydrothermal vent; material: ocean water | place: Atlantic Ocean | collected 2010-09-19/2010-10-04
CTTCTACCCGGCCCGAAGCAGGCGAAGCTCGCCGTCGTCGAGCGCCGAAATCCACTCACGATTGATGGCTTCGAACATGCCGACCTCCAGGTCATCCAATGTCCAGGGCCTGACGGTGAAGTACATGGCGAAGGCACTCCGCTTGAGGACCGTGCCCGGCTTCGCCTTATGCGCTCGATAGACGACCAGAATCCGCCGCGCGCATTCCTCGGGTGTATGAGCCACATCGCCTCCTTCTTTTCCCGCAAGCATAGGCGAGCGGGCGCAGCCGACAATGTCAAAAGACTTTGAGTCGCAAAGCCGCCATTCGAGGTAGCTGGTATATCGCTGAGTTCCGCCGCGATGGGGCAAAAATCCAGGCCCTCGGCACCCCTCAGTTTGGCGTACGAATCAGACACCGGAATCCCGGCCAAAGAATAGGCCGAAATCCCTCCCAAAGGAGGAATTCCGGCCCATTGAAACCTTGGCGCGCCCGGAACGATTCGAACGTCCGACCCTCAGATTCGTAGTCTGATGCTCTATCCAGCTGAGCTACGGGCGCTTGGGAAGTGGGCACATAGATGCGTCTTTCGCGGGGCGCAAGTGTGTTGCGTGCGTTGCGCACATCTTATTTGCCGCATAGAGCGAAAGGGCATGAAACGCGCCCTCCCCTTTGCCTGTCTTGCCCTGCTCTGCGGATGCGCCGAACGGTCGACGACCCGCTATCCTTCGCTGCTGCCACGGCCGGTGGAGACGACGAGCCTAACCGAACCGGAAGCGTCTCCGCCCGCAGCAGCGACTCCCGATGCGCCGACCGATGCAAAGCTCGCCGCAATGAAGGTGACGCTGGACAAATCGGCAACCGCCTTCGTCCCTGCCGCCGACCGTGCCGAGCGGGCCGCCATCGCAGCGAAGGGCCAGCCGGCCGGCAGCGAGGGCTGGATCACCGCCCAGTCGGCATTGGCCGAACTCGACGGCTATCGCGCGACCACTTCAGCGGTCCTTACCGATATCGAGGATCTGGCGATTGCACGCGCGACCGCCGGCGAGCCCGACTATCCTGGCATCGCGACGTTGCGCGCCGCGGCCGAAACGCAGCTCCAGGCCCAATCCGCACGAATCGCGGCGATCCAGGCGATGCTCCCCGAAGCCTGAGGTTGGCCTACGGCTTCCGGAACAGCTTCACGAGCGGCACGATCGTCGAATAATCGTCGGTCCAGGGCGTGAACCCCGGATAGCGGTTGAGCGGCTGCCATTTGGCATCGCGCGCCCTGAGGGCCGCGATCGTCGCCGGATCGTGCGACAGCGCGACCCAGAAGGATACGGCGCGGGGCGCCTCCACATCGGGCCCGGGAAAGTAAAGAAGCTTCGCCGCACTCCACCCACCGGCCGCGGCGGCTGCCGACACCACGGGTTCAAGATCGAGAAACTTGTTCGAGATGTGGAAGAGCAGCACGCCATCATGCGCGAGCACCCTGCCATAGGTGTCGAACGCTTCCCGTGTCATCAGGTGCATCGGCACAGCGTCCGACGAAAAGGCGTCGAGGGTGAGCAGGTCGAGCGAACCGGTCGCTTCGGCGGCAAGGTTGAGTCGCGCGTCGCCAACCTCGATCCTCGGGTTCGGCAAGCAATTCTTCAGGAAGGTGAACTGCCCCGTATCACGCGCTATATGCACCACGAGGGGATCGATCTCGTAGAAGCGCCAGCTCTGGCCTGGATGCGCGTAACAGGCGAGTGTCCCGGCGCCGAGGCCGACGACACCGATTCGGGCATGATCGCCGAACAAGGCGGGTGCCGCCTGCATTGCCTGTCCCACGCCTGAGCCAGTAACATAATAAGCCGTGGGCGTCCGCTCACGCCCCACGCTGCCGAGAAGCTGCGTGCCGTGCACGGTAGTGCCGTGCTGGAGTTGGCGCATCTCCTCATAGTCGCGAATCGTGTAGACGCCGAAATAGCTGCGCGTCCGGGCCCCCGGTTCGAACGACAACAGGATCGAGCGGTAACCACCGAACACGATCAACGCGCCAGCCAGCGCGATGACGAAGGCACCGCGCATACCGATGGTGAAGACGCCGACAGCGACCATCACGACGAACACGATTCCCTGGACCGGCCCCGAATCGTCAGATTCAGCGCCCGGGCTGTTCAACACGACAAGGATGACTGCCCACATCAGCAGCGCCACCGCGACCGTCATGAAGCGGCGATGCTGCCGGTTTCGCTCCCACAACATGCCGATCTCGGGAATCAGGAAGCTCTGGGGCGCGAGCACCCCGGCAGCCAGCACCAGCAGCGGATATTCATAGGTCCAGTCGAATACCAGCGGGGCGATCAGCGCAGCGAACACGCCGCCGAGCGCGCCACCGACCGACATGGCCAGGTAGAATCCGGTCAAGCGGTCGGCCTCCGGACGCAGCCGGTACATTGCAGTGTGCAGGGCCACCGCAGCCATGAACAGCAGGACCAGCGCAAGCACGGCGTTGAGCCACGGCTTGCCCTGCAACCCGCCGACCAGAACCCCGCCGATCAGCAGGATGACGACCGGGGCGAGCCTTGTGAGCAAATCCGCCGGGCCGCGCCGGCTCGCAAAGGCGATGGTGAAGCTCAGCAGATACAGGCCAAGCGGCAGCACCCACAGCAGCGGCATCGCGACGACGTCGGTCGTGATGTATGTCGAGGTTGCCAGCATCAGCCCCGAAGGCACGAAGGCCAAAGCGATCCAGTGCGCGATTCGCTTGCGGGTCGGCGGCGCGCTTTCCGCGACCGGCCCGTCGACGATTCGCATCTTCATCTTCGGCAGCGTCATCGCGCAGACCGTGACGAGCACGCCGACGACGATGTAGCCGATGGTCCACAGTCTGCTCTGCCCGTTGAGCGCCAAGCCGGGCTCGACGAACAAAGGGTAGGCGATCAGACCGGCAAAGCTGCCGAAATTGGACGCAGCATAAAGGGCATAGGGATCTTCCCCCTTGCTCGACACGCTGAACCAGCGCTGCAGCAACGGCGCCTGTGCCGAGATGGCGAAGAACAATGGCCCGATCGACGCACCGAGCAGCCAGGGCACCCAGATAGCTGGTTGTGCATTGGCGGGCAGTTGAGTCGTCATCAGGCCGATCGGCAACCACAGGGCTGCGATCAGCAGCACTGCGAGATGGATCGCGGCCTGCAAGCGCGGCGTCACCCGGCCGAGCCAATGCGCATAGGCGTAACCGCCCAGCAGCAGTGCCTGATAGACCAGCATCGCCGAGTTCCAGACGGCGGGCGCGCCGCCGAGCCGGGGCAACGCCATGCGCGCGACCATCGGCTGGACCAGGAACAGCAGGAACGACCCGGCAAGGATCGTCACGACGAACAGGGGCCGGGCGAATCGCACCGGCACGGCAATGCCCGCCATCAGGTGGGCCGCGCGATACGATAGACGATATGGGGCTTGAGCGGGCTGTCGTCGGGCACGCCGGGATGATCGAAATCCTCACTCAAGGCGCGAACCATGCCGAGGCGCTCCATCAAACCCCAACTGCGGCTGTTTCCCACCGTGGTGATGGCGGCGACAGCTGGAATATCCCGACGATCCCACGCCCACCCCAGAGACGCGGTCGCAGCTTCGCGCGCATAGCCCTTGCCCCAGTCGGCAAAGCCAAGCCGCCATCCGATTTCGACTTCGCCCTCGATCGGCGTACCCTCGGCACCGGGCTTGATCCCGCAGAAGCCGACCATCGCAGCATCCTCGCGACGTTCGATCGCCCAGAAACAGAAACCGTGCCGCTCCTGAAATCCGTTCTGCCGGGCGACCGCCGCCACGATCTGGTCGCGGGTCTGGAGCGGCCCGATCGTCGCCATCACCCGGGGATCGGAGCAAATGGCGAAAAAAGGGTCGACGTCCGCCCCGCGCCAGCGGCGCAGGACGAGACGGTCGGTCTGGATCATGCGGCGTCTCCCGGCCGGTTTATCGCGAACACGACGCTTTGCCCCAGCGGGTCATCGGGTGCGAACAGATGATGGAAAAAGTCATCGTCAGGCTGTCGTACCATGCCGAGTCGTTCCATCAGGATCTGGCTGCGCAGGTTCCGCGCCGCGGTGATCGCGGCGACCCGAAGTGCCGGGGTATTTGCCCACGCCCAGTCGAGGCATGCGGAAGCAGCCTCAAACGCATAGCCCTTCCCCCACCAGGGCCGGGCGAGGCTCCAGCCGATCTCGATCTCACCCTGGATCGGCGTGCCCTCGGCACCCGGCTTCAGGCCGCAGAAACCGATCGGTTCGCGATCTTCGCGCAACTCGACGACGTGAAAGCCAAACCCGTGCCTGACGCCATATGCGGCGTGACGCGCGATTGTCGCATCGCTGTCCTCCGGCGATTTGACCGGGCCGAGATCGGCCATGACCACGGGATCCGACCACATCGCATGCAGCATCGCGCGATCCGCCGCCGTCGGCGGCCGCAAAAGCAGGCGCCCGGTCTCGATCACGCGTTCAGAAGACGCGCCGCATGCGCCGCGTGATAGGTAAGCACGCCCGAACAGCCGGCACGCTTGAACGCCATAAGCGTTTCAAGCACCACACCGTCGCGCTCGGCGGCGCCCGCCGCGACCGCTGCCTCGATCATCGCGTATTCGCCCGACACCTGATAAGCGAAAACCGGTACCTGGAACTCGCTCTTCACCCGCAGGATGATGTCGAGATAAGGCAATCCGGGCTTGACCATCACGCTGTCCGCCCCTTCCGCCAGGTCGAGCGCAACCTCGCGCAGAGCCTCTTCGGCATTGGCCGAATCCATCTGATAGGTCTTCTTGTCGCCCTTGAGCAGCCCGCGCGAACCGACCGCGTCGCGGAACGGGCCGTAGAAGCCACTGGCGTACTTGGCGGAATAGGCCATGATCTGCACATTGACCCGGTCCTCGCCCTCCAGCGCTTCGCGGATCAGGCCGACCCGCCCGTCCATCATGTCGCTCGGCGCGATGATGTCGGCCCCGGCGGCCGCCTGGTTGAGCGCCTGCCCCACCAGCATCTCGGCCGTCGCGTCGTTGAGCACATAACCGTTATCGTCGAGCAGCCCGTCATGGCCATGGCTGGTATAGGGATCGAGCGCGACATCGGTCAGCAGGCCAACCTCAGGCACTGCATCCTTCAGCGCGCGGATCGCCCGGCACATGAGGTTGTCCGGATTCAGGGCTTCCTCGCCGCGATCGGAGCGGCGATCGGCCTGAGTGTTCGGGAACAGGGCCAGGCACGGGATGCCGAGATCGCGCGCTTCCTTCGCCCGGGCGACGACATTGTCAACCGACCAGCGCGACACGCCCGGCAGGCTCGCAATCGGCTCCTCGACCCCAACGCCTTCGGAAATGAACAGCGGCCAGATCAGGTCGGCCGGGGTCAGCACGGTTTCGGCATGCATGCGGCGGCTCCACGCCGAAGCGCGGCTGCGGCGAAGGCGAAGGGCGGGATATTGGGCCGACATGGGCGGCTTGTGCTGGAACAGCCGTCAGGGCGCAAGTGCAACGACTTTACCTGGGCCCTCGCCTGAGATAATCATGATACAAAATACCATAACATTTGAGGAGGGCTGGATGCATATCGCAAAAGGAGTGTTGATCGCGGCACTTGTCCCGGGTCCGGCGCTGGCGCAATTCGATCGCGAAGCGAAGCCGGCGACGATCGTGGTTTCCGCAACGGGCAGCGTGGAGAGCGCGCCCGACCGGGCCAGCCTCTCCGTGTCCATCCGCGGCGAGGGCAAGACGGCCGATGCGGCGACGAGCGCGCTGGCGACTCGCCAGAAAGCCATTTTCTCGGGACTGCGCTCGCTCGACCCGACGGTCGAGATACGGACTGGCGCCGTGTCGATCCGCGAGGCTCATGCCGGGGACTGCAACGGCAGCGACCCGTTCGTGATGGGTTCGGCCGAAGAAGTCGCAGACAATCTCGATGCGGCGGCGGACGCGCTATCGTTGATGGCTGACGACGTCGCGAAGGACACCCCAGGTCGGACGGGGAAGAAGGACTGCACCGTGGTCGGCCGGGTGGCTCGAATTCAGGCGACCATCATCATGCGTTCGGTCAAGGATGCCGGTACTGCCGTTGGTCTTGCGGGCCGGCTAGGCGCCGGCAGTGCGAATATCGATGATTTCAGCCTGAGTGACGATTCGAACGCGTCGAACCGGGCCGTTGCCAAGGCGATGACGGTCGCACGCGCCAAGGCCCAGGCGATCGCCGTCGCATCGGGCGCGAAGCTCGGCGGAATCGTCTCGGTGGACGACAACAGCGAACGTGCGATGCACGTCACCCTCGCGGACGTAGAGATGCGCTCCCCCGCCGTCATGATGCCCCCGCCAATAGCGATCGAGGTTTCGCCCAAACCGGTCGAAACCAGCGCCCGGCTGACCGTCACTTTCGCAATCGATCAATAAGCCTGGCGGCCACCTCAGCCGGTCGGATGCAACCGCCCCGCAGGCTCCCCGGTACCATGGGCGTGCTCGCCTGCCTCCTCCGGGTCCGGCGGGACGATCAGTACCTGTTCGCGCCAATGGCCGCTGCGGTAATAGAGGATCGCGAGCGACAGCGAGACGAGTGACCCCAGCGGGAACGAGTACCACAATGCGTCTTGCCCGATGAACCGCGGGCCGACGAGTGCGAACCCGATCCGCACCGGATAGAAGGCGATCGCCAGGATGATCAGCGGCGCCATCGTGGCGCCATTGGCGCGCACCGTCGAGAACAGCACCATCGTCGCGCCGAACATCACGAAGGTCCAGCTCGCGATAAGCTGGATGTGCCGCGCGATCGGGATTGCCGGGCTTTCGCTGCCGACGAACAGCGCCATCACCTGCCGGTCGAACAGGATGATCGCGACGATCACGGCAAGCGTGATAGCCGTGTTGTAGATGATCCCCGCCCGGGTGATCGCGTTCACCCGGTCCCATTTTCCAGCACCGATGTTCTGCGCCGCCATGCTGCTGACCGCGACACCGATCGCCATCGCCGGCATCTGGATATAGGTCCAGAGCTGTTGTGACACGGCATAGGCGGCGGCTGTCTCGACGCCGAGGCGATTGACCAGCCCGACCATGGTGAGCCCCGCGGTCGACATCACCAGCATCTGCGCGCCCATCGGCAACCCCTTGGCGACGATTGTCTTCACCAGCGCCGATTCGGGGATCAGATAGCGCAGTTCATGGCCGCGCAGCCGGATGGGGAGGTCCCGCCAATAGACGTAAATGAGAAGCCCCGCCGAGGAAACGATACCGGCAATCAACGTCGCCGTGGCCGAACCCGCGATCCCCATGCGTGGGAACGGCCCGATCCCTTCGATCAGCAAGGGATTGAAACTGCTGTCGATCAGCACGCTGAGCAGCATGAACCACAAAGGGGTCAGCGAATCTCCGGTTCCACGCAGGCTCATCTGGATCAGCACGCCCAGCATCGAGAACGGCAGGCCGAGGAAGATCACCCGCAGATAGTCGCGCGCCATGTTCTGCGCCTCGCCCGGGGTCGCGAGCAGGCGGAGGATCTGCGGCGTGAACAGCCAGCCGAGGACCGAGATCACCACCGCGCCGCCGACCACCAGACCGACAGTCGACCCGAAGGCGCGTCGCGCCGCTTCGATGTCGCGACGCCCCACTGACTGGCCGATAAGGATCGTCGCCGCCATGCCGAAGCCGAATACGGCGGAGAACATCAGGAACATGATGATGTTGGCGTTGGACGTCGCGGCGAGCGCGCTTTCGCCGAGAAAGCGCCCAACCCAGATCGAGTTGATCGATCCATTCAGCGACTGGAGGATGTTCGATCCGAGCGTCGGCAGGGCGAATGCCAGCAGGGTCGCCGCGATCGGCCCCGTGGTGAGGTCGCGCTGGCCGGGACGGGAAGGTGGTGAAGCCATGTCGTCTCTCACTCCCCTCCCTGGGAAGGGATGGGTCGGGGTGGATGCGAGCGCAGCGAACCGCCCCGCGTGCACCGAAAAAAGCCAAAGTCGGGGCTCGACCCCGGCTTTGGCTGGCCAACCCCTAGCCCTTCCCTTGCGGGGAGGGGAAGAGGTTTAACCGAGCCGGGCCAGTGCCGCCGTCAGTCGCTCCGCCTCGGCACTCTTTTCCGCATGGTCGGCGCGCGCCTTTTCTACCGCTTCCGGCTTGGCCCGCTCGACGAAGCTCGCATTGCCCAGCCGGCCAGCAAGCGAGTCGCGTTCCTTGACGGCCGCCTCGATCGCCTTGGTCAGGCGGGCACGTTCCGCGTCGAGATCGATGACGCCCTCGAGCGGCAGGACGAAAGTCGCCTCGTCGATAACCACCTGGACCGCGCCGCTTGTCGGGACCTCGCCCTCTGCCCGGTCGATCCTCGCCAGTCGCGCAATTGCCGGGGCCTGCCGGTCCAGCCGTGCAAGGGTCGTCGTGTCGGCATCCCGGACATGGAACGGCATGCGCGCGCCGGGCGAGACGTTCAGCTCGTTGCGCGCCGCACGCACGTCACCGACCAGGCGAATCAGCCAGTCGATTTCCCTGCTCGCTTCCGGATCGATCGACCGCGCATCGGCCATCGGCCATTTTGCGACGATCAGATCGGACTCGCGCTCGCCCAGGGCATGCCACAGCTCTTCCGTGATGAACGGCATGAACGGGTGGAGCAGGACAAGCATCTGGTCGAGCACCCAGCCCGCAACCTTGCGAGTCTCGTCGGCTTCAGGGCCGGTCGCCGGGCCTTCTGCGTTGCCGAGCAGCGGCTTGATCAGCTCGATATACCAGTCGCAGAAACGGCTCCATGCGAACTGGTAGATGGCATTCGCCGCGCCGTCGAAGCGATAGTCCGCCAGCGCGATGTCGACCGCTTGCACCGTTTCGATCGTCTCTGCGATGATCCAGCGATTGACGGCGAGGTTCGCCTCGGGCGCCTCAAGCGTGGTGCTGGCGCCGATACCGTTGGACTGGCAGAAACGCGCGGCGTTCCACAGCTTGGTCGCGAAGTTGCGATACCCCTCGACCCGCTTCTCATCCATCTTGATGTCGCGGCCCTGGCTCTCCATCGCCGCCATGAAGAAGCGCAGCGCATCAGCACCGTATTTGTCGATCAGACCCAGCGGGTCGACCGTGTTGCCCTTGGACTTGGACATCTTCTGCCCGTCCGCCGCGCGGACCAGGCCGTGGAGGTAAAGCGTGCGGAACGGCACGTCCTTCATGAAGTGCATGCCCTGCATCATCATCCGCGCATCCCAGAAGAACAGGATGTCGAAGCCGGAGATCAGCACATCGTTGGGGTAGCGGCCGTGAAGGGTCGGATTGCCATCCTCGGGCCAGCCCATGGTGGCAAAGGGCCAGAGCGCCGAGGAGAACCAGGTATCAAGGACATCATTGTCCTGGCGAAGCTCGACACCCTCGCCTGCCTGCTCCTGCGCGCCGGCCTCGTCCATGGCGACGAAGATGCGGCCGTCCTCGGCAAACCATGCCGGAATGCGGTGCCCCCACCAGAGCTGGCGCGACACGCACCAGGGCTGGATGTTCTCCATCCAGTTGAAATAGGTCTTCTCCCAGCTCTTGGGGACGACCTTGATCGCACCGGTCTTCACCGCCTCGATCGCCGGCTTCGCCAGCGTTGCGGCGTCGACATACCATTGGTCCGTCAACCAGGGCTCGATCACTGCGTTCGACCGGTCGCCGAACGGCGTCTGGATCACGCGATCCTCGACACGTTCCAGCAGCCCCGCCGCCTCGATCAGCGCGACGACGCGCTTGCGGGCCTCGGCGGTGGTCAGGCCGATCAGGTCGTCGGGGATCAGCCCGTCAGCGGTCTGCGTGACCTGCGCCTTGGCATCGAGCATGTTGAGCATGTCGCCCGCCTTGAACCCGGCGCGCTTGCCCACCTCGAAATCGTTGAAGTCGTGGCCCGGCGTGATCTTCACCGCGCCAGAGCCGAGTTCCGGATCGGCATGCTCGTCGGCAACGACCGGGATCAGGCGGCCGGTGATCGGCAACCTGACGTTCTTGCCGATCAGCGCCGTGTAGCGTTCGTCGGTCGGGTTCACCGCAACGGCCATGTCGGCGAGCATCGTCTCCGGCCGGGTGGTCGCGACCGAAATGTGGCCCGAACCGTCCTCGAGCGGATAGCGCAAATGCCAGAACTGGCCATTGATCTCGCGCGTCTCCACCTCAAGGTCGGAGATGGCGGTGCCCAGGCCCGGATCCCAGTTCACCAGCCGCTTGTCGCGGTACAGCAGGCCTTCCTTGTGGAGATCCACGAACACCTTCAGCACAGCCTTGCTGAAGCCTTCGTCCATGGTGAAGCGTTCGTTCGCCCAGTCCATCGAGCAGCCGAGACGGCGAAGCTGCCGCGTGATGCTGCCCCCGCTCTCGGCCTTCCACTCCCAGACCTTCGCGATGAAGTCCTCGCGGGTGAAGTCAGTGCGCTTCTGCTGATGAAGCGCCATGTTGCGCTCGACCACCATCTGGGTGGCGATGCCGGCATGGTCGGTGCCGACCACCCACAGCGCATCCTTGCCCTTCAGCCTCGCGTGCCGGACGAGAATGTCCTGCAGCGTGTTGTCGAGCGCGTGGCCGATATGAAGATTGCCCGTCACATTCGGCGGCGGGTTGACGATCGTCCAGGGCTCGGCACCCGGGCGATCGGGGTGGAACAGACCCTCCCCCTCCCAATGCGCATACCAGCGGGATTCGATTTCGGCGGGGTCGAAGGTTTTCGGGAGCTCGGTCATGATGGGGTGGCTTTAGCCTCGGTCACCCGCGGAAAGCCACCCCGTTCTCCTCAGCCCCGCCCCGGACTTGTCCCGGGGGCCGCAGTTCCGCAGACATCACGACCGCTGCGTTCGAGGAAGCATGGATGCCAGAACAAGCCCGGCATGACGGATTGGCTCAGTCGGCCTTCTTCCCCGTCCATTTGTCCATCCAGCCGAGCACCTCGCGATACCATTGGCGGCTGTTCTTCGGCTTCATCACCCAGTGGTTCTCGTTGGGGTTCACCAGCAGGCGCGACGGGATGTCGCGGCGCTGGAGCGCAGTGAAGGCGGCTAGGCCCTGGGTGTAGGGAATACGGAAATCCTTCTCGCCAGTGATGACGAGCATCGGTGTCTTCCATTTGTCGACGAAGTTCACCGGGTTCCATTTCTCGAACGCCGCGGGATCCTCATAATACGTCTTCCCGCCATGCTCCCATTCGTCGAACCACAGCTCCTCGGTCTCGTACGCCATGGCGCGGGCGTCGAACACGCCGTCATGCTGGACGATGCATTTGAAGCGATCGGGCCACTGGCCTTCGATCCAGTTCATCATATACCCGCCATAGGAAGCACCGAGCGCGCAGGCATTGCCGCCATCGAGCCAGGTGAATTTGGTCGTCGCGGCGGCGAGGCCCTTTTGCAGGTCCTCGAGCGGCCAGCCGCCCCAGTTGTTGCGGATCGCGTCAGTGAAGGCCTGGCCATAGCCGGTCGACCCATGGAAATCGACTGCGACCAGGCCGAAGCCTGCACCAGCGAATACGGCGGGGTTCCAGCGATAGGACCAGCTATTGTTGCTCGACCCCTGAGGTCCGCCATGGACCATGAACGCAACCGGCACCTTGGTATCAGTGGCGAGACCGGCGGGCTTCACCGCATAGCCCCAGACTATGTCGTTGTTCGCGCCGGTGAAGCTGAAGCGGGTGACCGTCGGCATCTCGATATCGGCGAGCTTCGCTGCGTTGACCGAGGTAAGCCGCGCGGTCTTCTTGCCTGAAAGCAGATAGAAATCATCCGGCGCGGTCAGGCTGTTCATCGCCAGCACCAGCCCCTTGGGCGTGACATTGATCGAGGAGACATGCCCTTCCTGAGTCAGCCGCGTGACCTTGCCGCTGGCGACGTCCACCGCGAAAGCCGGGGTTTCCTGCGTATCGTCGGCGGTGACGTAGATCGTCCTGCCGTTGTCGGCCCATGAGATCGAGCTGACCGAACGATCCCAGCTTTCCGTGAGCGCACGCACCTGGCCGGTGGTGAGATCGCGCAGCATCAGCACCTGGCGATCGGCCTCGTAGCCCGCCCGCTTCATCGAGAAATAGGCAAGCCATTTGCCATCGGGCGAGGCAGTGGGAAGATTGTCCATCCCGGGGCTGTCAGGCGTCAGGTTGGTCGGCGCGGCCGAGCCGTCGGCCGGAGCAGAGAAGATGTCGAGATTGGTCGAGGTCGCCTCGATCCGACCGGCCTCGCGCAGCGCGAAGAACACGGTCTTCCCATCGGCCGACCAGTCGACCTCCTCGCCCCCGCCCATCGGCTTGGACGGTGTATCGCCGATCAACTTGCCCTCGATCGCCACCCCGTTGCCGCCGGCGCCCTCGGCCGTCAGCGGCAGGACAAAGAGTTGCGAGCGGGTGCCGTCGGCCCATGTATCCCAATGGCGCACGAAAAGCTGGTCATAGGTGCGACCGGCGCCCGCGTTCGGATCCTTCTTGACCATCGCCGGCTCGAGGCTCGGTGCGCCGGGACGACGATCAGCCCATATGAGAAGCTTGTCGCCGGTCGGGGCGATCTTGAAGCCGCTGAGCCCCCCTTTGAAGCTGGTCACCTGCTTCGGCGCGCCGCCGGTCACGGCGACTACCCAAACGGCGTCGTCGCCGCCCTTGTCCGACTGGAAGTAGACCGACTTGCCATCAGGTGAGAATTGGGGACTGGTTTCGTTGACATCGGGCTCGGCGACGAACTTTTCCGGCGCGGCG
>CZQE01000026.1_pt1 | contig 12583 bp, 10 predicted proteins | sample 734431 | NCBI WGS metagenome assembly CZQE01 (sample SAMEA3597869, study PRJEB11362) | hydrothermal vent metagenome | biome: marine hydrothermal vent biome; feature: marine hydrothermal vent; material: ocean water | place: Atlantic Ocean | collected 2010-09-19/2010-10-04
GCTGCGGGCCAGACCGCACCGGCCCGCGGTAGGGCGGCACCAGCCGCACCGGCAAAGGGACAGGCCGCGCCGGCCGCGGCAGTTCCCGCTCAGCCCGATTCAGCCCCGGTGGCTCCTCCCGTGACGCGGACGATCAAGTCGTTGCGCGTCGAAGGATCGCAGCGCATCGAATCCGACACTGTGCTTTCCTATACCAAGCTCCGCGTCGGCACCTCCTTCACCAACGAGACGCTCGATCAGGCGATCAAGGATCTCTACGCCAGCGATCTGTTCGCCGACGTGTCGATCAGCGGTGCTGAATCGGGCGAGATTGTGCTGCGCATTCGGGAAAATCCGGTGATCAACCGCGTGCTGCTCGAGGGCAACAAGCGGCTGAAGGAAGACAAGATCAAGAAGGAGATCAAGCTCGCGCCGCGGCAGATCTTCACCCGTACCGCCGTCCGTCAGGATGTCGGCCGCATCGTTGAACTATATCGTCGCCAGGGCCGATTCGCCGCGGTTGTCGAGCCGAAGATGGTCGCGCTCGACCAGAATCGCGTCGACGTCGTGTTCGAGATCACCGAGGGCCCGAAATCGAAGGTCCGCCAGATCAACATCCTCGGCAACGAGGTGTTCTCCGACAGTAAGCTGCGCGGCGAGATGGCGACCAAGCAGGCACGTCTCAGCACGCTCCTGAGCTCTAACACGAGCTACGATCAGGATCGCATGGCCTATGACCAGCAGAAGATGCGCCAGTTCTACCTGACCAACGGCTATGCGGACTTCCGCGTCACGTCGGCGGTTGCCGAACTGACTCCGGACAAGAAGGACTTCATCATCACCTATGTGGTCGAGGAAGGTCCTCGCTACAAATTCGGTGAAGTGTCGGTCGACAGCGATATCCGCGACTTCGACAACAAGCGCCTTGCCGCCACGCTGCCGATGAAGAAGGGCGAGTGGTACAATGCGAAGCAGGTCGAGGATTCGGTCGACAGCCTGAGCGAATCGACCGGTCTGTTCGGCTATGCCTTCACCGAGGTGAACCCGGAGTTCAACCGCGACAAAGAAACGCTGACGATGGGGATCAATTTCCACATCGCTGCGGCCCAACGCTCCTATGTCGAGCGGATCGAGATCAACGGTAACACCCAGACCCAGGACAAGGTGATCCGGCGCGAGATCCGCCTGTCGGAAGGCGACGCCTTCAACAGCTTCCAGCTCAAGCGTTCGCAGGATCGCATCAACTCGCTCGGTTTCTTTCAGGAGAAGTTCGAGATCAAGAAAACGCAGGGGTCGGCACCTGACCGTGTCGTCCTGGCGGCGAACGTCGAAGAGAAATCAACCGGCGAGCTGTCGCTTTCCGCAGGCTATTCGAGCCTTGAGAAGTTCATCATCCAGGCATCGATTCGCCAGCGCAACTTCCGCGGCAAGGGGCAGGAGCTGCGCGCCAGCGTCAACTATTCAAGCTATTCGAAATCGGTCGAGGTGGGCTTCACCGAGCCCTATCTGTTCGACAAGAACATCGCGATCGGTGGCGACATCTTCCGCCGCGATTACAATGCCTTCAACTATGTCGGCGATCAGCGTCAGACGACCTATACCCAGGTTTCGACCGGCTTCCAGATTCGTGCGGGCCTGCCGCTGACCGAATATTGGTCGCTGTCGGGGCGCTATGGCGTGTCCTACGATCAGGTCGGGCTCGACAAGTCGACCTATTTCACCGGCAACGTTTGCGATCCATTGCTGGCCGGGCGCTATCTCTGCGACGCGATAGGCAACCGCGTTACGTCGTCGGTCGGTTTCTCGCTGATCAATGACAGCCTCAACAGCCGCTTGCGCCCAAGCGCAGGCAAGCGATTGGTCTTCAGCGCCGATTTCGCCGGTCTCGGCGGCGACGTGAGATATGTCCGCACCCGCTTCGAGGGCGCGAAATACTGGGGTCTTGGCAGCGGCTTCATTCTCTCGGCGAATGCCGAGGGCGGGTATATCAAATCGCTCGAGAGCAGCCGTGGACCGGGCATCGACAGCGTTCGCATCACCGATCGCTTCTATCTGGGCGAGCCCGATTTCCGCGGCTTCGATATCCGCGGCGTCGGCCCGCGAGTCCAGCGCATCAACTACACGACGGATTCTGCCGGCAACCAGACGCTGCAGACCGACCGGACACAGTTCGTCGATGACGCCCTGGGTGGCCGGGCTTATTATCTGGGCCGGCTTGAGATGGAGATTCCGCTCGGTGCCGGCGCGCGCGAGATGGGCCTGCGTCCGTCGATCTACATCCAGGCCGGTGCTTTGTTCGGCATCACCCGGCCGCTGCCGACGGCGACTTTCCCCGTCTTCGTCGATCCGTTCACGGGCAAGAAGACGGTCCTGCCGCTTCAGACCCAGCTGTTTAACAACGGCAACCCGCTATACACCGTCCCGACGACCGACGCAGATCATGCTGGCTTCACCACGACCTGCAAAGTCGGCTATTCAGCGACGCTCGGGGGCACGGATTGCGCCGGCACATCGGTAAACGCTCCTGCTCTCAGGACGGTGCAGCCGTTTCTCGAACGCTTCGGTGGTGATTCCGCCAAGCCCCGGCTGTCGGTCGGAGCGGGCGTCAACTGGAACTCGCCGTTCGGGCCGCTTCGTATCGACGTTGCTTATGCTTTGCTCAAAGACCCGAGCGACGATACCAAGCTCGTTACATTCAACGTAGGGACACAATTCTGATGAAGACGTACAAGAAGGTTCTGCTTGCCACGGCGCTTGTCGTGCCAGGTTTCGTGTTCGGCGTGGCGGGGGCCCAGGCACAGACCGTTGCGATGCTCGACCCTGAGGCCGCCATGCAGAATTCGAAGGTCTGGACCACCACCTGGACGACGATCGATACCACCTACAAGGCGCAGATCGATCAGGCGAAGGCGCGCAACGAGGCGATCAATGCTGAGATCCAGCCCCTCCTGAAGGCGCTTGATGCCAATGGCGACGGCCAGCTTTCGCAGGAAGAGATTCAGCGCGCTCGCGACAGCAAGCGGCCGGAACTCGCCCAGATCGAGCAGAAGCAGACCGCAGGTCAGGCTGAACTCGGCCGCATATTGCAACCCGTCACTCGCGCGCGCCTGTACCTGCAGGAGCAGGTCGGTTCCAAGATCGCCGACGCTGTCAGCAGCGTGGTCAAGACTCGCAAGGTCGGTCTCATCGTGAAGCCGGAAGCGGTGCTGATGCTCGGCGACGCCGCTGCAGACATCACGCCGGCGGTGAGCGCCGAGATCGATCGTACGCTGACCAGCGTCGCGGTACCGCCGCCAGTCGCGTGGCAGCCCAAGCCCCAGCAGGGTCAGCAGGCCCAGGGTGCACCCGCTGCCGCTCCCGCGCCTGCGGCTCCTGCCGGACGCCCCGCAACGACGCCGCCGAAGGGCCGGTGACCGAGGCGGTTGCGACGGGGGCGCTCGGCCCGCTCGATATCGGGCGGGTCATGGCGGCGCTTCCCCATCGTTACCCGATGCTGCTGGTCGATCGCGTCGAGGAACTGATCCTCGACCGGTCGATCGCGGCGATCAAGGCGGTGACGATCAACGAGAGCTTCTTCCAGGGGCATTTCCCCGGGCGTCCGATCATGCCAGGCGTGCTGATCGTCGAGGCGATGGCACAGGCGGCAGGAATCCTGGCGGTCGAATCGCTGGGCCTCGCCGGCTCCGGCAAGCTCGTCTATTTCATGTCGATCGACGAGGTGAAGTTCCGCAAGCCGGTCGAACCCGGCGTGCTGCTGCGCCTTGAGGTCGAGATCGTGCAGAAGAGCGCCCGCGCGACCAAGTTCGCTGGACGTACGACGATCGACGGCAAGCTCGCCGCCGAAGCGAAGTTCATGGCGATGATCACCGATCCGCCCAAGGCCTGACGCAAAGCATCCACAGGTTGCACTTGGCGCGGCCCTCTGTTAGGGGCCGCGCCTTCGCTGCTGGTCGGAAACCAGCGGCTTTCCGGAGAATTCGACGTGAGAAAAGACATTCATCCCGATTATCACACCATCAAGGTGCAGATGACCGATGGAACCCAGTTCGAGACCCGCTCGACCTGGGGCAAGGAAGGCGATTTGATGACGCTCGACATCGATCCGCTCGCGCATCCGGCATGGACCGGCGGCCGCGGTACGATGCTTGATTCGGGCGGCCAGGTCGCGCGCTTCAACAAGCGCTTTGGCGGACTGACGCTCAACAAGAAGTAAGATGGCGCGCGCCGTCGTTAATGGCGCGTTAGCTATCGAGGACTAGGCTTTCCCTCGTCGCACAATGCGAGAGGGAAGCCATGTTCGCCGCAGAATTCGAACCAGCCATGAGCAACGGACGCAGGCGCAGCCCGCGTGCGCCGGTGTCGCTCGACGCGCGCATCGGGCGCGGCGGCCTCGACCGTGCTCTGTGCAAGGTGACTGACGTGTCACTTCACGGTGCGCGGATTCATACCTATTCGAGTCTGCGCAAGGGCTCGATGATCTGGCTGACCCTGCCGAGGCTTGGCCAGGTGGCTGCGACGATCATGTGGGCGGATGATTTCGAGGCGGGCTGTCAGTTCCAGCATCCGCTCGACGACGGTGCTTTCGCGACGCTGGTCGATCAAGGGATGCAACCGCAACCTCGCGCAGCGTGAACTCGCAATGGCCCGCGGAGAGGCCTGCCGTAGTGCGGACCGATTTTTGATACATATATAACGGTTATCGACCAGTTCGAATTGAACCGTCGTCAGGCCCCTGGAGCGGCTTCTGGCCCGAAAGAATGTGCGGTGCGCGCGAAGTTGAGGCAGCGAGCACAAAATGTTACGATGAAGTAACGTCTCGTCGGCAACCCCCTCTCGACCAAGGGCTGCTAGAATGCGCAAGCTGTTGAAAAGCATCATGCTCGCCGGAATGGGGGGAATTCTCACCAGCTTCTCGCCTGGCCTTGCCTTTTCTCCTGCGACCCTGGCGATGCTCGATCCTGGCCAGCTTGCCTCCACGCTTTGCGGCGGCAAGGCGATGGCGTCCGCGCTGAAGCGCGAACTGGTGCTGGCCAGCGCAGTCACTGGACCTGTTGGAGCGCCTTCCAGCCCGATGCCGCTCTATCCCGATCTCTCAGCGTCCCGCTTGCCGGTTTCGACGTCGAACGAGCAGGCGCGGCGCTATTTCAATCAGGGGTTGGTGCTCACTTACGGATTCAACCACGCCGGTGCGGTTCGCTCGTTCCGCGCGGCGCAACGGCTCGATCCCGACTGTGCGATGTGCTGGTGGGGCGAGGCACTCGCTCTGGGGCCGAACATCAACGCCGCGATGGACGGTCGTGACCGTGAAACAGCTCTGGCAGCAATGGATCGCGCACGGGTGCTCGGCACGAATGCCTCGCCGCTCGAACAGGCGCTGATCGAGGCGATCTCGCGCCGCTACTCCCGCGACGCGAAGAGCGATCGTGCCGTTCTCGACGGCGCCTATGCCGATGCGATGCTCGATGCAGCCCGCCGCTTTCCCAAGGATGACGATGTCGCGGTGCTCGCAGCCGAAGCAGTGATGAATACCAGTCCCTGGAACTATTGGCAGCTGGACAAGCGTACGCCAGTGGGCCGGAGCGGCGAGGCTGTCCGGCTGATCGAGACGGTGCTCGCGCGCAACCCCGCCAGCCTCCAGGCCGCGCATCTCTACATCCATCTCATGGAGAACAGCGCCGACCCGCGCCGCGCCGAAGCTGCGGCTGATCGGCTCGCCCGGCCGCTTGCTCCAAGCGCCGGCCATCTGGTTCATATGCCGGGGCACATCTATCAATTGGTGGGGCGCCATTCGGATGCGATCCGTGTCAACATCGCAGCCGCGCGATCAGACGAAGCCTTCATCCGCGATACGAATGATCAGAGCCTCGTCCGCTACGGCTATTATCCCCACAACATCCACTTCATCGTGACCTCGGCACAATTGTCGGGCGACATGCGGACAGCGATTGCCGAGGCACGACGCCTGCAGAAAGTCCTCGATCCCGAAACTTCCGCGCGGATCGCGTGGATACAGGCGATCGACGCCGCGCCGTTTCTGGCGATGGCGCAGTTTGCCGAGCCGGAAGCGATACTGGCGATGCCCGCTCCTGATCCGCGACTGCCCTATGCCGTGGCGATGCGGCTGTACGCACGCGCAGTGGCCAAAGCACAGCGGCGTGACAGCGAAGGTGTCGAGGGCGAGCTTGCCGCTCTCGCCAAGCTTCGAACGTCCGGGACATTCGCGGGCATGATCGAGCAGGGCGTGCCCGCGCCGGAGCTTCTTTCACTTGCCGAAGCAGTCGCACGTGGTCGCCTTGCCTATTCGGAAAAGCGCTATGACAAGGCCGTACGCCTCTATCGCGAAGCCATCGCGCTGGAGACGAAGATCCCATATCAGGAACCGCCTTACTGGTATTACCCGGTGAATCAGTCTCTCGGAGCAGCCCTTTTCCAGGCGGGGCTTTATGATGAAGCCAGCCAGGCCTTTCGTGCGGCCCTCGCGCAGACGCCCAGAAATGGCTGGGCGCTTTATGGTCTCGCCGAAAGCGAGAAGGCGCGAGGCCATGTGCTTGAGGCTGCTGCCGCGCGGCAAGCACTCCAGCATGCGTGGCGGGGCGACCGGGCGTGGCTTCGGATGGAGCGGCTGTAGAAGTCGCCGACAATTGCTCGTCTGGCGCTGCGCGGTAGCATGTGGCGGAGAGGGTGGGATTCGAACCCACGGTGAGCTTGCACCCACGGCGGTTTTCAAGACCGCTGCCTTAAACCACTCGGCCACCTCTCCGCTGGGAATGCGCTTAGTGCGTGAGCGCTGTTTTGTGCAAGGGCCACGACTATAAGGGGTTCATGTCGCGCGGGGCCTGTGGCAGAGTCCGGCCATGCGGGATTTCTCCACATGGTTGAGCAGGATGACAAGCGGTGTACTGGCCGCGATCCTGTGTTTCGGGGCGAGCAGTTCGGCTGTGGCGCAGGATGAGGCGGGCTTTCAAGCCTATCTGCGCACGCTTCGCAGCCAGGCCGAGGCGCGGGGCGTCAGCCGCGCTACACTCGATGCGGTGATGCCGGGGCTGACGCTCAATACCCGTGTGATCGAGCTCGATCGCGCTCAGCCGGGCGCGGCCAACAATCCATCAGCGGTTCCGAATTTCGCGCCGTACAAGGCGCAGCATGTCGACACGGCGCGGATCACGCGGGGGCGGCAGGCCTATCTCGCCCAGCGTGGGCGGCTGGCGCGGATCGAGCGCGAGACTGGCGTGCCCGAATCGATCATGGTGGCGATCTGGGGCCATGAAACCAATTACGGCAAGGTGATGGGCGGGTTCGACCTGCCGCGCGCCCTCGCCACGCTCGCTTATGAGGGGCGGCGTCGGGAACTGTTCGCCGACGAGTTTATCTCGGCGCTGCTGATGGTTGACCGGGGCGTGCCGATCTCGCAACTGAAGGGCAGTTGGGCAGGCGCCACCGGCGGGCCGCAGTTTCTGCCGTCAATCTATCTGCGTCTCGCGCGCGACGGGGACGGTGACGGGCGCATCGACATCTGGACGAGCGAGGCGGATACGCTGGCGTCGATCGGCAATTATTTCGCCAATGCCGGTTGGCGTCCGGGGCAACCGTGGGGCCTTGCGGTAAGCGTGCCGCCGGGTTTCGATCGCAACCAGATCGTCAATCGTACCGTCTCGCCCCGCTGCCCGAGGGTCTTCGCGCGGCACAGCGGCTGGAAGACGGTGGCGGAATGGCGCGCGATGGGGCTGGTGCCGGAGACGCGCAACTGGCCGGCGGACAATGTTCTGGCGACGCTGATGGAGCCGGACGGGCCCGGCAAGACAGCCTATCTGCTGACGGGCAACTATCGGGTGATCCTCGACTATAATTGCTCGAATTTCTATGCGCTTTCCGTGGGGTTGCTGGCCGATGCCGTTGAACGATAGCGGCACGGTCGCGCTGGCTTTCCTGCTCGTCGCATTCGCTGGCAGTGACGCTCATGCGGGAACGCCGTTCATGGCCGCGGCGCCTGCCGGGGGGCAACGCGTCGGGCCAACTCCGATGGCGCCCGATTCTCCCCGAGCAGTGGTGCCGGCATCGACACTCGACCAGGAAGCACCACCGGCGGATCTGCCGCGAAGCACCGGGCCGCGCGGGACATCAGGGCAGGAACAGCGCTACGATACAGTCGGCTATGCCGGGTCGTTCGACGGTGGTGGTGCGGCCGCCGGATCGGTCAGCGTCGCGCATGCGACATTGCCGGTCGGTTCCTATGTCGAACTGACCGCGCTCGATACCGGGCGGACGATCATCGCACTGGTGGCGACGCAGGGTTCGGGCAGCCGAATCGTCGATCTGTCGCCGGCCGCTGCACAACAGCTCGGCGTGGGCGAGGGCGCTCCGGTGCGTGTCCGGCTGGTGACGCCGTCGCCCCAGGACCAGAATGCGCTACGATCAGGCCACACCGCGTCGGCGAGGATGGACGCGCCGCAATCACTGCTGACGGCGTTGCGCCGGAAGCTGCCCGCCCGGGTGACGTCGGTACCGGTGCGCGCACCCGCTCCCCCGGTACCTGCACGCCCCGCACGCGGCGTCACACCGCCCCCGGGCGCACGCTATTCGCCACCGCCGCCGGAGCCCGCCAGGATAGCGCCGAGCCGGTCCGGTTATCTCGTCCAGGTCGCTGCCTTCTCTACACGCGAGCGCGCCCAGACCGCCGCGCGCCAGGTCGGCGGGCGGATCGCCCCGGCCGGCGCCCTGTTCCGCGTCCAGATCGGCCCGTTCGCCGACGCAGCGAGCGCCAAGCGCGCACGTGACGAGGCCGCCCGGCACGGCTATGCCGATGCCCGCATCCTGCATATCGAGTAACCCCCTAGCGTCACGGACCTGTTGTCATGAAGAAACTGCTCGCCGCCTCCGCCCTCGCGATCGTGTTGGCCTGCCCCGGCGTCGCCGCCGCGCCCGATTTCCCGACGCCGGCACCCGTCGCGTTCCTGCAGGACCTCTCGACCGGCGCGATCCTGTATTCGAAGGACCCGGATCGCCGCATGCCGCCGGCATCGATGGCCAAGATGATGACCGTCTATGTGGCGTTCGACCTGATCAGGAGCGGCGAGTTGAAGCTCGACAAGCAGATCGAGGTCAGCCCCGACACATGGAAGAAATGGCACGGCCCCGCAGCGGGTTCGACCATGTTCCTTTCGCCCGGCGAGAAGGTGAGCGTCGAGAATCTGCTGAAGGGCATCGTCACCCTGTCGGGGAATGACGCCTGCGTCGTGCTGGCAGAGGGTATCTCGGGGACCGAGGAAGCCTTTGCCAATCTCATGAACCAGCGGGCGGCGAAGCTCGGCCTGACCAACAGCCATTTCGGCAATTCGAACGGCTGGCCCGACAATGGCGTGACTTATGTCACGGCGCGCGACCTGGCCAAGCTCGCCGCAGCGACGATCCAGGATCATCCGCAACTCTACAAGAAGTTCTACTCCCTCCCGAACTTCACCTGGGGCAAGACCCTGGGCGCTGGCGCCGACATCACCCAGGCCAATCGCGATCCGCTGCTCGGCCGCGTAGCCGGTGCCGACGGGCTCAAGACCGGCCATACCGAAGAGGCGGGTTATGGTTTCACCGGCTCTGCCCAGCAGAATGGCCGTCGCCTGGTGATGGTGATGGCCGGCCTGACAAGCTCGAACCAGCGGATCGAGGAATCGGTCAAGTTCATGAACTGGGGCTTCCGTGCCTGGCAATCCAAGCCGCTCGTCACGAAGGGCCGCAAGGTCGAGACCGCCGAGGTTCAGCTCGGGGATTCGCGCACCGTCGGGCTGGTCGCCCCGGCCAACCTGACCGCGACGCTGCCCGCAGGCGTCTCGCCCGATATCCAGTTGCGCGTGGTCTATGACGGTCCGATCAAGGCGCCGATCAAGGCCGGCCAGCATATCGCCGACCTGGTGGTGACGACGCCCGACATGCAGCCGCAGCGATTGCCGCTGGTGGCCGAGACCGATGTCGGCGAGGCGGGCTTCTTCGGCCGCGCCTGGGCAGGCCTCAAGAGCCTGTTCGGCGGGTGACGGCCGGGCGCTTCATCTCGCTCGAGGGCGGGGAAGGGGCCGGCAAATCGACTCAGGCGAAGCGGCTGGCCGAGGCGCTGGGCGCGCGCGGCATCGAGACGCTGGTGACTCGCGAGCCCGGTGGCAGCGAGGGCGCAGAGGCGATCCGCGCTCTGCTGATGCAGGGCGACGTCAAACGCTGGAGCCCGCACAGCGAGGCGCTGCTGTTCGCGGCGGCACGCGCTGACCATGTCGAGAAGCTGATCCGCCCGGCTGTCGGCGCCGGCACCTGGGTGATCTGCGACCGCTTCATCGACAGTTCGCGCGCCTATCAGGGCGTGGCGGGCGGGATCGACGATGCCGCCGTGCTGGCGCTCCACGCCTTCGGGTCGCGCGGCCTTTTGCCCGATCGTACGTTCGTGCTCGAGGTGCCGCCCGAGCAGGGCCGCGCCCGCGCCGAAGTGCGTGACGGCGTCGGGGCGGATCGCTTCGCGGCGCGGGGCGATGCATTCCATGCCGACGTCGCTGCCGCATTCCGGCGATTCGCCGGGCATGAGCCCGAACGGGTGCGGCTGATCGACGCGTCGGGCACGCCCGAGACGGTGACCGAAGCGCTGCTCGCAGATCTGGGCGACCTGCTGCCATGACATTGCCGGTCGGCAACGAAGCGGCGCACGCTGCCTTTGCGGCAGCGATGGCGAGCGGGGCGTTGCACCATGCCTGGCTGTTCGCCGGGCCCGAGGGTGTCGGCAAAGCGAGCTTCGCCAAAGCGGCGGCACTTCGGCTGCTGGCCGAAGGCGCTTCGCCGGGCACGCTGCCACCAGGCTTCGACGTGCCGGAGGGCGACCGGACCCGATCGCTGGTCGCCGCGGGATCGCATCCCGATTATCGCGAACTGGCACGCCAGCCCAAGGACGCCGACAAGCCCGGGCAGGATCTCGCGCGGAGCATCACGATCGCGCAGGTCAGGTCGCTCCAGCCGATGTTCGCGACCACGCCGTCAATGTCGTCGCGGCGCATGGTGCTGATCGACGCGATCGACGATCTGGAGCGGGGCGGGGCGAACGCCCTGCTCAAGAACCTGGAAGAACCGCCTGCCGGCACGATCTTCCTGCTGATCAGCCATGCCCCGGGCCGGTTGCTGCCGACGATCCGGTCGCGGTGCCGGTTGCTGCGCTTCGACCCGCTCGACGATGTGGCGATGGCAGGCGTGCTTCGTCGCACGCTGCCTGAATGCGATGAGGCGGAGATCGCCGCACTGGTCAAGGCCGGGCAGGGTGCCCCGGGCCGGGCGCTTGGCTTTGCAGGACTTGATCTGGCCAAGCTCGATGACGCCATGGCTGCGATCGCGCGCGATGGCGATCCCGGCAACGCGCGGCGCAGCAGGCTGGCCAAGCTGCTCGCGCCCAAGGCGGCCCAGCCGCGCTACGAGGCGTTCCTCGATCGGGCGCCCGCATTCATCGCCTCAGTGGCGCCGTCCCGGCAGGGACGGCGATTGCAGACCGCGCTCGACAGCTATGATGCGGCGCGCGCGCTGGCCGCGACCGCCCGGGGATTGTCGCTGGATTCGCAGGCGACGGTCTATGAAATGGCCGGGCTGGTGGCAAAGCTCGCCGAGGCATAGACCCGGGCTTCACTCAACAGCGGCGTATTTTCGCCTGTTGGGCCATTCAATTTTTTCTTCCGCTGTTAAGTTGGATTTTTTGGACCGAAATCCCGGTGCATTTTCAATCGGTTGGGGAGTGTTTTCCCTGTTATGGCATAACAGCGGAAAAACCGATGCGAACAGGACGGAAATACCGCCATTCGCGCGTGATCACGGTCGGACCGGAACGTCCAATATCATCGTCATGTGAAAGAGCGGGACAGGAGCCGATCGACCCTGTCCTGCTCCACGCTGCCGGTACTAGCGGCAATGTTGAATCATTCTCCCCGGCGTAGCGGTCGACACCGGATCAGAAGCGCCGGTGATCGCGTCCGTCGATCATGTCGCAGGTGCCACGGAAACCGTAATTATAGGACCCCTGCACAGCGATGCGCCCGCTGCGGCGATTGATCGTGATGCGCGGCTTGTTCAGGCCGTTCAGGCGATAGGTTGCCGTGATGGTGTCCGGCCGCACCGAGACATCGTAACGGTCCCACCAGCCGTCATTGCCGCGCGAGTTGATCGGCGGGATCAGCTTCTTCGGCAAGCGGACGCGCCCGCCGTCGTTCCCGAGCTGGAACATGATCGAGGCGTCGAACTGCTGGGTCGTCAATTCGGTGCGGTTGCCGAAGTCGTAGCGGTCACGCCGATCGTTCCAGGACCAGCCATAGCGCGTCGCGAGCGCCGGCCGCTGTCCGTCGCCGAAACAGACCAGGCCTAGGTCGATGCGACGACCGGCGACCTGGAAACCATCACGATCGCCGGGCTGAACATAGTCCGGGCGGCCGGGCCTGTCCGGCTGGGGACGATAGCCCGGATCGGGGCGGGAGCTTTGCTCCGGCCGGTTTCCACTGTCGGACTGGCGCTGACCGCAATCGGGCGCGGGTGTCGCAACGATCGGGTCGTATCGTCCGTTCACCGTCGCGATCGACACGCATTGCCGCTGCGCATCATTCCA
>CZQE01000312.1_pt1 | contig 12560 bp, 12 predicted proteins | sample 734431 | NCBI WGS metagenome assembly CZQE01 (sample SAMEA3597869, study PRJEB11362) | hydrothermal vent metagenome | biome: marine hydrothermal vent biome; feature: marine hydrothermal vent; material: ocean water | place: Atlantic Ocean | collected 2010-09-19/2010-10-04
TCGACGGATCAATCGCATAACGGCGATCATGGCCTGGCCGATCCGTGACGAATTGGATCAGGGCACGGCGCGATCCAATCCCAGCCAAGGGGTACCGCTCGTCGAGCATGTCGCAAATCATGGTTACGACCGCGACATTGCTATGCTCCTCGCGCGCGCCCACTGCGTAGCTCGAACCAGCGACAGCGTTCCGCATGATCGCTTCCAGCGCCCGAGCGTGGTCATCAACATGAAGCCAGTCCCGAACATTCAAGCCGGTCCCATAAACTGGCAGCGTCTGCCCCTGCATCGCTCGAGTTATCGTCAACGGAATGAGCTTTTCCGGACTTTGGTATGGTCCATAGTTGTTGCTGCAGTTCGACAGCACAACCGGCAGCCCATAAGTATGATGCCATGCCCGGACGAGATGGTCCGCCGCAGCCTTCGAGGCTGAATATGGGGAGGAGGGCCGATAGGACGATTCTTCATTGAAACGACTGTCATCAAAAGGCAGATCCCCGAAAACCTCATCGGTGGAGACATGGTGGAAGCGGAAACGGGTCCTTGCTTCACCCTCAAGCGATCGCCAGTGATCAAGCGCGGCTTCGAGCAGGTGGAAGGTTCCTGTGATATTGGTCTCGATGAAAATCGCGGGGCCGTCTATCGAACGATCCACATGGCTTTCGGCTGCGAGGTGCATCACCGCATCGACAGATTCACTTTTTAAAAGCCCCGCCACAAGGGCGCGATCGGCGATATCGCCCTGCACGAATCGGTATCGGGGCGATTGCTCCACGTCGGTCAGCGCGGTGAGCGAGCCGGCATAGGTGAGCTTGTCCAAGTTGATGACACGGGTGCGACCACCACGGACTAGATGCCGGCATAGGGCCGAGCCTATGAAGCCCGCGCCACCGGTAACCAGAACCGTACGCTCGCATTCGATGTCAGCTACCTCCACGTTGCTCCGGTTCATGCGGCCTGGGCTCGCTGACGAAGGTATCGGGCATATTCCGTCTTACCCAACAGATCCGCCCGAGCCATGAGCGCGTTTCCATCAAGATAGCCGAGATCGTGCGCGATCTCTTCCAGGCAAGCAACCTTAATGCCCTGACGCCGCTCAATCGTCCGAACGAACGAGGAAGCATCGTGCAAGCTGTCATGCGTGCCAGTGTCGAGCCACGCATAACCGCGGCCCAGCCGTCCGATATCCAGCGTACCCTGGGCAAGATACGCATTGAGCACGTCGACGATTTCAAGCTCTCCCCGTAGGGATGGCACGAGGCCCCGCGCCACATCGACGACACCAGGTTCGCAGAAATACAAGCCCGTCAACGCCCAATTCGACATCGGCGCAGCGGGTTTCTCCTCGATCGCCACTGCCGAACCGCTGATCGGATCGAAGGTGACGACACCATAACGTTCGGGATCCATGACCTGATAGGCGAATACGGTCGAGCGCCCCGCCTCAGCCGCCGCACTGGCAGCGCGGCACTTGGCGCCGAGCCCGTCGCCGTGAAAGATATTATCTCCAAGAATCAACGCACAAGGCGCGCCATCGAGAAACTCCGCAGCGATCAGGAACGCTTGAGGCAATCCCTGCGGCTCGGGTTGTTCAGCATAGGATATCGTGATCCCGAAGAAGGATCCATCGCCAAGGAGGAGACGGAACATTGGCAGATCGCGCGGCGTGGAGATGATCAAGACATCGCGAATCCCCGCAAGCATCAGGACCGACAGGGGATAATAGACCATCGGCTTGTCGAACACAGGCAGGAGCTGCTTCGACAATGCCAGTGTCGCCGGGTACAATCTGGTACCAGAGCCCCCCGCCAGGATGATCCCTTTCATATAACTTCCTCAGGTCATTCGATCAGGGGGACCGGGATAGCCACAAATGGTTAAGGCCATCCATCAATCGACAGCGGCTTGCCAATCAGGCCGCCTCTTCCTAGGCCCGACGCTGGGGAGCAAACGATCAGATGCGTATTCTTGTGACCGGCGTGGCAGGCTTCATCGGCTATCATGTGGCCAGGCGCCTGATCGCGGACGGCGACACCGTCATCGGCATCGACAACCTCAACGACTATTACAGCATTGCGCTGAAGGAAGCACGCCTTGCCGACCTAGCCGACCAGGGTCACGACCGTTTCCAGTTCGCCCGGGTAGATTTCTCCGACCATAAGGGCCTGGATAACGCGTTATCGAATGCCCGATTCGATCGAATCGTCCATCTCGGTGCGCAAGCTGGCGTGCGCTATTCCATCGAGAATCCCCGCGCCTACGCCTCCTCAAATATCGCAGGGCATCTCAACATCCTGGAACTCGCCCGAGACCGCCGGACCGAGCACCTCGTCTATGCATCGTCTTCATCGGTCTATGGAGGCAATACGGCTCTCCCCTTTCGGGTCGAAGACCGCGTCGACCACCCGCTCTCATTCTATGCCGCCACGAAGAAGGCGGACGAACTGATGAGCGAAACCTACGCACATCTCTATCGACTGCCCCTGACAGGGCTTCGCTTCTTCACCGTCTATGGTCCATGGGGGCGGCCTGACATGGCGATGTGGCTGTTCACCAAGGCGATCCTCGCCGGGGAACCGATTCGGGTGTTCAACGGCGGCGACATGCGGCGCGACTTCACCTTTATCGACGATGTCGTGGCCGGCGTGGTGGCCTGCGTCCGCAAACCACCTGTCGATGACGGCTCGATCAAGGCCGGCGGCAGCGTGGCGCCGCACGCGATCTACAATATCGGCAACCACCGCGCTGAAGAGCTCGGCCGCCTGATCTCCCTGATCGAGGCGGCGTGCGGTCGCAAAGCGATCAAGATCATGGAAGCGATGCAACCCGGCGACGTCCACGCTACCTATGCCGATATCAGCGCGATCCAGCGCGATATCGGCTTCGAGCCATCAACGGCGCTCGACGTCGGCGTACCGTTGTTCGTGGACTGGTATCGCAACTATCACGGCATTTGACGGCCGCTGACCGCCGGCCTCAGCGCAGCAGATCGATCGCGAAGGCGCGTACCGACGGCCCGATATCCTCACGGCCGATGGCAAGTGCCAGATTGGCCTGGATATAGCCCGCCTTGTCACCGCAATCGTAGCGGCGACCATCGAAGGTCAGGCCATGAAACGCCTGATCACCAATCATCCGCGCCATCGCGTCGGTCAGCTGGATCTCGCCCCCTGCGCCCTTCTCCTGCGTTTCGAGCACCCGCATCACCTCCGGCTGAAGAATATAGCGGCCGATGACTGACAGGTTGGACGGCGCCGTGCCTGGCTTGGGTTTCTCGACCAGCCCCCTGACCTGGGTGAGCGCCCCGTCCCGCGCGCCCGGCGTAATTACGCCGTACATATGGGTCTGGTCTTCCGGCACTTCCTGGGCGCAGATCATGTTGCCGCCGACCTGCATATAGGCATCGACCATCTGCTTCAGGCACCCGGGCTTCCCAACCATGAAATCATCGGCGAGCAGCACCGCGAACGGCTCGTCACCGACGATGTCGCGCGCGCACCATACGGCGTGGCCAAGGCCCATCGGTTCCTGCTGGCGCACATAGGCGACAGCGCCCGGCTTCAGGCGGGTCTGGTGCAGCAACTCCATCGACTTGCCGCGATGCGCCATCGTCGTCTCGAGTTCATAGGCGATGTCGAAATGGTCCTCGATCGCCGACTTGCCGCGACCGGTGACGAAGATCATCTGTTCGATGCCCGCCTCAAGCGCCTCGTCCACCGCATATTGGATCAGAGGACGATCGACGACCGGCAGCATCTCCTTGGGCAGCGCCTTGGTCGCGGGCAGGAAACGCGTACCCAGACCACCCACGGGGAATACGGCCTTGCGAAGCGGCTTGATCGGCATCCTGTCTCTCTTTTGAAGCTGGAAACAACGGCGTCACGCTGAAGGATTCAGTGTCGTCCGCCCCTAGTCGGCACCCGTGTCAAAGGGAAGTACCGGCATCCCCATCAAAGCGCCGGCTCACCTGCCGCCCGTGATGAACCGAAGGAAACCGGGTACCGTCTTCAGCAGCAGCCAATACGCCGAAAGAGCCATTCCGATCACCAGGATAGGCAGCAGCGCATACACGGTCAGCACGGACTGAGCGGTCAAGGGCAGCATCCGGAATGCGACCTTCTTGCCGATCGTGACCAGCGGCTCGTGCACGGCGAACACGAAGAACGATGTCGCGCCGAGGCGCACGAGCACATCGCGCCGACGCTCGGACTCGGCCATCCACCGGCTCGCCTTCAGCGCCAGCACCACACCCACCAACACGGCGGGCCGAAGCAGGTAGTTCGTCCACTCCCCCCCGTGCCTTGTCGCGAAGCCCCACAGCAATAGCGGGAAGAGTGGCGCAACCCACCAACTCACCCGATCCACGGCAAACAGAGAGCCGCCACGAATCGCGACCATGGCACCTGCATAGAAGAACAGGACAGGCTCGCCCTCGGGCATCATGAAGGGCCAGATATAGCCAAGCCAAAGAACGGCCAGCAAAGCCAGCGTCGGCCATGCCAGATAGCGGACGGCGACCCAGATCAGCGGCGATCCCAGGACGAGCAGCATCAGATCCCGGATGAACCAGAATTGATAAGCAATGGGATAACGCGTCAGACCGAACACTGCATCGACCATCTGAAAGGCCGACATGTCGCGGAAGGCCTGATTCTGGCTGTTGAAGAAGGGCGCCAGAACCGGAACCGATTGAGCGATCGCAACCAGTGCGAACAGCGCGAGGTTCCAGAAGAGAAAGGGGATCAGCAGGCTGTGTATCCGCGCCCGCAGCTTGGTGCGGTAGGCGACCAGGGAGAATCGAATACCCCGGAAGAACAGAAAGCCCGACATCAGGAAAAAGAGCGGTACCGCCACCCGCGAGATCGACCCGGTGACGGTCTGGACGGTCGCCACGATTCGGGCGTCGGTCAGGGCACGGGCACCGTCGGCGAAGTTGGCGGTGAAACCGCAGGCATGAAGATAGATGATCAGGACGATCAGCGGGAAGCGCAGGACATCCAGCCTGGCGAGATGCCCGTCCCCAACAGTGCCGCTTGATCGTTCCCCCATGGGCCGAGCCTAGCATGCCGTCAGTACGGGAGGAAGACGCGCCTCAGCCCTTGAGCCACCATCTCAGCAGGGTCGCCACGATACCGAGCGCAGCGACGCTGGCAGCCCAGATCCCTGCCATCCAGGCGAGCCGCTTCCACAGGGGTGCGGTGTCAGCCTGCATCAATGATAGCCGTGTGTGCCGACCTTGCCGCGGAACACCCAATAGGCCCAGCCGGTATAGCCGAGGATCAGCGGGAGCATCACGCCAGCCCCGATCAGCATGAAGATCTGCGACGATTCGGGCGCCGCCGCGTCCCAGATCGTCAGCTGAGCAGGCACGATATAAGGATACATGCTGATGCCGAGCCCGACGAAGCACAATGCGAACAGCGCAAGCACCAGGAGGAAGGGCGCTGACTGGGCTTCACGACCCAGCGCGCGCCAGAACATCCAGCCGAGCAGCGCAACAAGGACCGGCACCGGTGCTGTCAGCAGGATGCCCGGCATGGTCAGCCAGCGCGTGTAATAGTCATGGGCCAGGAACGGCGTCGCGGCGCTCACCGCGGCGATGGCGATCAGCGTGATCACCCCGTAGCGCCGCGCGAGTCGATAGGCCTGCTTCTGCGCCTGTCCTTCGGTCTTCGCAATGAGCCAGCAGCTTCCCAGCAGAGCATAGGCCGCGAGCACGCTGGCGCCGGTCAACAGGCTGAACGGCGTCAGCCAGTCGAGCCAGGCACCACCATAGCCGCGCCCGGTTATCTTCACGCCCTGCAGCAGCGCGCCGAGAATGATGCCCTGCGCCAGCGCCGCGACGATCGACCCTGCAGTGAAGCCGAAATCCCAGAAGGCCCGATGCCGCGGATCGCGCCAGCGGAATTCGAAAGCGACACCGCGGAACACCAGCCCGAGCAGCATGGCGATGATCGGCGGATAGAAAGCCGGCATCAGCACCGCGAAGGCAAGTGGAAAGGCAGCCATCAGGCCTCCCCCGCCAAGTACCAGCCAGGTCTCGTTGCCGTCCCACACCGGCGCGATCGCGTTCATCGCCACGTCGCGCTCCTCCCCGACGCCGAATGCCGGGAAGATGATGCCGATGCCGAGATCGAAGCCGTCGAGCACGACATAGGCGAAGACGGCGAAAGCAATCAGGAAGGCCCAGATCATCGCCAGATCGTAATTGTAGGTCATGACGCCCTCCCCGTCACATCCCGCGCCGGCGCCGGGGCGATGCCGGCGGTGCGGATCGGGGCATTGCCGAGTTCGGGTTCGCCCGGCTCCACGCCCTTGTCGATCAGCTTCAGGATATACCAGGCGCCGATCCCGAACACCGCGAAATAGACCAGCACAAAGGCGATCAGCGAGGCGCCCACCGCCGGCGCCGCCAGTGGCGAGGCGCTGTGCGCGGTGCGGAGCAGGCCATAGACGGTCCAGGGCTGCCGCCCGACCTCGGTGGTGACCCAGCCGGCGATCACGGCGACGAAGCCGGCCGGCCCCATCAGCACACCGGCACGGTGCAGCCAGCGCCAGTCATAGAGCTTGCCCCGCCAGCGCGCGACGAGGCTCCACAGCCCGAGCCCGAAGATCGCGAAGCCCAGGCCAACCATGATCCGGAACGACCAGAACACGATGCCCACCGGCGGTTGCCGGTCCTCCGGGATGGTATCGAGCCCAGCCAGTGGCGCATTCAGATCGTGCTTCAGGATCAGCGACGACGCCTTTGGAATCTCGACCGCATAATCGACCCGTTTCTCCTTCGAGTTCGGGATGCCGAACAGGATCAGCGGCGCGCCGTCCGGGTGGCTGTCATAATGACCTTCCATCGCCATGACCTTGGCCGGCTGATGCTCCAGCGTGTTCAGGCCATGCGCGTCGCCGGCCGCGATTTGAATCGGGGCGACCAGCGCCGCCATCCACATCGCCATCGAGAAGATCTTCCGCGCGTGCGGATCGCTGCTGTCTTTCAGCAGGTGCCACGCCCCCGTCGCGCCGACGACGAGCGATGTCGTCAGATAGGCGGCGATCACGGTGTGGACGAGGCGATAGGGGAAGCTGGGATTGAAGATCACCGCCGCCCAGGACCCAGCCATGACGAACTGGCCCTGCGCGTTCGTCGCATAGCCGGCGGGCGTCTGCATCCAGCTATTCGCCGAAAGGATCCAGAAGGCCGAGATGGCAGTGCCGACCGCGACGAGGCAGGTGGCGGCGAAGTGCAGCTTGCGGCCGACCTTTTCCATGCCGAACAGCATCACCCCGAGAAAGCCCGCCTCAAGGAAGAAGGCGGTCAGCACTTCATACGCCATCAGCGGCCCGATCACCGGACCGGTCTTGTCGGAGAACACCGCCCAGTTCGTGCCAAACTGATAGGACATGACGATGCCCGAGACGACGCCCATGGCGAAGGTGACCGCGAAGATCTTCAACCAGAAGCGAAAGATGTCGAGATAGAGCTGCTTGCCGGTCCGCAGCCACAGCCCCTCAAGCACGGCGAGATAGCTCGCCAGCCCGATCGTGAAGGCCGGGAAGATAAAATGGAAACTGACGGTGAAGGCGAACTGAGCGCGGGCCAGGACGATCGGATCGACAGCGTCGAACATGGGTGCTTCCCCCTCGTTCGCGCAGCTTGCGCCTGCCCGGGCCGGCGCGCAAGTGTAACCGATGCAGCTAGCCGGTCACGCCGGACACGCTGTCGCACCCCTTGCGGGGTGCGCCACCGTCACTTCTTCGGTGCAGTCTCTGCCGGCTTCGGTGCAGTTGCTGCCGGCGGGGCACCAGCGCCCGGAGGCATCGCGCCCTGCATCTGCTGCCGCATCTGCATCTGGCGGATCACCGCCTCGGGCAGGAAATCGAGCAGTTCGACGTCGAACACCAGCACCGAATTGGCCGGGATCGGACCGGTCGCCTTGTCGCCATAGCCGAGGCTCGGCTTGATCCAGAAGCGGTACTTCGAGCCCTTGGGCATCTGCTTCAGCGCCTCGGAGAAGCCTGGAACGACCTCGTTCACCTTCATCGGCGTCGGCTGCTGCGACTTGTCGAAGGTGGTGCCGTCGGTCAGCTTGCCCTCGTAATTGACCAAGGCGACGTCAGCGTCGGTCGGCTTCGGACCGCCCTTGCCCGGCGTGACGATCTTGTACTGCAGGCCCGAAGGCGTCTCGACCACGGTCTTGTCGCTGCGATTCTTCTTGAGGAAGACCACCACCGGATCGTTCTGCACCTTCCACCAGGCCATGCCCTGGATCGCACCGAGGGTGGCCAGCACGCCCAGGACGATGCCGAGCACGACATAAAGGATCGGCTTGGCGTCGAAGGGCTTCTTGGCGGTCGGCGGAATGGTGGCCATCGGAAATGTTCCTAAGCGCCGCGGCGCGGCAGGCCGCGCGGCAGCTGGAAAGGGGATCGGCGGATCAGCGCGCCGGCGGCGGACCGCCCTGGGGCATTTGCTGCTGCATCATCTGCTGCTGCATCATCTGCTGGCGATAGACCGATTCGGGAATGAAGCCGAGCATGTCGACGTCGAAGACCAGGATCGAGCCGTTCGGGATCTTGGCGGGATCGGGCGAATGCTCCCCATAGGCCAGCTCCGGCTTGAGCCAGACCCGATACTTGGCATCCTTCGGCATCAGCTTCAGCGCTTCGACGAACCCCGGAATCGCACCGCCTCCGGAGAGCGGGATGGGAGTCGGCTGCTGCGAGGCATCGAACACCGCACCGTCGCGCAGCCGGCCGACATACATGACACCGGCGATATCGCTTTTCGTCGGCAGCGCGCCCTCGCCGGCCTTCAGCACCTTGTATTGCAGACCCGACGCGGTTTCGACCACGCCGGGGCGACCCTTGTTCCAGGCGAGGAACTGAGCGTTGGATCCCTTGAGCGCGACGACCTCGGCCGTGCCGCGAATCGCCAGCCAGCCAGCGGCCAACACCACCGCGAGGATGCCGATCCACAGATACACCAGAATGCTCCGCTTCGTGGGCTGCAGCGGCACTGCGGTGATCGTGGACATCGTCGGGCACCCTTAACCGGCGCCTGAAAGGGCGGCCGGGATTGAGAAGACAGGAAGCGCGGAGGTCAGCCCCCCGCGCCGGCGGTGTTACCGCGCCCCGTCACGCTCCAGCCGCTTGCGCTCCAGCTTGCGGGCGCGGCGGACGGCAGCAGCACGCTCACGGGCGCGCTTCTCGCTGGGCTTCTCGTAATGACGGCGCAGCTTCATCTCGCGATAGACGCCCTCGCGCTGCAGCTTCTTCTTCAGGGCGCGCAGCGCCTGGTCGACGTTGTTGTCGCGAACGATGATTTGCATAAACCCGCAGGTCTCCGGTCAATAGAAATTGGTCGTCGCAAACATGGGTTTGCGCCGTGTGGGAGGGCCCCTATCAGCCGCCATCCGCATTTTCAAGCGAATTGGCACCTGCCCACCGGGTTTGCGGGCGCCCGCCCTCGCGGCTATGGCCACCGCATGACCGGCACGCCCCTCACCCTTTACAACAGCCTGACCCGCTCGCTCGAGCCGTTCACGCCGATCGACCCCACCAATGTGCGAGTCTATTCGTGCGGGCCGACTGTCTACAATTATGTCCATGTCGGCAATCTGCGTGCCTATGTCTTCACCGACACGCTGAGCCGGGTGCTGACCTGGAAGGGCTACCCCCTCACCCATGTCATCAACATCACCGATGTCGGCCACCTGACGTCCGACGCGGACGCCGGCGACGACAAGATGGAGGCGGCCGCAAAGGCAAGCGCGCAGAGCATCTGGGATATCGCCGCGCATTATACCGCCGCGTTCAAGGAAAATATTGCGGACCTCAACATCCGCACCCCGACTCACTTCCCGCTCGCGACCGACCATATCCAGGGCATGATCGCCTTTGCCGGGAAGATCGCGCCCCAGCATTGCTACGAGCTTGAGAGCGGGCTGTATTTCGACGTGTCGACCGTGCCCGATTACGGCCGCCTCGCCCGCGTCGCCGATGACGAGCGCGAAGGCAGGATCGACCCGGTCGCCGGCAAGCGCAACCCGCAGGATTTTGCGATCTGGCGCAAATCCCCGCCCGGCGAGAACCGGCAGATGGAGTGGGAGTCGCCCTGGGGCCGCGGCGCGCCGGGCTGGCATCTCGAATGCTCCGTGATGAGCCAGCATTTCCTTGGGCCGAGCTTCGACATTCATACCGGTGGCATCGACCACCGCGAGATTCACCACCCCAACGAGATCGCGCAGAACCAGGCGCATTGCGACTGCGCCGACACCGGCGCGACGATCTGGATGCACAACAACTTCCTGGTCGAGCGCGAAAAGGGCAAGATGAGCAAGTCGTCGGGCGACTTCACCCGCCTGCAGACGCTGATCGACGCCGGCATCCACCCCCTCGCCTATCGCCTGATGTGCCTTAGCGCGCATTACCGGAGCGAGCTCGAGTTCAGCCCGGACAACCTCGCCGCCGCCGCGACCCGGCTGAAGCGGCTGGTGATGACGGCCCAAGCACTCAGCGCGCGGAATGACGGCGCAGAGACCGGCGACGCCTCACGCTACCTCGACGCGCTCGATGCGGCGATATCCGACGACCTCAACACACCCCGCGCCCTGCCGGTGCTCGACGAGATGCTTGGCGACAAGAAGCTGTCACCCGCGACACGACTGAAGACGCTGGCGGTTTTCGACGACGTGCTGGGCCTGAAGCTCGCCACGCTGACTCGGCAAGCGCTGCGGGTGAAACCTGCGGCTGCCGCGATCTCAGCCGAGGCGATCGAGGCCAGTCTGGCCGAGCGCAAGGAAGCGCGGGTGGCAAAGGATTTTGCACGGTCCGACGCGATCCGGGACGAGCTTGCCGCAGCCGGCGTCGAGGTGATGGACGGCGACCCCCTTGGCTGGGACTGGAAGCCGACGTTGTAGTCTCGAAGCCTTCCAACACGACTCGGCAACAGCGGATGATTTTTTCTTCCGCTGTTATGTTGGATTTTCAGGGCAAATTTCCACTTGCTGCCCAACGACTTACAGTGCGCTTTCCCTGTTACTGCGAAACAGCGGTAAAATCGCCGCGAAACCGCGGAATATTCCCCTGCTTTGCAGGAGAACCGCACGGCAAATCGTCCAATATTCACCCGGTCATGTCAAAGAGCGCGGACGCCGTCGGGAAGGACTCCGCCCGGCCCTATCCTGCGCCACCCCATCGAGGCGTTGAATCGATCGGCCGGCGTCGGGCAGCCAGGCTTGTCGCAGCAGGAGCCACGCGGCATGAACCGGCGGCGACCCCGGCACATCCGGGGCGACGAGAGGTGCCCCATGAAAGCCGTTCTGCCTGCGCTCGCCCGCCCGCTGATCGAACCGCGCTTGCCCGTCGGGCTTGACGTCGCCTGGTTCGCCAGCCGCGAGGACGCGATGGAGATGATCGTCGACGCCGACATCGCCTGGGTCGACATGCAGCGCGTCGGGGCGATCGGCGAGGCGGTGCTGCGCGCGAAACACCTCAAATGGCTGTTCACGATCCTGGCAGGGATCGATTTCCTCGACCTGCCGAGGCTGCGCCAGCAGGGCACGATCGTGACCAACGGCACCGGCATCAACGCGCTGGCCGTCGCCGAATATGCGGTGATGGGCGTGCTCGCCGCCGCCAAGCGGTTCGACGAGGTAGTCCGCATCGCCGACCGCCACGAATGGACGCTGAATGCGCCGGGGCAGATCGAACTGTTCGAGACCAAAGCGCTGATCGTGGGACATGGCACGATCGGCGCGATGATCGGCGAACGGCTGAAGGCGTTCGGCGTCGACGTGACCGGCGTGACCCGGTCCGGCCGCAACGGCACGCTGACGCCCGACGGCTGGCGGGCGACGCTCGGCGACTATGACTGGGTGATCCTGGCGGCGCCCTCCACCGACCAGACCCAGGCGCTGATCGGCGCTGGCGAACTGGCAGCGATGAAGCCGAGCGCCTGGCTGATCAACATCGCCCGCGGCGACATGGTCGACCAGGACGCGCTGATCGAGGCCCTGACGAAGCGCCGAATCGCGGGGGCGTTCCTCGACACGGTGACCCCGGAGCCGCTGCCGCCAGAGCACCCCTTATGGGATGCCCCTAACACGATCCACACGATGCACCTGTCGGGACGGAGCCAGACCAAGATGTTCCAGCGCGCGGCGACGCTGTTCCTGGAGAATCTGGAGGCGTTTCTCGCCAAGCGGGAAATGCGGAACGTGGTAAACCTCGAGGCGGGGTATTGATATTTTCCCATCAAGCATTTGAGTAAATTCATTTTTACTGCAATACGCCACCATGACCAGCCTCGCCACCAGCGGCCCAGCAGCACTCGCTCGAATAGAAGAGTTTCTCTTCGATATCGTTGGCCCGCACTTTCGAGAAACCGGTGAGATATCACCCGAGGATTTCTGGATAATCCTTATCTGGAAAGCAAACCGGGCGAAAGGCATGGCACGCTGGCGTATCGAAAACGATACTGGCCTCAGCTGGAACACTGCAGTGAAGAAGATCGCCGAAGAGATCGCTACTGCGGAGAGTGACGAGGCACGACTCAAAGCGCT